>Ga0265594_1000164_pt1 | contig 52942 bp, 58 predicted proteins | sample saktaG_11_FD_190147 | JGI IMG/M metagenome (GOLD analysis project Ga0265594, IMG submission 190147) | Saline water microbial communities from Sakinaw Lake, British Columbia, Canada - sak_2011_5_24_80m | ecosystem: Environmental > Aquatic > Non-marine Saline and Alkaline > Saline ...
GTTTATTATGGCGTTCTCCTCGGCGTGGACCGCCGGGCAGTAGTCGTATGCCTTTCCCTGAGGGGCATCCATGAGGTCCTTGAGGCAGCCCACCTCGTGGCAGTTCACGACGCCTCGGGCGTTCCCGTTGTACCCCGTACCCACTATGGTGTTGTCCTTGACGATGACTGCGCCGAACTTGCGGCGGAGACAAGTGCTCCTGGCTGCGACGCTGAGGGCGATTTTGAGGAAGTACATGGTCTTGTCGGGTCGGTCCATGGCGAATCTATCATGTGCATGGGGTTTAATGTCTTTCCATGGGGAACCCTTATTGTCTCGGAGCCCGATTTCATGAGGGGCGGGCGATGATATGTTTGCCCCTCTGAACAGTGATGAGGATCTTGAGTTTGGAGCCCGCCTCACCCGAAGGCTTCTTATCGATCACGGACATATGGTGGTTGACCTGAGATGCCGCTGATAGAGGTAAAATGGTTCAAGGGAAGAGACAAGGAGACGAAGGCTAAGACTATCAGGCTCCTCACGGAAGCCATGTGTGAGGCCGTGGGCTGTGGGCCTGACGCCGTCACCGTGATAATCCAGGACGTAGAGAAGTACGAGTGGGGAAAAGCCGGAAAGCCATACGCGTAGTCTCCATCCGCCAAACCCTTTTTCTTCTGATTTTTATAGTATGGTTACTGCTTCAGGGCGTCTCTGAGTTCCTTTATCACCGTCTCCCTGCCCACGAGTCTGACATATGGGCCGAACCTGGGGCCCTGGGACTTACCGAGCAGTATCCTGTAGATCACGGGGAACAGTTTTCTCGCCTTGACGCCGGTGCTCTTCGAGACGCTGAACACCGCCGCCTGGTACTCGTCTTCGTTTGACGCCTTCTCAAGCTCATCTACTATGGCCTTTACGGCCTCTCTTTCTTCATTGGTTAGCTCAACGCGTGCGGGCTCCTCTTCCTCGAAGTCCCTTATCCAGTTGAGGGCTCGCTCGATCCGCTCCTCCAGCCCATGGGCGGTCTCCTTAAGGTACCCATACTCGTCGAGCTTCGTCTCTATGAAGTCGTGCTCGGCTCCCTCTGGGGCGAATCTGGCGAGCTTAATCATGAGGTTGAAGGGCACATGCACCTGCGGCTCCTCCGGCGGCTCCAGCATGTGGCTGTACTCGTACAGGCCGGTGAGCTTGTACCTCTCCAGCTCGTCCTTTACCTTCCGTTTCCCGAAGAAGACATCCTCCAAGTCGTCGAGCTCGTCCATGTGGACCGGGATGTCGTCCACGCTGCCGCTCTTGGTGCCCACGAACCGCTTGTATATGAGGAGGTTGAGGCTCTCCTTGCTGCCATACCTGTACCACACCTGGGGTGTGAACACGTTGCCCGCGCTCTTGCTTATCTTCTTGCCGCCGCGGTCCACGAACATCTCGTACTGGACGTGCATGGGGGGCTCCCACCCGAATATCTCGCGGCAGATGGCGTCGTTGACGTGCACAGAGTCGGCGATGTCCTTGCCGTAGGCCTCGAACCTGATGTCGAGGGCGTGCCATCGGGCTGCGAACTCCACCTTCCAGCTGAGTTTACCGTTGCCGCTGGTGACGTTCACTTCTCCCTCGTGGCCGCATCCTTTGAGCCACTGTCCCTTGACTTCCATGCCTTTGCACTCGTACCGTATGGTGTGGCTGGAGGGGTTGTAGTCGTGGGCGTAGGTGGTGTATATCCTGCCGCAGTTCTCGCAGACCACGAAGTAGGGCAGGGCCTCGGTGTACTTCTCCTGCCCCGAGACGCTCTCTATGACTCTGCCGACCTTCTCATGGTTGTCCAGGATGGTGATGATCTCGTCGTTAAGGATACCCTCCTGGTACACCTTGTACGCCGACATCGGGGTATAGTTGACTCCGGTGTAGTCCAGCGCCTCCTTGAGGAGGCTGCTCATGTGCTCGCCGAAGCTGAAGTGGCAGTCCCCGAAGATGTCGGGGATGGTGGCCACCGAGTATCCGAGCCACTTCTCAAGCTCGTCGGGCATCCCCCCGGGGACCTTCCTGAGCCCGTCCTTGTCGTCGGCGAAAGCGATGTACTCGCTGTCGTACCCCATGTTACCCAAAGCGAGGGCTAAGGCGTAGTTCCTGAGCCCATCGGCTAGGCTGCCGATGTGGGGGTAGCCGCTGGCGCCGAGACCGCTCTCCGTCCGTAGAAGGTCTAGACTACGGCCGAGCTTCTTCTCGCGCTTCACCAGTTCATCCGCCGCTTTGTCGTACCACGTCCCGCGTCCGATGATCTTTGGGTTATCTATTGGCCGTAGACTCAAACCTTCTCACCTCTGGTTGTTCCTGTACAGTCTACACGGTCTATCAGAAAAGAGTTACTTATGGCGCTGGGTTTTTTACGAGGGCCACCATATTCAATGTTCATGACAGATGGCGGAAAGAGTAAACCAATGGTGACGAATGCGCTGATCGCTCTCTGTGTCCTGATGTTTTTTGTAACTCTCTTTGGGTCCGAGGGCTTCGTGCTGAGCCTGCTCTATGATTATGGGCTCATACCATCCGCCATCGGCGTGGCCAGCCCCCTGAGCCTCGTCACCTACATGTTCCTCCACGCGAACCTTGCGCACCTAGCCTCCAACGTATTCGTGCTCCACACCGTGGGCAGGGAGGTTGAAAGGGACGTAGGCTCGCTGAGGTTCGGGCTCGTATACCTGGCATCAGGGGTCTTCGCTGGCCTAATCCATGTGGCTGTCAACCCGGCATCGGACGTGCCTGTGATCGGGGCCTCCGGAGCCATATTCGGTTTGATAGCGGTGATGCTGCTGTTGATGCCGTTCAAGGTCACGACGGCCCTTTTCCTACCGCTTCCGGGGGTGGTCATGGGTCTTCTTCTCGTGCTTGTCGAGGTCGCCGCGGTCATCGTCAGCGTCGAGTCAGGGGTCGCCCACGACATGCACCTGTACGGCTTCTTCGTGGGCTGCCTCGGTGCGTTCGCCATAGACTACGACCGGGCCTTCCGGGGGCTCGTAATCGCCTTGGTCATACTGCTGGCGCTCTACATCTGGGCCGTTTACTTTGAAGGGGTATTGATAATCGGCTAGATATCCATCAAAGCCTTGGGCAGCTCGGCCAGACTATCGATGATCCTGTCCACCCCCGCCTCCTTTATCTTCTCGACCCTGCTGAAGTAGACTGGTACCGCGATGGTGTAGGAACCGACGGCCTTGCCCGCGATAACGTCTTTATGGCTGTCCCCTACGATCACTCCTCTGCTGGGTTTTACTCCGAGAATCCTGTAGCATTCGATAAGCTGGTCTGGGTGGGGCTTCATCCTGTGCCTAGTCGTGCGTCCTACTACAGCTTTGAAGTAGTGGGCCAAGCCTTCCTGTCTGAGAGTCTTCTCCGCGGATTTCTGGGAGTTGCTCGTGCATATCCCCATGGGGATGCCCGTATCTTTCATCCACTCCAGGGCTTCCACGCAGCCGGTCATCTTGGTGCACCTCTGGCTTCCTGTCTCCTCGTAGCCGCTGAGGACGTCGTAGGCTGCCTCCTGTATCTCCGCCGCCCGTGATTCCCCGTAGGCCGCAGCGTTGATGTCGTACATCTCTTCGAGCATGGTGAACAGGCCCTTGGCGCTGCAGGCTTCGACGTTTTTCTCGTCGCACTCGTGCTCAAGGTATGTCTTCACTATGTCTTCGTGTGCCTTCCTCCACTCGACGAAACCCCCTAGGTTTATCAGCGTGGCGTCGAGGTCGAAGACCACTGCGTCGACGTTTGGCTTCAAATCCAGTGTTTCATGTGGCTCGTCGTATTTAGAGGGTCCTCCATGGGCCGTGGTTCTTGTTCAATATTATAGATTCACAATCTCTTTTAGCGGAGCGCCGGTGGTTGACTCAGCCGGCTCAAGGAGATGCATGCGTCATGGATGCGGGAGACTACAAGGTACTCCTAGTGGATGACAACGTGAACGACGCCAAGATCATCAAGAAGTACTTCCAGATGCACGGCGAGGCGATCACTCTGGACTACGCGCCCGACGCCGACAGCTGCTACAGGAAGCTAATAGAGCAGGTATACGATCTCCTCCTCATCGATAACACTCTCCCCGACAGCTCCGGCGTCGAGATCGTGAGGGAGCTGAGGGAGATAGACGTGTTCGCCCCCATCATCGTGGTCGCGGGGGAGGACGAGGCGGAGAAGGTCGTCGAAGTGGTTGAAGCCGGCGCGGACGACTACGCGGTGAAGACGCCTCAGGGGCTCAAAGGTCTGCCCGGTCAGGTCGAGAGACACATCGAGGAGTACCGCAAGAAGTTCCTCACCCACGAAAAGTATAGAGAACGTAGGTTCGAGCTGTACCGGAACAAGCGTGTCTATGGTCTGCTGTCTACGCTCCACAACCGTAACCTGAGGCACATCGCCCCCGTGGTCCACACCATCCACGGCTACAACACTGACCTGATACCAGGCGTCGCGTCCGGGGACAGGATGCAGAAGCTGCTCAACATACTTACCCATTACAGAGTGCTCCACAAGACGAAGATAGGGATGAAGATGGTATGCCCCAGTTGCGGCTCTGACGACGTCACCTCCCTGTTTAACTGCCCGAACTGTGGCAGCGATGTCTTCGAAAAGACGAGGAGGCACTACGTCTGTGAAGGGATCTGCGGCGAAAGTTTCACCGAGTTGAAGAGGGTTTACAGTTGTAATGGGTGTAGGGAGAGGTTCCAGGAGAAAGACCTCCTCTTCGACCCCGTGTACATCTACTCCGTGAACGATGAACTCAAGCCTGAGATAGGTGAATCAATCCAGAGCATCAGGGACATGATCAAGAGGCACACGATAACAGCGTCAGAGAAGACCCCTGAGATAAAGACGATCATTAACCAGTAATGGAGCCCCAGGCGGGATTTGGACCCGCGATCTTTTGCTTACCAAGCAAACGCTTTAACCAGGCTAAGCTACCGGGGCACGACTGCAAACTATGGATGCAGAACCCTGTTTTTTAATTTTGCCCCTCAATATGTTGATTCAGGTAACACACAAATTATCTTGAACCCATTCGAAGATGAACCCAGTATAGATGTGTTACTCAAAGGGGATGGATAAGGGTAAAACCGTTGCTACGTCGAAAACAAGCGTTTTTAGGCGCTCGTTTAAACCCATTTTTAACCGCACAGCCACTTTAACTGACCTGTCCAGAAATAAATTTGGGGTATGCACTGTAATGCTTATATATGCCGAAATTATATTATTTGGTGGTCTGAGACTTAATGATGGCGGTTAACAAGCGGCGATCGGATATCGGCAAGCTCATCCGGGCGTCCAAGTTGGAGGCGGCGCATAGGAACCGGAGGATCGAGACCATAGACCTCATCCTTAATAGTGGGAAAAAGCTGTATCCGTTACTCCCACATGACGAGCTGCATGAGATGTGCAGCACAGCCCTCTGGATAATCCTCAACGAGCCCGAATCTCAGATCCAACAGACAACGTTACTCGTCCACCTCTAGCCCGGCGAGTTCCCATACCTTCCTCATGTTATCCACGTCAGTCCTCCTCTCATCCACTGGCGTCTCCATCACCATCGGAACTTCTCTAAGAACGCTGTTCAGAATCACCCTGAATCCCTCCTCGCCGATATTTCCTAGTCCGATGTGCTCGTGTCTGTCCAGCCTGGAGCCGAGGGAGTCCCTCGCGTCGTTCAAGTGAACTAGGTGAAGCCTCCCGAGCCCTATGTGGCTGTCCAGCTCGTCCAGCGCCTCGGCTAGCCCCTGCCGCGTCGCTATGTTGTAGCCCCTCGTGTAGGCGTGACACGTGTCTAGGCAGACTCCCACACTGTCAGACTCGGCTCTCTCGATGATCTGGCTTATCTCGTTGAACGTGGAGCCCACCTCGTTTGTCTTCCCCGACGTGTTCTCCAGCAGCATGATTGGCGTCTCATCGAAGACTGTGTTGACGTGATTCAGCGCCTCCACGATCCTTTCTATTCCTCTATCCGGCCCTGAACCGAGGTGGCTGCCGAGATGCGTGACAAGATAGCTTATCCCGAGCTGGTTACACTTCCTTATCTCCGCAATTAACGTGTCCACCGACTTACGGTAGTTCACGGGGTTGGGTGTGCTGAGGTTCGGGAGGTAAGGCATGTGGCTAAACACCGGGTCTATGCCGGTCTCCCGCAGCCTGTCCTTGAACCTCTTAACCTCCTCCTCTCTAAGCTCCCGGTGCTTCCACATCCTTGGGCTCTGGGTGAATATCTGGAACGTGGTGCAGCCGATCACGTCGGCTCGGTCAACCGCCCTGTCCACGCCGTCCCGTATGGAGACGTGAAAGCCCAGCTTCATGGAAAGCTGATCGACACTAAGGTAGTTAAAAGAATGGAAAGAAGGTTTAGCTGTGCTTCTTGATGGCCGCCTCTAGGATGCCTAGGCCTGTCTCCAGGTACTCGTCCTCGATGGTGAGCGGCGGGTGAAGCCGTATGGCGTTGTTGTATAGCCCCGCCTTCAGCGTCATGAGTCCGTTCTTCAGGCACTCCTTCATGACGGCGCTGCTGGTCTCAGGGTCAGGCTTCTTGCTCTTCCTGTCCTTGACGAACTCCATGGCCAGCATGGGTCCCAGTCCACGGACTTCGCCTATGGACTCGTACTTGGAGTAGAACTCGTCGAGACGCTTCCTGAGCTTCCTGCCCAGCTTCGCCGACTTGTCAACGATCTTCTCCCGCTTGATTATCTCGATGACCTTGAGGGCCGTGGCGCAGGCGATGGGGTTTCCCCCGAAGGTGCCTCCTAGGCTGCCCGGGTAAATGTCCTTCATGAGATCGTCCCTGCCGACTACCGCGCTGAGGGGGAGGCCGCTGGCTATCGCCTTCGCCATGGTCATTAGGTCCGGCTCTACGCCGTAGTGCTCTATAGCCCACATCTTGCCTGTGCGACCGAAGCCCGTCTGGACCTCGTCGTCGATGAGCATGATTCCGTGCTCCTCGCAGAGCTCCTTCAGCATCGACAGGAAGTTCTTGGGCGGGTCGATGAAGCCGCCCTCTCCCTGCACAGGCTCCGTGATGACGGCGCCGACTGTGCTCGGGTCGACCTGGGTCTTGAAAATGCTCTTCTCGATGTGGTGGATGGCCGCCTTGCCGCACTCCTCCTTGTCGTCCGTGCCCCAGGGGCAGCGGTACGAGTAGGGGAACGGCGTGAAGTAGACGCCGGGGACGAAGGGTCCTAGCCCCACCTTGTAGGGGTCCCACTTGCCGGTCAGGGTCAAGGCCATGTAGGTGCGGCCGTGGAAGCTGTTCTCGAAGCTCAGGATGTTCTTGCGTCCGGTGCTCTGGCGCACGATCTTGACGGCGTTCTCCACGGCCTCAGAGCCGCTGTTCAGCATGAGGGCCCGCTTCTTGAAGCTCCCGGGGGTGATCTCGGTTAGCCGTTTAGCGAGGGCCACGTAGGGCTCGTAGTTGGCGACGTGTATGCAACTGTGGATGAGCTTGCCCGCCTGGTCGCTTATGGTCTCTACGATCTCGTCGACGCAGTGGCCCAGGCTGGTCACGCCTATGCCTGAGGTGAAGTCCAGCAGCGTGTTGCCGTCGACGTCTGTTATTATACAGCCTTTAGAGGAGGCTATGCTCACAGGCTGCACCAGGTAGACGCCCGGCGGTACTAGTTCGCTGCGCTGATCGATGAGCGCCTTGGATTTCGGCCCAGGTATGGGCGTGATAACGTTAGGAACTTTAGCCATATTCCATCGGCATAAGGTAACTTGTAGGGTTAATAACCCTAACGAATCTCCGAGGCATCAACTATCGACGCCTTGGGTTCCCTGACGAAGAGCAGTATTATGGGAATTGACAGCGCCTCCAGTATGCTCCCCACTAAAAGCAGCATATCGGGGTCACGCTCATACAGGTATCCACCGATAAGTGACCCGGGAAGCCCAACGATTCCGCTTATCGTGCCCATTAGTCCCATGATCTTCGCTCGATCTTTAGACGGCACGACGTCAGCGATCAACGCCTGCCAAGCTGGGCCACCCATGTAGCCTCCGCCTCTAAGCCTGCCTCCTCCCAGTCCACCGGCGACGCCTATGACGCCATAGGCCATCAACAGCTGGTTGTAATCTTTGAACAGGTAGAGGCTCAAGCTGTCGAATGGTCCTAGTCCTCTCGCCAGCAGAATTAGAGGCACTCTTCCGAATCTATCTGCTATCATCCCGCTGATGAGATACAGTGGTACCGAGATACCCATGGCGATGCTCTGAAGCATCCCGTACTGCGTCATGGTGAGACCGGCCACGTTTATCGCGTACGGCGTGAGGAAAGTCCAGGTCATGCGCATGGCGAATCCACCGATGACGGCGACCCCCAACATGGCGTATATGATGCGGGGCTGGTTTCTGAAGGTCTTCCAGAGGTCCTTACTCATGAAGGCGGACTCGGTTTTACCGGTGCCGGAGTCCTCAAGAGTCTCCTTGATCACTATGGCTCTCACGATGGTTACTATCATCATGGCTCCTGTGAACATGAGTAGACCGTATCTCACGGCGCGTCCGAGCCCAAACATTTCGAAGTAGTAGCCACTCACAACCGGCATGAATATCTGGGGCACGCTAGTAAACATCCTGTAAGCGCCGAAGGCTGATCCTCTTCTCTCCTTCGGCAAGGACTCCGATATGATGGCGTTGAAGGCGGGGCCGTAGAGACTCGACATCGAGTTCAGTACGAGTCCGGGGACCACCATCTGCCACGATTTTGCGAAGAACATCAACAGCGGCGCAATGGTCCTCAACGCGGTCCCGAAGACGATAACCTTTTTTCTCCCGATCCTGTCGGCTATTATTCCTCCCGGAAGCTGGAAAAGTATCTGGCTCGTGTTCTGGATGGCGGCGAGCATTCCGACGATTAACACCGGTGTCTTCAGCTCTTCTAGGAGATATAGGCTCCACCATAGCTCCCAAAGACTGTTGAAAACCTGATACAGCATGTTGGTGGACCCGATGGCTAGGATGTTGCGGTTTGAAAATACTTCCCTGAGTATTGAAGCCACTACGTGTCTACCTATTTTACTGATTTGCTCATCTATCTATACTATCGCTTATAGTCTTTATGCCGAGCACTCTCTGTGTATGTTCCAAGATTGTGAGTGATTACCCAATACCTGTGTAAAAAAAGGGTAGATGGTTATGGGATGAAGAGAGCGAGCACCGCCTTCTCTGTGTGCATCCTGTTCTCGCCCTGGTCGAAGACCGCGCTCTGGGGGCCCTCTATGACGCTGTCAGTCATCTCCTCGCCGCGGTAACCGGGGAGGCAGTGCATGAAGATGGCGTCTTTCTTAGCCAGCTTCAGGGTCTCGTCGTTGACCTGGTACTTAGCGAACGCCTTCTTCCTCTCCTCGATGTCCTTGTGGCCCATGCTGTGGAACGTGTTAGCGTAGACAACGTCGGCTCCGCTGAACGCCTCCTCCAGGTCGTCCGTGACGACCATCTGGGAGCCGCCGTCGGCCGCGTGCTCCATGGCGAACTTGGTGATCATCTCGTTGGGCGCCCAGCCCTTGGGGACAGCCACGTAGCAGTCCATGCCCATGAGGCTGCTACCCACCATGAGGCTCTGGCAGACGTTCCACGGGTCACCCACGTAAGCCATCTTGAGGCCCTCCAGTTTTCCCTTGTGCTCCCGCATGGTGAGCATGTCTGCTAGCCCCTGACACGGGTGGGTAAGGTCAGTCAACGCGTTGATGACTGGGCTGTCCATGTACTCGGCGTACTCCTCCACGACCTCCTGTCCGTAGGTCCTGATGACGAGGCCGTCGCAGTACCGGTCCAGGATGCGGGCGGTGTCCTTGATGGGCTCGCCCCTGGCGAGCTGCATAGTCTGAGGGGTGCTGTAGAAGCTCTGCATCCCGAGGTGGGCGATGGCCGCCTGGAAGCTGAACCTTGTGCGGGTGCTGTGCTTCTCGAAGACCATGGCGATGGTGCGGCCCCGGAGGTGCTCGTGGGGCTGCTTCATCATGCGCATGCGTTTGAGGTCGGCGCTGACGTCGAGAATGTACTTGATCTCTTCTTTCTTCCAGTCCATCAGGGTGAGGTAGTCCTTCCCCTGGAACCTGTCCTTGAAGCTCATCTAGATTCAAGCAAAATAGAAGATGGTTTGTGTGTTTAATACTATCGTTTACCCTGTTTGGGACATTTTCTCCTTGAATTGTTTCGCCTTGAGGTATCGTTCCTCGAGGAACTCTTCGCCCTTGAAGATAGCGACCATATCGGTAGCGCTAATATGATAGAAAGTCTTCTTCGTCAACTCCCGTAACGCTTTATGATGCCGCCTCTCGTCGTCGCGCCATATCTCCAGAAGCGTCTTCAGCCCCTGAGTTTCGTTGATGATCTGTTTGCTCAGCACCTTGTTCGCCCTCTTGAGTGCCTCAGCCTCTAGCGCAAGATGCTTCTCTAGGCTCTCATGGAGTTCCTTCTTGTCCTCAATGAACACGTCCTCTCCCTCGACGACATCGATGACGGCCTGCAGCATGTTGATGTGCCGTTGGCTGTCCAACCTGAACCTTTGCATGACCCGTTTCAATGCCTAGTTATTTGTCCTGCGTTCATACTCCTCGTAGAGACCTACAAGCCGTCCCTCGATCTCCAACTGCTCTTGAAGCGTCTCAACGATCTTCTTCCTGTCTTCCTTTTTCCACTTCTCTAACATGTTCATGGTTAACTGTCTGGAACCACTGAATATCACGCTTCTTATTTTTAAGACTTGAAAAAAAGAGAGCGTGTTCTTCCTCTCTGTTCTCCAGTTTTATAATGGTGAACACCATTATGAATGCGCCGACGGACATTAAGGCAGCAAGTACAGGTGCTCTAGTGTTTTGACTTTTGCTCCCATATCTTCTTCTGGTCGGGGTGCTCATCGAAGAACTTGTCTATTATCTGGTCACAGGTCTTCTGGGCCTTTATGAGGGCATCCTTAATGTCGATGGTCGTGAGGTTTTTATCCTTCTTTAGGAACAGGCCGTCGCAGATCACGTTGTCTATGTCTGCTGGTGTAGCGTAGAGAAATACGCTCGTAACGGGGTCCCTCGTCGGCGTAATGTATGGGTTCATGAGGTCGAAGGTGATTATGTCCGCCTTCTTCCCTATCTCGATGCTGCCGACCTCCTTGTCCATGCCCAGCGCCTTGGCGCCGCCGATGGTGGCTAGCTCCAGCATGTCGTAGAAGCTGGGCCGCGCCGTGCGTCTGCTGTCGTTGATCATCCCAAGGTAGCCGCCGGTCTTGCCTGCCCTGTTCATGACTCCCATCCTCTGCTTCCTTATGAGGTCCAGCATGTCGTGGTAGTAGTCGTCGGTGCCGAGGCCGACTGGTATCCCCATGTCGAGCCAGTCGATGAGCGGGCTCTCCACGCTGTGGCAGTGGAGTATGGACATCCCCGTCTCCTTGATGAGCTGGAAGTCCTTCGCGGTCCCGTACGTCAGGTGGGCGCCGCTAAGCTTCTCGTCCATCACTCCCAAGTCGTAGAGGTGCTGTGGCGGCGTCTTCCCGAACAGTCTCTGGACCTGTCTGTACTCCCTCATGCTCTGGCTTAGGTGGGTGGTCATGCTTAGCCCATGCTCGTCCGCGAACGCCTTACACTCCATGTATACGTCGGGCATCGCCATGTCCGGCGCCTTGGGGCACATTAGCGTCGTTATCCTGCCGTCCGCCTCTCCGTGCCAGTTAAAATACAGGTCCTTTGCCCTCTTCACGGCGGCGTCCCTCTTCTCGGGGATGTACACGAACTCTCCGTTCTTCAGCTTCTCTAGGTCCACGTGCTCTATATCCCCGGCCATGTGGCACCTGTTCCCCGCCTCAGCCACAGCCCGGGCGTATCCGTCAGGATACGTGTATATCAGCATGCTCGTTGTGCAGCCGCCGTAGATGAACTCGGCGCAACTCGCCATCCCCAGCGTCTCCATCTGCTCCGGCCGCCTATAGCCCTCCAGCGGCAGATTGGTCTCAAAAAAGTCTCCCATCAGCTCGTAGACGCCGCGGAAATACTGTTGAAGGTGGCTGTGGGCGTTCACGAAGCCTGGCATCACCAAGTGGTGCCGCGCGTCCACCATGTACTCCGGGTCTCGGACCCTGAGGTCTTCCCCGATCTCCGTGATCCTGTCATCCACGACGTAGACGTCGCCCCGGGGTAGAACCCTGCGATCCCTGTTCATGGTGACTACAAACCCATCCTTGATGAGAATATCAGCCATAGCACTCAGCCCATATGAAGCTAAAAGTAGATAAAAAACCACCCAACGCTTATGACAAGTAACCCGCTACGAATATCCGGGACTCCACTCGTCGCACTCTCGCCTCATTATCACTGACTCGATGTAGCCTAGCTTCTCACAGTAACAGAACTCATCCAGGCTCAGGCCTTGCCTCTCCAACGTGTTTACTATCTCCTTGTTCTCCTGCCCAAGCCTTAGCCTGATCTCCCCCGTGATATCCACGGCGTGGATGCAGTCGGCGCAGGTAACCATCAAGATCAGGGAGAGAAACAGCGTAGAGGCATATAGAGCATTGGGACAAACAATAAAAACCCGCCGCGCACATTCAACCAGAACCCGGTGGCCACATGAAGCTCAAAGGCATCGTCTTCGACCTCGACTGCACACTCGTCCAGAGTCACGTGGACTTCCCCAAGATGAAGAGACGTATCATCGAGCTCCTGGAGGGCAACGGACATCCTCCTGGCACCCTCAGTCCCATAGACCAGACAACGGTAGTCATAATGGAGCACGCAGAAGGCGAGTGGGAGAGACAGGGTAAACCAGAGGAGGAGCGTCGGAGGCTACGCGACGTCATCACGGGCTACATGAACCAGGGCGAGCTCGAAGCAGTCGAGACTCTAACGGAGATACCCGGCGTCTCTGAGGCAGTCGAAAAGCTCAAGGCCAAATGCCTCAAGCTAGCCATACTAACCAGGGGCCACCACGAATACGCGGTGGAGGCGCTCAAGAAGACAGGCATGCATGGCTACTTCGACGTCATACTAGGAAGAGGAGAGACGCCGCAGCCCAAGCCATACAGGGAGGCCATCGACTACACCGTCAGGCGGATGGGTCTCACCGTCGACGACGTCGTCATGGTGGGCGATCACCAGATCGACTACGACTCCGCCAAGAGCAGCCGATGCATGTTCATAGGAGTCGCCACGGGTCGCCGCGGCCTCAGGAGCTGGGAGAACGAGGCCCCGCCCCCGGTGCTCCTTAACAGCGTAGTCGATCTACCAGCCTACATCGAAGAAAATCTTCCAGAAAAAAGATAGTTTTTTATCCCGACCCCTTATCCTATACAACAAATCCTCACAGCGCAATCGCAGGGAGGAGTTAGTATGAGTATCAAAGACGAGTACAGTAGAAAAATGGAGCAGGCCATGTCCATCCTCAACATGATCGCGGACGATAACACCACCCCACGGAACATCAGGCGGACAGCCAAACAGGCAGCCGATATGCTACTAGACCAGAGTATCAGCGTCGCCGCTAGAGCAGCCAACGCCATAGCCATACTGGAAGACATAAGCCAGGACCCCAACATGCCCATGTACAGCCGCACCCGTATCTGGAACGCCATAAGCGTCCTAGAGGGGATACGGGACTAGCATAGACACCTTTTAACCAACCCTTCTTTATGTATAGACCAAGGTGAAACCAGTGGAAAGAAGGTTCCATTTCGAGGGCCCCCGGTTGGAGGGCATCGGAGTAATAGCGCTGGTCATCATAGTGATAGCGGGTGGCCTATTGTTCTTCAGCGTAGGCAGCATCAGCGTCGGCTACGTGGCCGTCATAGTCGACCCCGTGTTCGGGTCTACGAGCGTAGTCGGTACAGGCAGCAACGCCCAGTACTTCATAAAGGGGCCGTGGGCCAGCGTATACAAGATATACGTAGCCACGGACAGCGTCCACATGTGGAGCGACGTCACTGAGGTGGGTGACTTCCCGGCGGTGGAGAGCCTCACGAAGGACGGGCTCAAGGTAGACGTCGACGTAACCGTGCGGTGGAGGATTGACCCCAGCGGAGCAGTCGATCTGTTCAGACGGTACCCGACCCTAGACTGGAGGCAGAGAGCCGTGATACCCATAATACGCGAGACCATCCGTAACCTGCTCGTGGACTACACGGCCATACAGACCATAGAGCAGAGAGCCAACATCGGAGTGGTGCTGAGAGCCCAGCTGGAGGAATCCTTCAGCCAGGAGCCCAGCATCGGCGACGCGATAATACTGGACGCCGTCAACATAAGGAAGATAGCCTTACCCGTCAACTTCGTCAACGCCATAGAGAAGAAGCTCGCCGCGGAGCAGCTGTCCATAGCCGCCGAGTTCAACAAGACCCGGCTCTTGGTCATCGCCGACGCGAACGCGCAGTCAGCCATCAAGGAAGCCGGGGGTGTAGCCCAGTCCAGGCTCATAATCGCCAACGCCACAAGAGAGGCGTTGCTAGCAATAGCGGAGACCGACCCCAGCGTCGACCTGAACGAGCTCACGAGGCTGTACCTCTACCTGGAGACACTGCGTGACATCGCGGAGACGGGGAAGAGCCAGTTCATCGTGGTGCCCGAAGATACCCAGCTCATCATCCCCACGGGATGACTTTTATTATACCCTTAAAACCATGATATAGCGGGTGCGTCCTTGGAATCTGAGACAATCTCAGCCCCGTGGATCCTGAAGATCTCGTGGGAGGAGCTTATGACATTATTAGTGTGCCTGTGCCTAGACCTGCTTGAGTTCGTGGCGCCGATACTGTTGACGCCGGTGCTCGGGGACATGCTGGACCTCGCCGGTTTCCTGTTCTGCGCCGTCTACTTCAACGTCGTGGGAGCCATCTCGTTGCTGGAGCTCGTGCCGGGGCTCGACGTCGTGCCTATCTTCTCGTTGACCTGGCTCACGTGGTATCTCCTAAGGAGACGGAGAATGCGGAAGCGAGTTGAGGAGCAGCTCGGTGAGTGGCTCTAGAGATGAACCGTCTATCCATAATAGATAGATAACCTCCGCCACAAGTGACGGTGATGGGCTACCAGGCACGGGTCTACCCAGAGATATGGCTCGCCGTCATAGCGACGATAGTGTTCTTCCCCATGATGTTCATTCTCAACCAGCAGAGTAACTTCGATCTCTGGCGTTTCAGCCTACTCTTCACCCTGATAATCACAGTGATCTATCTCTACGCCTTCTGGGAGATAAAGAAGTCCTATAAAGTCAAGTCGAAGAGGTAGCCGCCCAAGAAAAAACCTTTATGCAGCCGGAAAACCGATAATCTCCAATGAGCCCATGTTGAGAGTTCTCTTCAACACCATAAGATCCGCCAACCTGGTCAACCTCAACATAGTGTACTACCTTGAGCAAGAGGTAGCCAAGCTCGTCGACTGCAAGTGGAGCGGCTCAGGGTGGGAAAACCATGTCCCAGGGGAGCCGATCAACGAGACAGTGAAACGGCTCTACGGGGGAGACCCCCCAGACTTCATAGTGAACAGCAGCGCCCACCTCGAAGAGAACAAACGGATAGCCAAGGAGAAGACACGTGAGACTCCCAAGACCGTCATGACTGTAAACGACATGCACGTGAACCCCGAGGAAATTGTGAGCACAGCCAACGAAGGGTTCGACGGGGTGCTAATGAGGTACAAGTACTCCCCCTACAAGAAGACGCCTCTGCCATTCAACCTAGCCCTCTACACCAAGTTCGACGAAAACTACTACCTCGACAACCTCGAGATAGAGAGACAACACTTCCCATGGTTCACCGATCACCGCATCTACAAGCCGTCCGAGGAGAAGGAGCTCGACGTGGTCTTCCTCGGCGCGTACAGGAGACGCGTATACCCGCTCAGATACATGATCTATAACGAGCTGCCGCGTCTCTCCGAGAAGAAAGGCTGGAGATGCCTCGTGAGGGGGCGCCCACCGGGCAGGACCCCCCTAAGAGACATACCGGAACTAGAGAAACAGGGATACATCGTTGGTCCCAAGTATGCCGAGACCATCGCCAAGGCCAAGGTCTTCATTTTCGGCTGCAGCATCTTCCGTTACCCGGTGTCGAAGTTCTTCGAGATCATGGGAAGCGGAACCCTGGTCATGGCGGACAGGCCCCAGTCCGCCGACGAGCTCCACTTCGAGGCTGGGGAGAACTATGTCGAGATAAAACGGGGTAACTGGAAGAAGAAGCTAGAGTACTACCTCGAGGACGACGCTGAGAGGGAGCGCATCGCCCGCAACGGCTACGAGACCGTGATGAAGCACCATACCTCAGAGATACGGGCTAGGCAGCTGGTAGACTTCCTTAAGAAGCTTGAAGGCTAGGGAGTCATACATTCTTTTAAAGACGGCAACACTCTATGTTGAGAAACGAGGCTAAAGGATGAACGTCGTTCTACTGGTACTGGACGCGCTGCGGCTCGACCACGTCAACCCTGAGATCACCCCTAACCTGATGAGGATCGCGGAGCAGGGAGTGTTCTTCAGCAACTCCAAGGCGTGCAACACCTCTACTCTGCACAGCATGCCGTGCATCTTGTGCGCGGACACAACCTACGATCCCGAGGCGAACATAGCGACGGTGCTAAACAGGCACAGCATCCACACCGCCGTCATCCACTCGAATCCAATGGTCCACACCTTCCACCCTGGGTTCGCCGAGACCATAGACCTCAAGGCCAAGAAGTTCAGGATGGGTAAGAGCTGGAGAAAGACGTTGAGGAGAAATCTCCCTCCAGGCGTCATAGCCGGTATGAAGAGGTTCCGAGCCAACGTGTACAGCGAGGAGAGGTATCTGCCCTACTCCCGGGCGAGCGAGTCCCTTGAGTATAGCCTCAAGTGGATGGGCGAGCACGAAAACTACTTCCTCTGGACCCACCTCATGGAGCCCCACATCCCCTACTATCCAGAAGAGACCAGCCTGAATATGAGTCGTAACGAGATGCGGGCCCTGAACGACAAGTTCATAGAGGCGGTGCACGGTAACTACACGCCTACCGAGGAGGAGATAGGGCAAGCTAAGACGCTCTACAGGGAGGAGATCACCGAGATGGACCGGGAGCTTGGCGCCTTCTTCGACAGGTTCAGCCCCGACGACCTACTGGTCATCACCGCTGATCACGGCGAGGAGTTCGGCGAGCACGGTCAGTTCTCCCACCACACCAACAAGTTCATACCCGTCCTGGTTGACGTGCCCCTCATCTTCTACGGAGGAGGCGTGAAGAAGGGCGCGGTCGTCGAAGATGAGGTTAAAAGCCTGTCCATCACCCCAACCATCCTGGAGGCGCTCGGTATAAGCGACCCGATCGGTATCGGGTCCTCTATATGGCACCTCGTGAAAAGTGACTAACGATGAGGGTCCTGATCCTTGCCTACGACGGACTCGACCACGACCTAGTGGAAACGCTGAGCCTCCGCAACATACTGCAGAGAGAGCACGGCAAGGTCGAAGTGCCCATCGTGGGAGGGATCGACGACCCTTCGACGCCCATAGTCTGGACCAGCTTCATAACGGGTGAGCCGACGGAGGTTCACGGCGTAGACATGCCTCAGATGTGGGACAACGAGTTCGACGGGCTCCGCAGCTTCGTGAGGAGACACAGAGGCGTCCACAACATACTCAAACGGTTCAAGGTAGGTCAAAAAGTTAGAGAAGCTACGGGTGCAAGATCGAGCTTCCCGAGCAGGAAGAACATTAAGGTGGACACATTCTTCGAAGTCGTCAAGCCTAGTGTAGCGTTAGGCGTCCCCGTCTACAACAAGAATCTCGAGGAGATCTACCCTATAGGCGACGTGATGCGGGCGCGCCAGGACCCCGAGTACCTCCCCGTTTTCGAGGAGAGGGTCCGAGGGATATTCGATGAGGAGGTGAAGACCCTATTCGACACCCTTGAGGGCGAGTGGAGGCTCCTGATGGTCCACCTTCACATAACCGACCTGTTCGGCCACGCGTTCTGGGGCACAGAGAAGGTGGCCACCCTCTACGAGGAGATGGACCTCCTCACCAAGAGGGTGAAGGCCAGGCTCAGGGAAGACGACTTGGTGCTCATCATATCGGACCACGGCATGAGCAAGCTGGGCCACACCAAGAAGGGCTTCTACAGCTTCAACGTGAAGATAGGGCTAGTGGACCCCGACATCAAGGACTTCTTCAACATAGTTACAGGGCTCCTCGCCGATGGCTAGGTGAGCCTCCTCTCGTGAAGCCGCTCCATGGTCTCCCACATGGCGTATTTTCTAGCAAACTCGTAGTACTCGGCTGGGAAAGGCTTATCCAGCCCGCCGAGCGCCGTCACCAGGTGGGCAAGGAACATCGACGTGCTTCCCAGCACCCACGGCCTATCCACGAGGTACACAAGGGCCACGAGGAAGGTGTGCCACGTCGGGAAGCCCATGTAGTACCTGGACCTACCCGAGAGTATCCACCTGTTGAGGCTGCCTCTGCGCCACGTCCTGAGCTGGGTGTACTTTATCTCTGGGAACGACTCTACGACCCAGCCGTACCTCTTAGCCTGTAACAGGGCGAGGGTGTCGAAGGCGTTGCATGGCACGAAGTGCTTGATGCTGTCCCAGCAGGCGCGTCTATATATCTTGGCGCCGTCTGACGCTCTCCCCCGCCACACATTCTCGTCGTAGGGGGTGCCGCTGGTGACGCCGAGCCTAGGGTTCTCCTCGAACCTACGCAGAAGCCTGTTGAAGTAGTCTGGGGGCAGTACGCTATCCGCATCCACCTTGAGGAGGTACTCCCAGTCGGGCACGAGCTCCGTGGCTCTTTTAACCCCAGCGTTTAGAGCCCATGCTAGGTTTACTCCGCGGGTTGAGTGACGGGGGTTACCGAGCCTCAGCACGGTCACCTCTTGGTACGCTGACAGCATCTCCCCTGTCTTGTCCACCGAGCCGTCATCAACCACTACGTAGGCCTCCGGGGCGGGTCTCTGGCTGAGCACACCCTCCACCGTCTGCCTGATGAACCTCTCCTCGTTCCTGCCGCTCGTTAGCGCCACGTACCTCAAGGGCTCCGGGTCTCCAGCACTGGAATACCAATAGGAGACATTGGATTTTTATATGATTTGATAAAGCCTGCCGATTTGGTTGTAGCGAATTTTCCTTTAAGATGTTTTATTAATACGGAATACTTTTCTACGATAAAACGGTGTGTTACGGTTTTGTGTGGAATATTTGGGTGCGTAATTAGGGATGGACAGGCAGTTAGACTGATAACGGACGGCTTGAAGCGTCTCGAGTACAGAGGCTACGACTCCATAGGCGTCGCCACCATCGTGGACGGCGGGCTCCATGTGCGAAAGGACAAAGGCAAGCTGGAGGAAGTGGTCGAGGGTCTGCGGATAAACGAGATGGAGGGCACCATCGGGATGGGGCACACGAGGTGGGCGACTCACGGCGCACCCAGCATGGTTAACGCCCACCCCCACACAGACGGCTCCGGCAACATAGCACTGATCCATAACGGCGTCATCGAGAACTACATGGAGCTGAAAGACGAGCTAATAGAGAAGGGCCACATATTCGTGTCACGCACGGACACCGAGGTCATCCCCCACCTAATAGAGGAGGAGCTCAAGTCAGACATAGGGATGAAGGGCGCTATCCTGCGTGTTCTCAGGCGGTTGAAGGGCTCCTACGCCGTGGTCGTGTTATCGACCCACGAGCCCGACAGGATCTACTGCGCCCGCCACGAGAGCCCCCTGGTCATAGGGGTCTCGGATAACGGCGCATTCTGCGCCTCGGATGTACCCGCGATGCTGCCGTACACGAACCAGGTCTCATATCTGCGGAACGGGGAGATGGCGGTCCTTACTCTGGACGGCTACGAGGTCGTGAAGGTCATAGACGGCTCCCTTGTGGAGCGTAATCTGGAGGAGATCACGTGGAGCCTGGAGATGGCGGAGAAGCAGGGGTACACGCACTTCATGCTCAAGGAGATCTATGAGCAGCCGGAGAGCCTCAGGGACGGGCTGAGGCTGCAGGAGCAGTACCTGAACCTGCTAACACAGTTCCTCGACAGAGGCAAAGACGTGTTTCTCACGGCGGCGGGGACGAGTTACCACTCCTGCCTCGCGGCGTCCTATATCTTCTCGAAGCTTTCGCGGCTGACCACCATACCGGTGGTCTCCTCGGAGTTCATCGAGAGGTATGGCTCCACGGTGGGCATCGACTCAGTCGTGCTCGCGGTGAGCCAATCCGGCGAGACCTATGATACGTTGAAGGCGATCGACCACGCCAGGATGCGGGCCGCCACGGTTCTTGGCATAACCAACACGGTGGGCTCCACCCTCACAAGGGTTTCCCGAGCCTACTTGATCCAGCAGTCGGGGCCAGAGATCGGTGTCGCGGCCACGAAGACGTTCACATCCCAGGTGATTGTGTTATCTCAGATGGCCTTGAGGCTGGCGAAGCAGAAGGGCAAGCTCAGCCAGGATGAGCTGGACGAGTTTGAAGAGAAACTCACGTTGATCCCGAGCTGGGTGGAGGATACCATTCAAAGTAACTCGGGATACATTGAGGCGCTTGCTGAGAAATACCAGGACGACAAACTGTTCCTTTTCCTTGGGAGAGGTATAAGCGCCGCCACAGCCCTCGAGGGCCGCCTAAAGCTGCTTGAGATCACGTACGTCCCCTCTCTGGCGTACCCGGCTGGAGAGAGCAAGCACGGCCCCATAAGCGTCATAGAGGACGGCGTGGCCTGCATCTTCATATGCCCACGCGGGGACACCCACCCAAATATCATCGGCAGCATCATGGAGATGAAGGCAAGGGGCGCGAGGATCATATCCATCTGCGAGGAGGGCGACGAAGAGGTGAAGCGCCTCTCTGACGACTTCATAGAGATGCCCCGCGGGATACCCGAGGAGCTTTCCCCGGTGCCATACGTGGTGCCTTTGCAGCTTCTCGCGTATCATCTCGCCGTGCTCAAGGAGCTGGACCCTGACATGCCTAGAAACCTGGCCAAGAGCGTGACAGTCCCCTAGACGATAGCCTTAAGCAACTCCCTGTATCATTCTCTTTGATTAGTTTGTTCGATGTGCAGTCGATCAGGGAAGATTTCCCCATACTGGCGAAGGGCGTAATATACCTCGACAGCGCCGCAAGCAGCCTCACCCCTGAGCAGGTGGTGCTCAAGGAGATGGAGTTCTACAGGGAGTACAGGGCCAACGTCGAGCGCGGCGTCCACCGCTTCAGCCAGATGGCCAGCGAGGAATACGAGAAGGCCCACGAGGAGATCGCGCGCTTCGTAGGGGCTCCCGGCGTGGAGAACGTGGCCCTGCTCAGTAACACCACGGAGGGCATCAACCTCGTCGCCAACAGCCTCGACTGGAGCAAGGAAGACAAGATAGTAAACACCGTGATAGAGCACCACAGCAACTTCATCACATGGCTCAGGGTGCGTCAACGCCACGGCACAAAGCTTGAGGTGGTGCGTTCCACGCCCGAGGGTTTCTTCGATCTCGCTGACTTCGAGAAGGCGATAGACGACTCGACGAAGCTGGTGGCCGTGACTCACGTCTCCAACGTCCTCGGCTGCATAGTGCCGATAAAGGAGATCTGCGAGATCGCCCACGAGCACGGAGCCAAGATGCTGGTCGACGGCGCCCAGGGCGTGCCCCACATCCACACCGACGTGATGGACTCCAAGGTGGACTTCCTCGCCTTCTCCGGGCACAAGATGCTGGGGCCGACCGGCTCCGGCGGCCTGTACATCGCCGAGGCAGAGCTGGCGTCGACAGAGCCCCTCTGCATCGGGGGAGGCACCATAGCCGACGTGAGCATAGACGATTACGTCCTCGCCGTTCCGCCGATGAAGTTCGAGGCCGGGACTCCTAACATCGCTCAGGTCATCGGGCTCGGCGAGGCCTGTCGGTACCTGAACCGGGTGGGCATGGACAACGTCGAGAAGTGGGATCTGAAGCTAGCCAACAGGCTCATCGAGGGCCTGACTGAGATCGAGGGCGTAACGGTCTATGGCTCGAAGGATCCGAGGCAGAGGGTCGGGTTGGCCACGTTCAACATCGGAGACATGAACCCCCACGACGTAGCTCTGACGCTGGACGCGGAGTACGACATAGCGGTGAGATCAGGCCACCACTGCGCGCTGCCGTTGATGAAGGAGCTGTTCAGGCTCAACGAGGGAACCGTCCGGGCCTCCACGTACATCTACAACACGTTGGAGGAGATAGACGCTCTGGTCTCGGCGGTCGAGGAGATAGCCAGGGACTAAAACTCTACCCCGATTCTATAAACTCCTTAAGCCGTCCACCGAATGGATACCTCGAGATGTCCAAGGCCATCGTCGACACCGACCACGCATGGACAGTGTTAATGGATGTCGGCGCCAAGAAAGAGGTGGAGCTCCCCCTATTCCAGGTGACCAGGGACGTCTTCTTGGAGGCCGACTTTGCCGATAAGATAAAACAGCTCATGCTTGAGAACACGCACTACCTTCCGGGAAACAACGTGACGAGCATCGAGTCCCCCGAGCACCGCGATATCCTGGGTAAGGCGCTGTTCGTTATCGTATGTTTCCTCAAGGATTACGCCGAGGGTATGACGGGGTCCCTCAACCACTTCCTGTTCGGCGAGATGAGGGACCATAGGTACAGGCTGATCGCGGCTGCCGACAGAGAGCTCACCAGCGAGCGTTTCAAGTTCTTCATGAGGGTCATCACCCGTAAGCCTGAGCTCGTGAAGAACCTGGTGCTGACTCATCAGACCCAGTAGCTTGCTTCTTAAACCTCGGAGTCAACCATTCTTGATACCCTTGAATTCTGTCCGAGAGGAAGTACACGACTTGTTCAGGCGACCGGCTCGTTTGTCTTCTCCACCATTCTGACTATGTCAACTGGCGTGAGGTTTATCCTGAAGTTGCTTACCCGGACCAGTTTTATCGCTCTCCCCGTCTCCTGGTCGACTTGATTCACTATGCGGACTAGGCCGGCTCTTTCCAGCTCATTTACCCTGTGCTGGACTGTAGTGTAGGGAATGTTTGTCTCGACTGAGATCTGGGTGATGTACTTGGAGCCCTTCTGTATGTGTGTCAGGATTCTCCAGGTGTGCTTCTTTCCCAGCACCCTGAGTTTTTCCTGTATCTTCCTTTGACTCATCATTGACAATCAGTCACACCTAAATGTCAATCTGATCTGAACCTATTTATTAAGACACTCGGTGACGAGACGACGGTTAGCCTGATTAAATCAGGTTTCTTCGGGTTGGTTTTCCCCTCTGACGCTGAAAGGGTCAAGGGTCTGCCTCTGGATCGCCTTGAAGAGACCCAGCATGCCGTTCCTCGGACCCTCCAGCCGTATCTCTCCCTTGCTGCAGGAGAACCTCAGCGTGCCTTTTCTGCCGATGCCGCCGGCCTCGGTGAACTGAAGCCCCGTTATCTGAGCCCAGTTCTCGGTGATTATCTCCTCCCTCTTGAAGACCATGCCCTTCTCCTTGAATAGAAGCAGCCGTATGTTTGTGATGAAGACCTTGTACTTATCCTCGTTATAGGTCACTTGGAAGTCGCTCCAGAACAGCACCTTCTCCTCTCTGAGAAGATAGTCCTCTATGGGCATATGGTTGATGAACGTTCAGTCGTCTAAAAAAACTACCGTTGATTTCAATGGAACCATGTTTCTGATTCTTTATAACCTAAACATTCGTTTGGAGACCGTGAATCGTTGGAAGTTTGTCTTGGTGCTCCTCACTTTGTATCTGCTACTTCAGACGCTTGACATCGCGACGACGCTCTACGGCATATCTCACTTGGGACTCGTCGAGGATAACCCAAAGGCCGTGGAGCTGATGGAGGTCAAGGGGCTTAAAGGAGGGATGGTGGATATGGCGATGGAGAACCTGTCCCTGGTGCTCCTCTTGGTGATCATGTCCAACTGGAGGATCGGTCCCGTAATAGCCGTGACAATACTAGGCGCTTACAGCGCTCAGTTCATACCCACCGTGATAAACAACGCCATGTGGATAACCTTTGGGAGGGGGCTCTTCTACGAGCAGATGATGCTCCTCTACGGCGTCTCATATCTAATTGGCGGCGTATTCACTCTGCTTTACCTAAACCGTATGGGAGACCTCGAAGAACTCACAGAGTATATGAGAAAATGGTTGGGGGAGAACCCTTTGACTAGGAACCTATTCAAGCTTGACTAGGGAAAGACGCGTTTACCGGCTTCCACGAGCATGGGGAGCTTGTGGCCTTTGTTCATCTGGGTTACGGTCACGAGGTCGAAAGCCTTGAAGCCCAGTCGTTTGAGGTACTCCTCCAGCAGGTAGAGCGCCCTCGCGGCGCCGTTACCGCTTCCCCCCGCGGCTGCTATCCCAACCGACACCTTATCCTTGTATCTCTCGAAACCATAATGGGTCTCGCATCTCCTAAGCCTGTCGAGGAAAGTCTTACCCGATTCGCTTATGTCCCACCAGTAGACCGGCGTGGCGAAGAGGAGGGCGTCCGCCCCATCGATCCTCTCCCGTATAGCCTGGAAGTCGTCCTCGAGGATGCAGGTGCCTTCCCGTCTGCACTGCCCCCACCCCCCGTCACATGCCTTGCACTTCTTGATGACGTGGTCGTTGAGGTTGATTAGCTCCGTCTCGCGGCCCACGGACCCAGCTCCCTCGAGAAACTTTTTGGCGGTGCTCGCCGTCAGCCCGTCGCTGTTCGGGCTTGACTGTATGGCTAGAACCTTCATGTCGATCAGGGAGACCAACGTGGTCGCGGTAGAAAAGGGTTGGCGCCCCTAGCCGAAGAACCGGTCCAGGGTCGTCTTCTGACCCGTCCTGGCGTATCCCCTGTTCATCTTCTCGACTGCGTTCATCACCCGGCTCTGGCTGAAGCTGTGCTCGCCGCACAGGAACCCGATAATCGCCGCCGTGTCCGGCTTACTCCACTCGAGGCTATAGTCGTCCGTGGTCCTGGGGTTCTTGAACAGTTTTCGTATCTCCTCGACGGGGTGGGGGAACTCAGCGTCTTTGATGTGAGGGAGAGCCCCCTCGAGTGTACCGTGTTCCTTGACGAGCTTCAGCGCCGTCTTGGGCCCCACGCCCCTGATCCCTTTGGGGTTGTAGTCGGTGCCCACTAGGATACCTATGTCTATGAGCTGGTCCCTGGATACCTCCAGGTCCCTCATTATCTTGTCTAGCTCCAGCAGCTCCGGCTCGATCTTTATGTAGACGTTTTTTCGGGGGAGCTTCCGGCGGCCCGTTATGGATAGGTTCCTGATGTGACGTGGTGCGCCGTAGAGGAGGGAGTCGAAGTCTTGGCTCGCGGCCCCCCATGCGTCGCCCTTCGCCGCCATATAGGCTGTCTGGGCCTCTCCCTCCCCGGGGGCTTGGACCCATGGGATGCCCATGTGGGTGAGCAGGGTCTTGGCGTCTTCGATTATGTCGGTGCTGGCCACCACCGCTTGCTGGCCGTAGCGGCGCGCCTTCTCGGCGTCCCCCTCCTTGACCGCCTTCTCGTACCGCTTCTCCGCCCTCTTTCGGGTCTCTTGCCTCTGCTTTATGACGGTGCGTTTGAACCTGTGAGGGCGGCCGTCGAAGACGTATACGATCTTCACGCCTGCCTCCATGAGGTTGCTGTTCCGGTAGATGAGGCCGCTGAGGTGGCTCGTCACCCTCCCCTGCCTGTCCCTGAGAGGCTCGCCACTCCTACCCCGTATGATGGATAGAAACTGGTAGAGTACGTTGTTGCCGTCGAAGGCGACGGCGCGTCCCGCAAGTTCATCGATGTCGAGCTTCCGGGCCTCCACCAGGTCGCCTAGCTTGACGCCCACGCCGCGGACCCCTACGCCAGCTCGATGCGTTTCTTGCCTCTGGGGAGGCGGTAGACCTTGACGAGCCCCTGGATCTCCATCTTCATTAGCATGTTTTCCAGATCGTTCTCGCTGAGACCGCTGAACCTCTTCTTCGTGTTCTTGTATAGCTCCTCGAACTTGAGTGCCCCGTTCCGTTTAAGGGTGTCCACGATGGCTGAGGGTAGTAGCTTCCACTGCATCTTCTTTACCTACGCTATGTCTATGGGCGGCTTCCCTGAATCCTGGAACCTCGCCTGGTTGTCCCTGTACCACTTCTCCGTCTGAGGCGTAATGCTTGGCCCGATGTCCCCCATGGCGGTCTCGAAGTCGACGATCCCCACGATGGAGGTCTCGGTGTCACGCCTCAGGGCGTATAGCCCAGCCTCACGCACAACAGAGTCTATGTCTGCCCCGGAGTACCCGTCCATCCGCCTGGCGAGGGTCTCAAGGCGTACGTCTTCGTTCAGGGGCATGTCCTTGGTCTTGATCTCCAGTATGCGGAGCCTCGCCTCAGTGTTCGGCGGCGGCACGTAGACCCTTCTGTCGAACCTCCCTGGCCTGAGGACGGCGGGGTCTATGATGTCCGGCCTGTTGGTGGCGGCCAAGACGACGACGTTCTGGAGGCTTATGAGGCCGTCTATCTCGGTGAGGAGCTGGCTTATGACGCGCTCTGTGACCCTGCTGTCGGCGGCGCTGCCCCTCGCGGGGACCAGTGCGTCGAACTCGTCGAAGAATATGATGCTGGGGGCCGCCATGCGGGCCTTCCTGAATATCTCCCTTATGGCTTTCTCTGACTCGCCGACCCATTTGCTGAATATCTCGGGGCCCCTTACGCTGATGAAGTTTGCCTCGCTCTCCGTGGCCACTGCTCGTGCGAGCAGCGTCTTGCCGCAGCCCGGCGGCCCGTGCAGCAGTATGCCTTTCGGCGGGTTGATGCCGAGGCGCGTGAACCTCTCAGGGTTCTTGAGCGGCCACTCCACGGCCTCCTTGAGGTTCTGCTTCACCTCCTCGAGGCCGCCCACCTCATCCCATGGGATGTTGGGTACCTCTATGTAGACCTCCCGCATCGCTGTGGGCGTGATCTCCCTGAAGGCGTCGAGAAAGTCTTCGTTGTTCACCACCATCTGGTCCAGAACCTCGTGAGGGATGCGTTTCTCCTCCAGGTCGATCTGGGGGAGGTAGCGGCGCAGCGCCTTCATGGCGGCCTCCCGGCTGAGCGCCTCTAGGTCCGCCCCCGTGTACCCGTGGGTTATCTCGGAGAATCGCTGCAGGTTGACGTCCTCCGTGAGGGGCATGCCCCTGGTGTGGATCTGTATTATCTCGTTCCTCCCAGCCTTGGCTGGGATGCCTATCTCTACCTCTCTGTCGAACCTTCCGGGCCGCCTCAGCGCCTCGTCTATCGCGTCGGGTCTGTTGGTGGCGCCTATGACTATGATGTGGCCTCTGCCTTTCAGGCCGTCCATGGATGCCAGCAGCTGGGCGACCACCCTGCGCTCAACCTCTCCGGTGACCTCGCTGCGCTTGGGGGCGATGGCGTCGATCTCGTCTATGAAGAGGATGCTGGGCGCGTTCTTCTCGGCGTCCTCGAACATCTTACGCATCCTGGCTTCGGACTCGCCGTAGAACTTGCTCATGATCTCGGGGCCGTTGATGGCGTAGAAGTTGGCCTCAGACTCGCTAGCGACGGCCCTGGCTAGAAGCGTCTTGCCGCAGCCCGGCGGCCCGTGCAGCAGCACTCCCTTCGGAGGGTCGATGCCCAGGCGCTGGAATATCTCAGGGTGTCGGAGGGGCAGCTCCACCATCTCCCTGATGCGCCTAATCTCCTCGTCTAGGCCGCCTATGTCCTCGTAAGTAGTCCTGCTGGGCATCTCCATCTCCGGGATCGGCTCGCTCATGATGCTTATCTCGGTGGTGGGCGCGATCTTGACGATACCCCCGGGACGCGTGTTTACAACCATGAACGGCACGCTGTGGCCCAGCATCATTATGAGGAGGGTGTCGCCGCGGGTCGCAGGTCTGTCGATGAGCCTGTCCTTGACGAACCTAGTGAAGTCGTTATCAACACTTATCCTGATGTCAACTGGAGCCAGCTTGACGCTTGTAGCGTACTCGGCGTCCGCCTTCTTCACCGTGACAAACTCGTTTATCGATATGCTGCAGTTCTTCCGTATGAAGCCGTCGATCCTTATCATTCCGAGGCCCTGGTCCTCCGGGTAAGCCGGCCAAGCCTTGGCGGCGGTCGGCTTCTTTCCCTCGATCTGCACGACGTCTCCGACTGTGACGCCCAGCGTCTTCATGGTCTCCGAGTCCATCCTGGCTATGCTTCTGCCCACGTCTCTCTGCTGCTTTGCTTCTGATACCTTTAACTGGACGGTGCTCAACTAAACTTTCACCTAAATAGATTCTCAATTCCTTGAAGGCGGAGACCGTTATAAAGATTAGTCATAGATAGGTGCCGAGCAACAGTACATCGAGGCCTAGATGACGCCCGTGGACTCCGCCAGTTCCCTGGCATTCTCCTTGTCCAGATTGATCTTGCTCAGCAGCGTATACCTCTCAGGGCGAATGGACTGGGCGATGGTCAAAGCTTTGATAACGGTCTCTGGTTCGATTCCTAGGCCTTTGGCCGACGTGGGGGCGCCGATCGTCTTGAGGCTGTCACGGTACGCCTCCCAGTCGAGGCCATGGAGCTTCGCCATCATTATCATCCCTACTCCGCACTGTTCGCCGTGGAGTGCCGGCTTTTCTGCTATTTGGTCTAGGGCGTGGCTGAAAAGGTGCGCTGAGCCGCTTGTGGGTCTGCTGCTGCCAGCTATGCTCATGGCGACGCCGCAGCTGACGAGCGCCTCGAGGAGGGTCCTGATGCCTTCCTGCGTCCTCTTCCTGATGAGGTCGGCGCTCTTCATGACATGCTCCGAGCTCATGAGGCTGAGGCTGGCCGCGTAACTGCCATAGTAGTCACCGTTCTCTTCGTGGGCGAGCCTCCAGTCTCTGACCTCGGTGGCTTTAGATATGATGTCACCACAACCGCTCGCCGTGAACCTGTAAGGGGACTCCGCGATGATCTTGCTGTCCATGACCACGGCCACCGGCGACGCAGCCTTCACCGTGTACGGCCTACCCATACCCTTCACGGAAGCCAAGCTGCTAGCTATCCCGTCGTGGCTTGCCACCGTTGGGACGCTGATGAAAAACTTTCCAGTTTTAAAGGCTGAGAGCTTGGCGACATCTATGTTTCTCCCTCCGCCCACTCCGAGGACGACGTCAACATCGTTCTTTATAGCCTTCTTATTCACCGTTTTGACGGTGTCTAGGGTGGCGTCTTCAACGAAGACACATTCAGCGTCAACATTTTCTGATCTGAGTATCTCTTCGGCTCTCTTACCTGCTACCTTGTACGTGGTTTTTCCTGTCACGATCAATGCTTTACTTATGTCGAGTTCACCGCATATTGGGCAAAGCTGGTCCAGTACCGACTCGCCCACTAGCACTATTCTGGGGAGATCGATCCTGTGTACCGCGTTGTATCTCTCAGCCATAGTCAAGTTCCTGATAACCTTTCTATAATCGGGGTCATATTCCGCTTGAGGCATACATATGTGTTTGCCATTCCTAGGAACATTTTATAAAGAGGCATATTTTTAAAGTACTTGGTCTTCCTTTCTAGGATACCTCTCTCTTAACTACTTGTTTAGGAGGAATCTAAATGCTAAAAGAAACAGGGATACTCAAGGGAACCACGACGGTGGGCGTAGTCTGCAGAGACGGAGTTATTCTGGGGACTGACACCAGAGCCACGATGGGTAACTACGTTGCCAGTAAGCACGCGAAGAAGGTGTACAAGATCACCGACAACCTGGCCATGACCATCGCGGGCGGCGTGGCTGTCGCCCAGAGGGTCGTCGAGATCCTCAAGATCAACGCGAGGCTCTACGAGCTGGAGAAGAATCGGTCCATATCGGTAAAGTCGGCGGCGCGGCTGGTTTCTAATCTGTTGTTCAGCAACCGTGAGGTTGGTAAGCCTCTCCCCATGCAGGCCCTCGTCGGTGGATTCGACGAGACTGGGCCCCACGTCTTCAACCTGGACCCCTACGGTAGCCTCACCGAGGAGAAGATGGTCTCCACGGGTTCAGGGTCACCCTTCGCATACGGTGTCCTTGAGAGCCAGTACATCGAGGACAGCGCTGTGGATGAGATGCTCTCCATCGTCGTGAAAGCCGTGGACTCGGCCATGAAGCGAGACGTTGCCAGCGGCGACAACTTCGATGTCGCTGTCATCGACGCCGCTGGGTTCAGAGAGCTATCCCCGGAGGAGAAGGCTGCAATACTCAACAACTGAGATCGATTAAATGTATCAAAACACGCAGGGCTTAACCTACTCAGAGATAAGGCAAGCAATACTTGACAAGATACCTCCCGAGGTAGGGATAACGCGGATAGAGTTCGAAGGCCCAAGGCTCGCTATATACTGTCACAAGCCCGAGATACTGCAGGAGAGGGGCCACATCGTCGGCGAGATAGCCGGCGTAATCAAGAAGCGGATAGTGATCCGCAGTGACCCCTCCGTGAGGTTGCCTGAGATCCAGTCCGAGAGCATAATCAAAGAGATTCTTGAGGAGGCTGGCCTCGTTCAGGCTTACTTCGATCCCGCACTGGGGGAGGTGATTCTCGAGGTAGAGAAGCCCGGCGTCGCCATCGGTAAGAGCGGTTCAAACGTCTTAGAGATCGTCACGAGGACCCACTGGAGCCCGAACTTCGTGCGCTCTCCGCCCATACCGTCCATGACGATCAAGCAGATAAGGGGCTTTCTCTACAGCAAGAGCAAGGAGAGGGAGCGGGTTCTTAGGGAGACCGGCGAAGCCATCTTCAGACCCATCTACCAGCAGTCAGGCGACGTCAGGGTAACGTTCCTCGGCGGCAGTAGACAGGTGGGTAGGTCAGCGATCCTCGTCAAGACCCGTGAGAGCCAGGTACTCCTCGACTGCGGCATCAACCCTGGCAGCAGGAGACCCATCCAGAGCTATCCCCGGCTAGACGTGGAGGAGTTCGACATCAACAACCTCGACGCCGTTATCATCACTCACGCTCACCTGGACCACTGCGGGTTCCTTCCTTACCTTTACAAGTACGGATACAGCGGCCCGGTCTACTGTAGCGAGCCCACGGCCAACGTCATGACCCTTCTCCAGAGCGACTACATCGACGTGACCCGGAAGGAGGGAAACGTGCCGCCGTACAGCCACGAAGACATATTCGAGGTTATACTCCACACCATCCCGCTGAGCTACGGCGAGGTGACGGACATCTCCCCAGACGTGAGGCTTACTCTCCATAACGCTGGCCACATCCTCGGCTCAAGCCTGATACACCTACACATAGGCAAGGGCCTCCACAACATCGTTTATACCGGCGACTTCAAGTACGGACCCACAGCACTGCTGCAGCCGGCTTCCACCTACTTCCCCAGGGTCGAGACCCTGATAATGGAGGCGACCTACGGGAACCCCGACAACGTTACGCCTAGCCGCGACGAGACCGAGGCCCAGTTCGTTGAGATAGCGAACAAAATCCTCAAAAAGGGGAAGGTGCTGATGCCCGTCCCCGCCGTCGGCAGAGCCCAGGAGATACTGATGGTCATAAACAAGTACATGCAGAGCGGCGACCTGCTGGAGGCGCCCGTCTACATAGAGGGGATGATCAGCGAGGCCACGGGCATCCACACCGCCTACCCTGATTACCTTAGCCACGAGATACGGGACCAGATACTGAATCAGGGCGTCAACCCCTTCGAGAGCGACTACTTCACTGTGGTGAAGCAGCACGACAGCCGCGACGAGATCGTGGAGGGAGGCCCATGCATGATCATCGCCACGGCTGGCATGATGGAAGGGGGCCCGGTGCTGGACTACTTCAAACGCCTGGCGCCCTACGACGAGAACGGACTGATCTTCGTCAGCTACCAGGTAACAGGGACCATGGGTCAACGCGTCCAGTCGGGGATGGGGTCGGCTCAGATGTACAACCAGGACGGCAAGCTGGAGGTCATCAACATCGAGATGAGCGTCCACACGGTGGAGGGCTTCTCTGGGCACAGCGACAGGAGGCAACTTGTCAACTACGTGCGCAGGCTGAGGCCGCAGCCGAAGCGGGTGTTCGTGGTTCACGGCGAGGAGTCGAAGTGCGAGAACCTCGCGAGAACCGTATCCAAGATGCGTGGCGTGCATGGTCACGCGCCGAGGCTGCTGGACACGTTCAGGCTAGCCTAGTCTCGGCTCCGCCATATCCTGATGTTCTTCGGCGTCACTATCACTCTTTCTTCTCCGAGGCGGGCGATGTCCCCCTCTATGAGCTGGGCGTACTCGTTGAGCTCGTTGATGCCGCGCTTGACGTCCTCTATGTTGTGCTTGGCGAGGGGGCTGACGTTGCAGATGACGATGTTGCCTGCCCTCACCTCTGCCTTGATGACGTCTATGTCCTCGTAGGCCCTGAGGGGGATCGCCTTTATGTACCGTGACGCAGAAAGCTCACGCTCCTCCTCTGATTTGCCTACCAGCTTGTCGAGCATGCTCCTCATCCAGATTATTCATCGGTACTGTTATATAATATATTAATGGACTTTGAATAGATTTTTCCATAGAAAATGTACTTTTCCGTGTATTTCCTCACGTTTTATTGGTATATTTTATTTTGTGTAGCCCTTCATCTACTTGTTGAACAGGTATGCTTATCCTTTCTGATGGAGACGTCGCGAAGCTCCTAGACATGGGTGAGGTCATCGACGCCGTGGAGGAGGCGTTCAGGGAGTACGCGGAGGGAAACGTGGTCATGCCCACAAGGAGCACCATCATGGTGCCCAAGTACAACGGCAGCATAAGCTTCATGCCCAGCTACCTCACCGGCGTCGACGCTCAGGCCACCAAGATAATCAGCATCTACCCCGACAACGGGGAGAAGGGGCTCCCCACCACCGCCGCGTGGATAGTGGTCAACGACCCTGAGACGGGGATGATCGAGGCGTTCATGGACGCCACCTACCTAACGGCCATGAGGACCGGCGCAGTCACAGGAGTCGCGGCACGGTACCTCGCTCCTGAGGACTCTAAGGTTGTCGCCATATTCGGCGCCGGCGTGCAGGGACGCACCCAGACCTGGGCTGCCTGCACAGTTAGGGACATCGAGCGAGTCTACGTCTACGACCTGTACAAGGAGGCGCGTGAAAGGTTCGCCGAGGAGATGACCGAGAAGCTGGGAGTCGAGGTGGTCCCCGCAGCCAGCGGAGAGGAGGCGTGCAGGGACGCCGACATAGTGCTGACCGCGACCACCAGCCCAAAACCCGTGATTAGGCGGGGGTGGCTGAAGGACAGGGTCCATGTGAGCGCCATCGGGGCCTTCTACCCTGACTGGAGGGAGCTGGACACCGCCACGGTGGCTGAGAGCAAGCTGGTAATCGACGACTACGAGGGCATCATGCTTGAGGCCGGGGACGTGCTCATACCCATAGCGGAGGGCGCCATGACGGAGGACCATATCTACGCCGAGCTGAAGGAGCTCGTCTCGGGCCAGAAGGAGGGACGCACGCCGGCGGACGGGGTGACGGTGTTCAAGTCCGTGGGCATCGCCATACAGGACAGCAGCGTGGCGAACCTGGTGCTCAGGAAGCTGAGGGATTAATCCGACTCCATGTTTCTATCCCTAAATTTCCTTTAGGCTTAGTTTTCCCAGCTCTACGCGTGGATAGTGTTCCCTGTCGTCAACTACATCGCTTTAGCAAGAGGCTCAGGCGTCGTGGACGAGGGGCTGGTCGAGCGCCTCTGGGCCTCCCTCAGCTCCTGAATTCCCGACTATGAAACCTCTTTGGTTGCAACCCTCACTGTTTTATTCCAGCTTCCTCATAGTAAACCGATTCACAGACCCTACGAGGTGTGTTGAAACGGCTAAGAAGTTCAAAGTTACTATAGAGGAGGACTTGTGCAAGGGCTGCCTCATATGCGTTCACGTATGTGAGCAGCGTGGAGGCAAGATACTCAAGCCGTCGGACAAGAAGACGGCGCTGGGCGGCGTCAAGCCTGTGCCCAACGGGGACTGCATAGGCTGCCGCTGGTGCGAGCGGTACTGCCCAGACTTTGCGATATACGTGGAGGAGATTCAGGATGCTTGAACCGGGTAGACACCTGGCCCTGGGTAACGTGGCTTGCGCCGAGGGTGCGATGAGGGCGGGGTGCAGGTTCTTCGCCGGCTACCCGATAACGCCGGCGAGCGAGATAAGCCACCACATCGCCGCCGAGATACCCAAGGTTGGCGGCCTGTACCTCCAGATGGAGGACGAGATCGCGAGCATAGCCAGCGTCATAGGCGCCAGCTGGGCGGGGGCCAAGGCCATGACGGCCACCAGCGGACCCGGGTACAGCCTCATGCAGGAGAATATCGGGTACGCCCACATGACGGAGACGCCGCTGGTGCTCGTGAACGTCCAGCGCAGCGGCCCCAGCACGGGGCAGGCCACGGACCCGAGCCAGCAGGACATCATGCAGGCAAGGTACGGTAGCCACGGAGACTACGAGGTGATTGCCGTCAGCCCGTGGAGCGTCCAGGAGATGTTCGATCTCACCGTGCGGGCGTTCAACCTGGCGGAGACGTACAGGACCCCGGTGATGGTGATGGCGGACGGCATGATAGGGCACATGAAGGAGAAGCTGACGGTGCCGGAGAAGGTGGATGTCGTGAACAGGAGGAAGCCGACGAGCAAGAAGGATACCCCGTGGGGCACGGACGACCCCAGCGGTGTGCCGCCGATGCCCGCGTTCGGCGAGGGATACGCCCTCCTCGTCACCGGCTCCACCCACAGGCCGGACGGCGTACGCAACTACGCACCCGAGTACCACCAGATGATAGTCTACCGTATAAGGGACAAGATACTCAACGCCGAGCCCAAGATACGTGACATCCACAGGGAGCACCTGGAGGACGCCAGGGTCGCAGTGCTGAGCTTCGGTGCCTCCGCGCGGCCCAGCTACGACGCCGTGGTCAAGGCGAGGGAGCAAGGCATAGAGGCGGGGCTCTTCAGGCTCAGGACCCTGTGGCCTCTCCCGGAGGAAGAGATCAGGGCGCTCGCCGACAGCGTGGAAACCATACTGGTCGTCGAGATGAACGTGGGCAAGCTCGTCAAAGAGGTCGAGCGCGTGGTCTGCGGTAAAGCGCGGGTTGCTTCTCTAGCCAAGGTGGGAGGGGTGCTGCCTCTGGGCCGCGAGGTCCTCGAAGAGGTGAGGAGGCTGGCACAGTGAAGAACCTGAAGTACTACAGGGACAGGTACGTGCGTAGCCAGCCCAGCGCCTTCTGCCCCGGCTGCGGCGGCGGCATAATACTCAACTGCTTCATCCGCGCCATCGACGACCTAGGCCTGGACAAGGACAAGATACTCGCCGTCTCGGGCATAGGGTGCAGCGCCTGGATACCCAGCCCCAACTTCAACGGCGACACCCTCCACACCACCCACGGCAGGGCCATAGCGTTCGCCACGGGCGCCAAGACCTTTAACCCGGAGCTGACGACGGTCGTCTTCGTGGGGGACGGCGACGGCGCCGGGATAGGCGGTAATCATCTTATCCACGCGGCGAGGCGGAACATAGACCTCACCGTGATACTTGTGAACAACATGAGCTACGCCATGACGGGCGGACAGATCGCCCCCACGACTCCCCACGGCGAGACGACAGTCACCAGCCCCTACGGCAACCCCGAGTTTCCTTTCGACATCACCCAGCTGGTCCGCGCCGCCGGCGCCAGCTACGTAGCCAAGTGGAGCACATACCACGTGGTCGAGCTCACCAAGAGCATCAAGGAGGCCATAGAGCACAAGGGTTTCAGCTTCATAGAGGTGCTGAGCCAGTGCCCGACGCAGCAGCGCCGGATCTTCAACCTCCGCGGCCCCATCGACAGCCTGCCGTCCCGGATACTGGACATGTTCAGCGAGAGCACCGTGGTCATGGACCGGCCTGACAGGGGCGGCTATGTCTACGCGGTGCCCAAGACATCCCCAGAGGATACGCTGAAGCAGGTAATGGCCATGGACGACGTGGAGGCCAGGATCGTCGACCACATGATGCACGGCAGAGTGGTCCGTGTGGACACCAAGCTCCCAGACATGGTCCGCGGGAAGCTGCTTGAGCTGGACTCGGTATCCGAAGTCAAGGACCACTTGGAGGGGAAGATAACGCTCGGCGTCTTCGAGAAGAAGACGAGGCCCGAGTTCACAGACGCGCTGCAGGAGATCATAAGGAAGGCGAGAGGTGGCTAAAGTGCAGCAGAACATACTTATCGGCGGGACCGGAGGCCAGGGAATAGTGGCCAGCGGCGAGTTTCTGAGCGCCGCTCTCTTCGCTAAGGGCTACGAGGTGGTCTTCGGCCGGAGCTACGGCTCCGAGGCGAGGGGCGGGAGCTGCCGCAGCGAGATAATGGTCAGCGACCACGAGATAAACGACCTCCAGTTCGAGATGAGCGACATACTGCTGTTACTTAGCCTCCCCGCCTACAGGAAGTACATAGACAAGGCCAAGAAAGGATCCATGGTCATCGTGGACTCCAGCGTCATGGAGCGCGTCGAGGAGGCCGTCAGGGACGACGTCGAGCTCATCCAGGTCCCGGCTAGAGGCATCGCGGTGCGGCTGGGCAACCAGATCGTCGCCAACATGGTTTTGCTTGGGGCCCTCTCGAAGCGCTCGGACATGGTGAGCCTCGATCTACTCAAGGAGGCTGTGGAGCAGAACATGCGACCCAGCATGAGGATGATCAACTTCCGCGCCCTCGAAGAGGGCCATAACTCGATATAGGAGATGTGCAATACGAGCAGACAGTATCCGACTCGCCCGATCCCGGGGGTAGCCGGAATAATACTTGACGGCGACCGTGTACTGTTGAGCGTGCGAGGAAAGCCTCCCTCCGAGGGGAAGTGGGGGCTACCCGGCGGCGCGGTGGAGGTCGGCGAGACAGTCGAGGAGGCCCTCGTCCGGGAGATCCGTGAGGAGACCGGTGTAAAGGTTAGGCTTATCAGGCTGATCACTTTCCTCGACTCTATCCACCGTGACGAGGACGGTAGGGTGAGGTATCACTATGTTTTGTTCGAGTATCTCTGTGAGTACGTCTCGGGCGAGGTGTCGCCCAGCTCAGACGCGCCTGACGCGAGGTGGGTGAAGTTCAATGAACTCGACTCGGTGGACATCATGCCCAGCACGAAGAAGTTTCTATTGAAGGTGCTAAGACAGGAGAACATCCCCCTATAATATACAAAATGGTTGAATATCATCATATATTGCGTCCATATGGCAATGATTGTGTCTGATCTTAGGATCGATGTGGAGCTGGACTGCAATGGCATGTTCTGCCCGATGCCCATCGGCCAGCTCAAGAAGGCGACTGAGAACATGCAGCCCGGACCGGTGCTCAGGTTCATAGTCACGGACCCGGACAGCAAAAGAGACGTCGTCCTTGAGACGATAAAGCTCGGCGGTAAGAAGCTGAAGCTAATGTTTCTTCGTTTATTTTATCTGTTCGCGGCCATTCTTCTTGTACATCGGAGGAAGTCGGTTGCATCGCGTAAGCGTTGACGTGGGAGGCACATTCACAGACCTCGTCGCCTTCGACGAGGAGACTGGCGACGTGCTCAACATAAAGACGCCCTCAGTTCCGTCGAACCCGGAGAGGGGCGTCGTAAAAGCCTTCAGAGAATATTTGGATGGCCACGAAGCCTCCGCCGTGAGGATGGTGGGCCACGCCACCACCATCGCCACCAACACGTTGCTGGGTCAGATAAACCTGGAGCTCCCCTTGACGGCCCTCGTCACGACGAAGGGGTTCAGGGACGTCATCGAGATAGGCAGGCAGCGCCGCGCCGAGGTGTACAACCTGTTCTTCGAGCGGCCGCCGATGCTGGTCCAGCGGCGGCACAGGTACGAGCTTGAGGAGAGGGTGGGCCACGACGGTGAGGTGATCACGCCCGTCGACGAGGAGGGGCTGAACGAGATCATCGGTGAGCTGAGGAGGGAGGCTGTCGAGAGCGTTGCGGTCGGCTTCCTGAACAGCTACGCCAACACGGCCCACGAGGAGCAGGTATACGAGGCCTTGAAGGCGTCGCTGAACAAGGTCTACGTCACCGCGTCCCACATGGTGACCAACGAGTACAGGGAGTACGAGCGGTTCAGCACCGCCGTCGTCAACGCCGTCCTCATGCCCGTGATGTACACCTACATAACCCGGTTGGAGGGAGACCTCAAGAGGCTGGGGCTGAAGGCGCCGCTCTACGTGATGCAGAGCAACGGCGGCATGGCCAAGAGCAACGTGATAAGCCGGAGGCCCGCCACCGTGGTCGAGTCGGGGCCAGCCGCCGGCGTGATCGCGGCCGCCTGGCTCGGGGAGCAGACCGGGACCCGGGACATAATCAGCTTCGACATGGGGGGCACCACAGCCAAGGCCGGAACCATCCGCGGACGGGTGCCTGAGGTGGTCCCGGAGTACGAGGTCGCCGGAACGATACACATGGGCCGCCTCGTGAAGGGCAGCGGCTACCCTGTCAGGTTCCCGTTCATAGACCTGGCGGAGTGCAGCGCAGGCGGCGGCACCATAGCCAGAGCCGTCAACGGAAGCCTGCAAGTGGGGCCCGTGAGCGCGGGCGCCATCCCCGGCCCCGCGTGCTACGGGAAAGGCGGGAAAGACGCCACCATCACGGACGCGAACCTCCTCCTAGGCAGACTGAACCCAGGCAGCCTACTGGGCGGCGACATGAAGATACATTCAGGGCTCGCCGAGGAGGCCTTCAGGGGCCTCGCCTCCGAGCTGGGCGTCTCCCCGGATGAGGCTGCCGTGAGCGTTGTGCGGATAGCCAACAGCATGATGTCCAAGATACTCAGGATAGTATCCGTCGAGCGCGGGTACGACCCACGGGGGTTCACCCTCGTCGCCTTCGGCGGCGCCGGCCCCATGCACGTCTGCGCTCTCGCCGAGGAGCTTGGGATAGGGCACGTCATAGTTCCGCCCAGCCCGGGGATGTTCAGCGCCCTCGGGCTCCTCACCGCCGACCTGTTCCACGACTACAGCAGGCCCGTGATCAGAGACGCGGAGGAGGCCGACCCGGCTGAGCTGGAGACGCTATACAGGGAGATGGAGGTCGACGGGGCGGCGACGCTAAGCCAGGAAGGCATCCCGGAGAGGCATCGCAGCTTCCAGCGGACGCTGGACATAAGGTACAGGGGCCAGGGGTTCGAGCTAAGCGTGGACACCAAGAAACCCATGACCCGTTCATCGATAGCGGAGAGCGTCAAGGCATTCCACGTCAAGCACAATGAGGTATACGGCTACTCAGCCGAGGAGGAGCCCACCGAGATAGTGAACGCGAAGCTCAGGGTGATAGGGCTCCTTGAGAAGCCGAAGCTGAGACGCCGCCGAAGAAACAGATCTGACCCGTCACCGGATCACAGGAGGGTATTCTACGAGAACCTTGGGGAATGGGTGGAGACCGGGGTGCATCGACGCGCCGCCCTGAACGGGCTAAGGGAGGGCCCCGCCGTGATAGAGCAGTACGACGCCACAACCGTGGTGTACCCGGGTTGGAGCTACACGCCAGACGACTACGGCAACCTGATACTAAGGAGGCTGACGAGTTGACTGTGGACCTCACAACCGTCGAGGTCATCAAGGGGGCCCTCATCTACGCGGCCGAGGAGATGGGTATAGCCCTCAAGAAGTCGGCTTACAGCCCCAACATCAAGGAGAGGATGGACCACAGCTGCGCCCTGTTCAACCACAGGAGGGAGCTCATCGCCCAGGCCGAGCACATACCCGTGCACCTCGGTAGCATGGCCTTGGCCGTCAGGGTGGGCCTCGAGACCTACTGGGGCGAGCTTGAGCCAGGCGACATGCTGCTCCTCAACGACCCGTACATAAGCGGCACCCACCTCCCAGACCTCACCGTCATAGCGCCCGTGTTCAACGACGGCGAGATCGTCGCCTACGCCGCCAACAAGGCCCACCACACTGACATTGGAGGGAAGACGCCAGGCAGCCTCGCGGCAGACAGCACTGAGCTCTACCAGGAGGGTCTCATAATTCCGCCTGTAAAGCTGGTGAAGCGCGGCGTCATAGACCGGGACATACAGGCGCTGATAAGGAGCAACGTCAGGACCCCGGAGGTGCAGATGGGGGACCTCAGGGCACAGATCGCCGCCAACAACACGGGGGCGAGGCGCGTGGCCGAGCTCGTGGAGCAGCACGGCGTCGACACCCTCCACGAGGCCATGGACCAGACCATGGACTACAGCGAGCGCCGCATGAGGGAGGAGATATCAGCCATGCCGGACGGAGTCTACAGCGCCCTTGACTACATGGAAGACATACTGCCAGGCGGCGGCGACGTCGAGATAGCCGTCACCGTGACGAAGCGGGGAGACGAGATCACGTTCGACTACTCGGGCACCTCGGGGCAGGTGGAGAGGCCTGTGAACGCACCCCTCGGCGTCACCGTGGCGGGGATATACTTCACGCTGATCAGCGTCACTGATCCACTGATCCCGGTGAACGACGGGTGCTTCAGACCCATAACCCTCCGGATACCCCGGGGCTGCATGATGAACCCGAATAGGCCGGCGCCGGTGGCGGGGGGCAACGTGGAGACGAGCCAGCGCAACGTGGACGTCCTGATGAAGGCCTTCAGCCAGATACTGCCGGGTAAGGTGCCCGCGGCGGGTCAGGGCACCATGAACAACATAACCATCGGCGGCACACTGCCAGGCGGCCAGCCCTGGACGTTCTACGAGACCATCGGCGGAGGCAGCGGCGGAAGGCCAACAGGGGACGGCGTCGACGGCGTGCACGTCAACATGACCAACACGATGAACACCCCCATAGAGGCCCTGGAGGCTTACCTCCCCTTCAGGTTCCACGCCTACAGGCTCCGGACGGATAGCGGAGGCCCCGGGAAGCACAGGGGCGGCTGCGGCATAGAGCGCACCTGGACGCTGACCAGCGACAAGGCCGTGCTCAGCGTCATGGCTGAACGCAACAAGATACCGCCGTGGGGTCTCCAGGGAGGCAAGCCGGGGGGCTTGGGAGTCTACACGTTGAGAAGGGCTTCAGGCGAAGAGGAGGTGCTCCCGTCCAAGTGCACGATCGAGATGCGTCGAGGCGACACGTTGATCATCATGACCCCGGGAGGCGGAGGCTTCGGGGACCCGTTGACGAGGCCCGTCGAGAAGGTCGTGGCGGACGTAGCCAGCGGCCTGGTGTCCCCGGCGTCGGCCGAGGTTGACTACGGCGTCGTTGTTGACTCCGAGACCTACGAGGTGAAGGCGGTTAAGAGGCCCAAAGTTTAACACCGGCTCTTCAGGATCTGCTGATGCCGTGATTTTGGCGCCCTAATCGAAGTAGCCCCTCATGGCTACTACCACGAGGGATAGGACGAGAGTGACGCCGGCGCTGGCGTAAAACACCCACTCGATGGTGGACACGGATAGTACTCCGCTCATGGTGAACATGCCGACGGTGCCGCCGAGGGACATTATCATCCCCCAGACCCCTGTGGCAGAGCCCCTGTCCTCCGGTGGCAGCGCCTCCATGGTCGCGGCTTGGCTGATGGGGAAGACGAGGACCGCGCAGAGCCCAAGCACGGCGTTTAAGACCGGAAGCATCCAAAAGTAGTGCGCCAGAGGGAACAGCGCGAACGCGGCGACGCTAAAGAGAAGCCCGGCGGCTATAGGTTTGAACCTGCCCACCCGGTCCGAGAGGGGTCCAACGATGGGTAGGCTCACGGCGATAGCGTTCGCAGTCAGCGTCAAACCGATCATGAACTCGTTCATACCCATCTCTGCGCCCAGCAACGGGATGAATGCGATGAGCCCCCAGTGGCAGAACGCGTGGGCGAAGACCGCTATCGACGCCACGAGCACCTTCCTGTTGCCGAGGAGCCTCCTCAATGTGGACGGGAACTCAGATGATCATCTGTATCTGGACGCCGGGCTTCATGGGGCAGCTGACGTCCCTGTCGTCCTCCGTGTACCTCCAGATGAGTAGGAACCCCAATGCGGTGATTACCCCGGATAAGACGAAGAGAGGTCTATAGTCGGGGAAGAACCCGACGAGGAAGCCGCCCACCGCCGGACCTATAACCGAACTCACCGCCCAGCTCATATGGTAGCGGCCCATGGCCTCCCCGGCCTTCTCCGGCGGGAACAGGCTGGAGGCGTATGCTTCGGAGGGCGGGAAGTAGATGCTGAGGGCTAGGCCGCTGACGAACATGGCCACGATGGGGAGCGTCGGTGTCTGGGCGACGCTGTAGATGAAGGGTATGATGGCGAAGAGGGCCATGCCGAAGAGCATCATGTTCTTCCTGCCCAGGCTGTCGCTTATGGTGCCGGCGACGAGCCGGAGCAGTGTCTGGACGACGTTCCTGATGTTGTAGATGAGGGCGACGATGGCCGGTGTGACGCCTAGGCCGGCGATGAAGAGGGGCTGGAAGCTCTGGGGTATGGTCTCGCCGAACATGGCGAAGAAGGTGGCGAAGAATATCGCCGTGAATATCCTCTGAGCCTTGCCTTCCAAACGTTTCACCTATGTTAGGCACCTTGAATGCTCGCCGCGATTTAAATCCATACCAATATAAGCGGCGGCCCAGTCAACTCAGTGATATGTGCCTAGCGATTCCGGGGCTAGTGGAGAGCGTCGAGGGACGCACCGCCGTAGTCGACTTCGGAGGCATCAAGCGTGAGGCGATCATCGACCTCATGGAGCAGGGCAGCGTCAAGCCGGGCACTTACGTGCTCGTCCACACAGGTTTCGTCATCCAGATCCTCGATAAGAAGGAGGCCGAGGAGACCCTTGATCTTTGGCGCGAGATTCTCAGCAACGTGGACGAGCTCTACGGCGAGCTTTAGAGCCAGTCGCTCTTCTTTATCTCGTAGACTGCTCCGTCCATCCAGACGCCGTTGATCTCGACGGCCTTCTCCTTGTAGCCGATCTGTGTGAACCCCGCCTTCTCGAGGACGCGAATGGAAGCCGTGTTCATCGGGTTCGCCTCCGCGGTGATCCTCTCGGCGTCAGTCTCGGAGAAGAAATAGTTGACGACTGTTCTAACCGCGGCTGTGCAGTGACCCTTGTTCCTCGCCGGCGGCGTGACCCGGTAACCAACTTGTATGGCGTTGTCTTCTTTCTCTCTGGCGACCAGCTGCCCCACACTTAGGCCCTTCTTCGTCTGTATTATGTACCAGCGTTGACCGGGTTTCTCCTTTAGCAGCCACTCCTCCAGCTCCTCTCGGGTGACCTGCTCCTGAGGCTCGTATTCGCCCCCGCAATCAGGGTCGTTGTTCCACCTGTACAGGAACTCGAGGTCTTCTAGGCTGAAGGGCTTGAGATCAACCCTCTCTCCGGTGATCACGGTGTGTGTCTACACGGATTCAGACTGATAAGGATTTTACCCGGATGGAATCTCTTAAATCGTGGTCCTCTCTGAATGCTCGTTATGGCGAACTACTGGCGCGACTTCCCATCTGGGCCAGAGCCCCCTGAGAGCATATACATCGTCACCGAGATACAGAGGAACAGCAGGAACAAGTACGAGTACGACGCCAGGATGGGGGTCTTCAAGCTCAACAGGGTTCTGTATACCTACTATCCCTGCGACTACGGGTTCATCCCCCGGACGCTTGACGACGACGGCGACCCACTGGACGCGGTGCTGCTCATCAACGAGCCAACCTTCACGGGCTGCGTCACCGTCGCACGACCCGTGGCGAACATAAAGATGGTGGACGGCAACCAGATGGACGACAAGGTAGTCGCTGTGAGCACCACCGACCCGTTCTACAAGCACATCAAGAGCCTAGACGATCTGCCACAGAGCGTCATCGACGAGCTGACCTACTTCTACAACAACTACAAGCGCGCCGAGGGCGTCGTCACCGAGGTGCTCAAGTGGGAGGATGTGAAAGAAGCCCATAAGCTCATAGAGTGGGCCATGGACATGTACAAGAACCAGGAAGGATGACACGCTAATTACTTGAAAAACTGGACCACGTCTGTTAATAACATCTGACCCTAATATATCTCGGTTTCAATGAAGGAAGGATTTCTGTCGAGCAAAGGCTACAGGGTCCACCACGTTGCATGGGGCGAAGAAGGCCCCAGAGTCCTGATAATCCACAGCATGGGGATGGACGGCCACAGCATGGACAAGCTAGCCGAGAACCTGAAAGACGAGTACCAGGTTCTCAGCCTCACGATCCTCGACCACGGGGACAGTGACCCACCCGAGGGACCCATAAGCCTCCCAGACCACGCAGAGGTCATGAGGGGCTGCTACACGCAGCTCGGGTTCACCCCGAACGTCCTCATAGGCCACAGCGTCGGCGGCATGATGGGCATGGTGCTAACCGCTGAGCACCCAGAAGAGTTCAAGGGACTCGTACTCGTGGACATAGCGCCCTTCGAGTCCACAGGGAGAAGCAGCCGCCCCGAGCCCCCTGAAAGCTTCAAGGACGAGGCCGAGGCGCTGAAGTGGCTCAAGGAGCGGTACCCCCTCTTCACCGATTACTACTACGAGAACCGCCTAAGACACGCGTTCAAGAAGGAGGGAGAGGTTCTCAAGCTAAAGCCCCGCGGCGACAGGGTGCGCGGCGGCCTAGGATCAGACCTCTGGCCCTACGTCGAGCGCATAGAGACCCCGACGCTGCTGCTTAAGGGCGAGCAGAGCGATCTGGTCACCCCCGAGACATGGAAGCGTATGGAGGAAACCATGCCAGACCTTGAGGTGGTCGAGGTAAAGAAAACGGGCCACATGATACCGCAGGACGTCCCCGAGGAGTTCGAGAGGCTCGTACGGGGTTTCCTCGAAAAAGTCTACTGAAGGCTAATAGCCCCCCCTCTTTTATTTTAAATGATACACGCGAGTAAAAGCTTTCCCTAAAAACATAAAATTTATGATTATCTACTAAAACAGCAATCTTAAACCTCAAAAACGGTGTCAAACAGTCTGGTAACCGAACCCTCACAACCCCAAAAAACGCTTATTCCATGCAACCAAGAACACCAACCTTAACCCAAATTTTTTTTCCCCATATGACCAGTAACCTGACACAAACACCCAGAAAAGCCCCCGATCATACCCAAAAAAAACGCTTATAGCAAGTAACCAAGAACAAGTAAATCAAACCCAAGTGTCTCCCCTTCTCAAAGCACCTGAGAACTGCAACAAAAAGAAGAGGAACTAGCGCTCCACCCCATCAGCTAACAGATCCGGGTCATTACCAAGATAGATAGGGTTCGCCCTACCACACCTGCTACACTCAACGTCCTCGTACCTCAGCTTGTTACCGCACTCACAGACCGTCCACAGCTGAGCCCCACAGTTAGGGCAGAACCTGGCCTTCGTCATCGGGTGAGGCCCCTGGCATAGAATCGACCTTATAGCCGTCTTACAGTACGCGCAGTGGCCCTGCTTAATAACAGCCTCCACAATAGTTTATCGTCAGCTGAGGTTAAAAACTCATCCCGTCCTACCAGAGAGCTCGCAGACCCTGCACAGGTCGCCCCTCGAGGGGCTGCCACATATCCTACACCGCCCTACCACGCCGCCGTCACCTCTCCCACGGATCTTTAGCCCCGTCTGGTAGACGATGAACTTTGTCCCAGGGCGCTTGACCTCCATGCGGTTCAAGAACCTGCGCACATCCGACCTCATCGCCTCCTCAGCGTAAGGACAAGGGAGACTCTGAAACTCCAAGCCGTTAATGTAAGCATAGAAGGTGGTCTCCCGCTCAGGAACCTCGCACAGAGGCTTCACCCTCCTCACGAAGCCTTCGAGGCTCTGGCCACCAGGGTGAAAAGAATCGATCCTCATGACATCACCGCGGAGAACGTTCAGCAACACGCTCTGAGCCATGTCGTCCAGGTTGTGGCCGGTGGCGAGCCTATCCGCGTCCACCGACTTCGCCGCCTCGTCAAGGGCCCTGCGCCGAAACACCCCGCAGTAGCTACATGTCCCCAGCTCCCTTTCCCTCGCGGCGATCTCGTCCATGGTCTCGCCGAAGAGCTCCCTGAATCCGACCGTATGCATCTCTACGCCCAGCTTCCTGCAGTTCTTCTCCGCGAGGGAGAGAGCCTCATCCCGGTACCCCTTGACGCCCTCGTCGACGCAGACCGCCACCAGCTCGGCGTAGGGCCTGTCCCTCTCCAGCTCGTGCAGAAGCCTGAGCATGGCGAGGCTGTCCTTGCCCCCGCTGACGCCGACGGCTATCCTGCTGTCGTACTCGAACATGTTGTACTTGCTGACGGTCTTCTTTACCTTCTCGAAGAGGGAGTCATTGAAGCAGGCAGCACACAGACGCTCCCCCGAGTAAGGCCGATAGTAAACAGAAGGGGCTCTGCGGCACTTGGTGCAGCTCCGGATCAACGTGTTCAACGTCATCTCAGCCCAGCGCAATAAAAACCATGCCTAGCCACCGTGAGTAACAGGTAAAAACACAAGCGTGGAACCGTCTCTCAATGATGTCGAGGACCCCTCCAAGTTAGACGCCTCAACGCCGTCCACGAGGACCAACGCGTTTGGCGCGTAGCTGTCCAGGACCCTGTCTATGAGTACGTCTTCTAAACCCGGCAGCTCCTCAATCAGCCTATCAACCATATCCCCCAGCGAGGAACCCTCCTCAACCTCGAGTCTTATATCAGGTAAACCGGCGGCGTCCCTGAGGACCCCCATCAACCTTACGTTTACACGCACAGCAACAAACCCGCGCCACAGCCTATAAAGATTCAAGTCCTGACCATCTTCGCGATGAAGAACCCGTTACAGTCATTTAGATGCGGATAAAGCCTCTGAGCCTCGTATAAGCCACGCAGCCCCGGCTCACCGATCCTCGGCGTAGCCTCAACGGCGACGAAATCAGGGTTCTCATCGAGGAAAGCCCTCACCACGCCCTCGTTCTCTTCAACCGTGACGCTGCATGTGCTATACACAAGTCTGCCGCCTCTCGCGACCCTATGTGCAGCGCTGCACAGTATCCTGTACTGCAGGTCGGCCATCCTGCTTATGGATCTACCGCTGAGCCTCCAACGGGAGCTGGGCTCGCTGAAGAAGTTGCCCGACCCAGTGCATGGAGGATCCACGAGAACTAGGTCGGCCTCAACGGAGGGGAGTCCGCCGACGGTTCTCGCGTCCCCAAGTAACGGTTTAGCTATCTCTACGCCGAGCCTCTCCATGATGCCCTCGAAGGAACGGAGACGCCTCATGCTGGAGTCCACAGAGATTATCCTGCCACGGTTTCCCATCAACTGCGCCAAGTGGCTCGTCTTGATGCCGGGAGCAGCGCAGACGTCAAGCACCAGCTCGCCGTGAGCTGGGGCGGCGACCACGCCAGCCAGAACGCTTGCCCTGTCCTGTATGATGAACTCGCCTCTTCGGTACTCGGGTAAACTCGTCAAACCAGTGGGATCCTCCACCCTGTAAACATGGTCTATGCTCCGGTCCTTCTCCAGACGGAAGCCCTGTCCTCTGATGCCTTTCACTGTCTGGCTGATATCCCGAAGAGTGTTCAGCCTTATGTAGAGGGGGACATCCACTGGCTCAAGCATCCGTTTCGTTTCTTTCTCCCCGAACTCCCTCAGGAGATACCTGACGTACCATTCAGGGTGACTGTACATGTAAGCCAGTCTTTTTTCCAGTTCAAGCCCGGAGAAACACAGGTCTTGACGCGGGATCAGTTCAACGGCTTCATTCACGGCCGATAAGGCTCTCTCACCTAGAACCTCCTTAGCGTGATCATGTAACGCGTAAGCCTCAGCAAACCCATTCCCGAAGTGGACAATATATGCGTATAGTCTGAGGAAGCTGCGGACACCTAGGCTAAGGTTGCCGAGATAATTGGGTTTAAGCGAGTCTTCTATTACGTGGTCCAGGGTGTTCAGACGCGACATGACTCCGTAGACCAACGCCCCAGCCTCCCTTGAGGCAGCTTCGTCCTCTACATCGAGTTGTCGGGCGGCCCTTCTGAGGGCCGTGTCCTCGCTTACCCTCCTTAGCTCTATCCAGCTTAAGGCCTCTATGGTCACAGTCCAGGTGAGGGTCAAGACATCCACTGCTTAACTTTAAAAGTCAAGCGCTTTTATCTATCTCTACCTTTCCGGCTGCGCTTATCGTGGCCTTGGCATGTCTGAGAGCCCAGCAGCTTATGACGACGCCGACGGGAAGCGACGCGGGGTGCCTCGCGGCCATCTCAACGTATACATCGAGGACGCTCGGCCCCTCCCCGAGACCCATGACTCCTATCCCGAGCTCGTTCAGCTTCCCCAGAAGCTCCTCCTCGATCTCAGCGACCCTATGGTCAGGGCTTCTCATCTTGAAAGGCCTAAGCAACGCGTTTTTAGCCAGCTTCATGCACGCGTCTTCGCCTCCCCCGATCCCGACTCCAACGAAGTAGGGTGGACACCCGAGGCTGCCTGCCTGAGCCACCGCCTCCACGACGAACTGCTTGACGCCCTTGAGGCCGAGGCCGGGCTTCAGCATCCTGTGGGCAGCCACGTTGCTGCTCCCTCCGCCCTTAGGCATGGCGACGAGCTCTAGGCCATCCCCGGGAACCATGTCGATGTAGATTAGCGGGACATGGCCGTTGAGGCCGACGTTGTTCCCCGTGTTTCCCTTGAACATGTCCACCGCGTTGGGACGCAAAGGCACTTCCTTGGTAGCCCTCTTCGTGGCCTCCACGAGCACATCCTTGAGCCTGGAGCGCAGGGGGAACCCGTCGCCCACCTTAGCCATGAAGGCAACGATCCCTGTATCCTGGCACATGGGCTTGCTTCCCTCGCGTGCGATCTTCACGTTATCCAGAATGTTAGTCATCTGGGATTTCCCGACGGAGCCATCCGTCTCCCTCATCAGACGATCCATCTCCTCCACGTACTCGACAGGGAGCTCAGTCGCCGCTATCCTGAGAAGCTCTACGGCTGTGTCCTCGACTATCTTCTCGATCATTCCTAACCCTCCATCTCCTTGATCAGCTGGTCACGTCTCTCGGAGACCTTGGCGCCGACATCTGCGGTGAGGTTTCCTCCATGGGTGTCTATCGTCACAATCATCGGACCGAAGTCCTCCACGTCGTATACCCAAAGGCACTCCGGCATACCCAGCTCCTCTAGCCAGAAAACGTCTCTCACATTCTTTATCCCTTGGGCCGCCAGCAGCGCGGCTCCGCCGGTGAAAGCCCCGTAGACGCAGCCGTACTCCTGGCACGCCTCGGCCGTACGCTTACCCATGCCTCCTTTCCCGATTATGACGGAGGGGCGGTATACCTTTATGAACTCGTCCTGAAAGATCTCCATGCGGGCGCTGGTAGTCGGCCCAGCGGCGACGACCCGCCACTCACCGCCATCGTCTTTCTGCATGATGGGCCCGCAGTGAAAAACTCCGTTCCCCTTGAAGTCGACCGGCGGAGCCTCACCCTTCTCGTTTAGCTCTAGCGCCTTCAGGTGAGCCTCGTCCCGCGCCGTGATCACGGTGCCGGTTACATATATGAGGTCCCCAGCTCGGAGATTTCTAATCTCCTCCTCCGGGACCGGTGTCTTGAGATGATACTCCATAACTATACCTCACTGATAGTGGTGGCTACTCTTTTTGAGGCTTATTGTACTGGGAGTCAAATCGATAAACCCGATTCGTTTGGCGCTCTCGAAAAGCATAATATCCACCATTGAAAATGCTTAGGGATGTCTTATCCCAAGTCGAAGTTAGTTCTCCGCATGGGGCCCAAGAACAAGTACTTCAAGGATCGGGTGACGGAGCTAAGCGGAGAAAACGTTGACCTCTGCTTTCAGTGCGGCGCCTGCAGCTCCGGGTGCCCCATGACTCAGGAGATGGATTATCTTCCCAGCAAGATCATAAGGATGGTGCAGCTGGGGCTCGAAGAAGCTCTAGAATCCAAGACTATATGGGTCTGCACCACGTGCTTCAACTGCGAAGTTAGTTGTCCACGCGGGATAGATATAGCCAACGTCATGGAGGCCTTGAGGCAGCTCGTTCTACGGAAAAAGTATAATAGAGTCAGCCTCGACGACCTGAGCCCAGAGGAACTTAGAGATCTGCCCCAGATAGCCATAGTATCGAACCAGAGGAAGCTCACGGCATGACGAGACTAGCATACTATCCTGGATGCACGTTGAAGACGAACGCCAAGAACTTTGAGGACTCAGCCATCGCCACGGCTGAGAAGCTGGGCATAGAACTGGTGGAGCCTGAGAGGTGGAACTGCTGCGGCACCGTCCACTCGCTTTCCACCGACGACGTGATGCACCACCTAGCCCCAATACGGAACCTGTTAAGAATGGAGGAACTCAGTAACGCGGGAGAAGTGGACTCGAAGCAGGTCGTCACCCTCTGCGCCATGTGCTACAACACGCTGAAGCGCAGCAACACGGTCTTCAACGAGGACAGCGACCGAAAGAAGAAGATCCGAGACAACATGTACAAGGAAGACATACAGTACAGCGGAAACATAGAGGTGCTACACTACCTAGAGGTCCTACGAGAGATGGGCTGGGATAAGGTCAAGGAATCTGTAGTGAAGCCTTTAAACGGATTAAAAGTTGCCCCATATTACGGTTGTCTATTGCTTCGCCCCAGAGGGATAGGTATCGACGACACGGACAACCCCACTATCATGGAAGACATGCTGGAGGCTCTTGGAGCAGAAGCAGTAAAATTCGCTTACAGCCAGAAGTGCTGCGGCAGCTACAACACCGTCCACATGAAGGAGGTCGTCGCGGATCTAGCATATAAGATACTTAAACAGGCAGAGGAAGCCGGTGCCGACATGCTGATCACCGCGTGCCCTCTCTGCGAGTACAACCTCGGCCCCCGACAGTCCGAGGTAGAGAAGAAATATTCTGTTTTTAAAACAATTCCCGTGGTCTACTTCACACAGCTCATGGCGTTAGCCTTCGGCTTAGGTGAAGAGGCAACGGCTTTCACGGGCAACAAGCCCGACCCGAGGCCCCTGCTGAGAGACAAGGGTCTGCTGGAGGATTAGAAGATGGAGAACAACGCCGAATTAGTCACCATCTACGTGATGGGCAAGAAACACAAGGTGCCAGGCGACCTAACGATAATGAAGGCCATGGAGTACGCCGGACACCAGTTCACTAGAGGAGCGGGATGCAGAGGCGGTTTCTGCGGAGCCTGTGCAACTCTCTACAGGAAGAAGGGGAGCTACAAGCTGGAGGGCGCGCTCGCGTGCCAGAAGATCGTGGAGGACGGCATGTACATAGCCCAGATACCCTTCAACCCGGCTGAGAAAATAACTTACAATCTCGAAGAGCTGAGGCCCGACGCCAATACGATGCTGGAGTACTACCCAGAGCTAAGCAGGTGCCTCGCCTGTAACACATGCACAAAGGCCTGCCCACAGGACATCATGGTGATGGACTGCGTGCAGGCAAGCCTTCGAGGAGACATAACGTCGGCAGCTCAGCTTAGCTTCGACTGCATAAGCTGTGGACTATGCGCCGTCAGATGCCCCGCGGAGATCGTTCCCTACAACGTAGGTCAGCTCGCCAGGAGGCTATACGCCAAGTATATAGACGGGCCGAGCCAGCACGTAATGGATAGAGTCAAAGAGGTCGAGGAAGGCAAGTACGACGACGAAATCACTAAGCTGATGAACGCCTCGAAGGATGAGCTCGCTGAGCTCTACAACAACAGGGAGATCGATCTAAGATGAGTGACTACGTGAGTGGTTACCCGGAATACATGCAAGATAGTATCAAGAAAGTCGAGGCAACAAGAGCGAGCCGGGTAGGTAAGAGATTCATCCCGATGACCGCTGAGGAGAGGCAGCGTGTGCTAGAGCAGTACCACCCGGACTGGAAGATGGACCAGAAACGTGAGCTAAGAGTCGGCCCAAGCAAAGGTGAGCTCATACCTCACGAAGTCGCTAACATCCTAGAAGCCCACAGCATAATCAAACCAGAGCAGATAGACCTAAGTAAAATCGACTACGACGTAGACGTGTTGGTCATTGGAGCCGGCGGGGCCGGGCTTAGCGCGGCGCTCCTCGCCAACGATAACGGGATCGCCCCGGAAAATATACTCATCGTCCAGAAACTCAGGCTCGGGGACGCCAACAGCAAGATGAGCCAAGGCGGGATACAGGCGGCAGACAGCCCCCAGGACAACCCCGCTATACACTACCTCGACGTGATAGGCGGCGGCCACTACTACAACAAACCAGAGCTGGTCGAGGCATTGGTCAAGGACGGCCCCGACGTCATCAAGTGGCATGAAAAGCTGGGCGTACTCTACGACAAGCTAGACGACGGAACAATGCAGCTCGCCCCCGGTGGCGGCACAAGCAGACGCAGGATGCATAGCTGCAAAGACTATACCGGCTTAGAGATCACGCGGGTCCTCATGGACGAGATCATCAACAGGGAGATCAGCTACGTTGAGTTCACGTGCGCAGTCGAGTTCGTCATGGACGACATGGGTCAGGTAGGTGGAGCGGTACTATACGACATGGACAGCGACGAGTACAAGATCGCCAGAGCAAAGTCTACCATTCTAGCGACAGGGGGATTCGGGAGGCTGCACATACAAAAATTTGAGACCACCAACCACTACGGCTCCACGGGAGACGGCATAGTGATGGCTTACCGTGCGGGAGCCAACCTGATCCATCTCGACAGCACACAGTTCCACCCCACAGGCTCGGCGTACCCAGAACAGATAGTGGGACAGCTGTGCACCGAGAAGCTCAGAGCCAGGGGGGCTCAACCCTTGAACGCGGACGGTGAGCTCTTCGTCTACCCCCTCGAGACCCGCGACGTGGAGGCGTCCGCTCTGATACGTGAGTGCTACGGCAGAGAGCGGGGCATCACCACCCCCTCAGGGGTGAAGGGCGTCTGGCTCGACACCCTCCTCATCGACATGATCAACGGCGAGGGAACCATCGAACGCGAGTTCGCGGCCATGTTCAGGAACTACAACAAGTTCGACATAGACATAAGGAAGGAGCCCATGCTCGTCTTCCCGACCCTCCACTACCAGAACGGGGGAGTCGAGATCAACGTCAAGTGTGAGACCAGTGTACCTGGCCTCTTCGCCGCCGGCGAGGTCTGTGGCGGCGTCCACGGAAAGAACCGGCTAATGGGCAACAGCCAGC
>Ga0265594_1000173_pt1 | contig 51611 bp, 32 predicted proteins | sample saktaG_11_FD_190147 | JGI IMG/M metagenome (GOLD analysis project Ga0265594, IMG submission 190147) | Saline water microbial communities from Sakinaw Lake, British Columbia, Canada - sak_2011_5_24_80m | ecosystem: Environmental > Aquatic > Non-marine Saline and Alkaline > Saline ...
TGTGGTTGTGCCATAACCTTCAATTAAATCATTAGTAATTCTTGTAGCTTGCTCAAAATCCTCTTCCTTATTGCGATATACATACCAGCCAATATTATCCGTCTCTGACATTGTTCGCCAGTATAATATTGGTACATTATTGAGATATTGGGCTGTAAAGGTGGAGAGGGTAACAGGAAGGGGATCGACATTTAATTTATATTCATAAGCGCCCATATCAATTGTGCCGGGGTTCCCCGTTTCTTTATTTAACTTACGTTCATAACCAGTTCCCCGGATGTCATAAGTTTCTGAATTGGCGGAATTATCTCCAACATCTGCACAAGGTGAAATTCCCATTATCCTTAAATCACCTCCCGAACTGGGAGCCGCAGGAACTACTGTTACAAACAACGGATCATCATTGATGTTTCCTGTTCCATCCACGCCACCTGCAACATCGCAGTAGGAATAGGATGGCGTGGCTTCATAGTTATAAACCTCATTTCCTTCACTCGCATTATCATTCCACAAGATGCAGTTGGTCAGAGTCGGGCTAGCATTGCCGTCGTCACAGCCATCGTTGTACATCCCGCCGCCTTTATCAGATGCACTGTTTCCGCTGAGGGTGCAGTTGGTCAGAGTCGGGCTGGAATTGCCGTAATAATCGCCTTCGTTGTACATCCCGCCGCCATCATCAGATGCACTGTTTCCGCTGATGGTGCAGTTGATCAGAGTCGGGCTGCAAGTGCCGTTACAGCCATCGTTGAACATCCCGCCACCGCCAGCAATAAAGCCAACAGCCTCTGAACTGTTTCCGCTGATGGTGCAGTTGGTCAGAGTCGGGTTGCAAGTGCCGGAAAAGCAGCCATCGTTGTACATCCCGCCACCATTACCATCTGTACTAATGTTTCCACTGATGGTGCAGTTGGTCAGTGTCGGGCTGGAAATGCCATCAGATCCACCATCGTTGGACATCCCACCGCCATAAAGATATACACTATTTCCGCTGATGGTACAGTTGGTCAGAGTCGGGCTGGAAGTGCCTATGCCATAATAGCCATTGCCATTGTTGTACATCCCGCCGCCATACCATGCGTAGTTTCCGCTTATGGTACAGTTGCTGACTTGCGGGTTGCTGCTACCACTGTAATCACTGTTGTTGTAAATACCGCCACCACAATTGTTGTTGGGCCAGGTGCTATCATTCGCATTTCCGGCGGTAACGGTGAAACCATCCAGGATGGTTGTGTCGCTTACTCTGTAACACTTGACTACATTATATGCGTTTTCGCTGTTGTCACCACCACTGTTATCATCTTGATCCAGATCCCCGCTGAGGATGGTTTCGTTGGCAGAAATATCCCGTTCTGATAAGCTGCTTTCTGTTCCGTCAAAGCCACCGTACACTTCCACACCACTAGGTACGTCGAATGTGGACAAACGGTCACCTCCAGTTTGTCCACTGCCTTCGTCCGGGTAATAGGTGCCTTCGGCTACCCAGATTTGATCACCGGGAGATAAACTTGCATCATTAAGAGCATCCTGCAATTTGTCATAGGCATCGGCCCAGGATGAGCCACCGCCACCTGTGTCGGCATCTGCATCCACGTAAATGGTTGCTGCAAACAGGGAACCCACGCTCCACAACATTATTAGCATAACTAATGTAAATATTCTGTGTTTTTTCCCCGATAAATTCCCGAAAAATCGGGACAGGCAGGGATTAATCATAGATTTTAACATTTTTTTCTCCTTTACCCCGTGAAATTTTTCTTTTATTTCACTGGGGTTTCTTTTTTTTGATTTTTTCTTGCTCACCGTATTTAATTTCTTCATTGAAACTTCTTTTATATATGTTTGGGTTGGTTGCTATATTTTTCCTTTTATTAGAAAAAAAATCCCGCATAGCCACATCCACGCTTTGGCGGAAATCTATACGGGATTAAATATGATATATTTTGGTATTTTCTGTAACTGACGACTTTAATGTAATTTACGGGGGGGGGGGGGGGTAGAATTCGTATAATTAGTTCTTACTTGAGAGAACAAATTAATACAAATTACAAAAGAAAATCTTCTTTTTATCATTGTGTCATTCAAACTTTTATTTTAATAGGTTGTCAATTTTTTGTTTTTTTTTCATGCATACCCCCAAAAATTTTCAGATACGTGGAAATTAAGAAAATTTCAAAATTCAAATTGAAAAGTGCAAATTTAAAATTGATTTAGTTTTTTGAGTGATGAATCAAAGTAAAACTTTTCAAAAAATTGCATTCCCAAATGCCCCGAAAGCTTTCGGGAGGAACGAGCAGAAGATTGTTTTCAAAAAAATATTCTTCTTTTTTCCTTTGCGTTCTTTGCGTCTTTGCGAGAATCTTTATTTTCATGACAATTTGTTGGTATGTTTTATTTTTAAGTGCCTAACCACACAAGCTAATACACGTTTGCATCCTTAAGTTGTTGCTTCATTAATTTATGAATTGGTATATAGTGAAGAAGGGTAATTTCACATAAAAAAGGCATGTCATTCCCTCGAAGCATGTCCTCAGCCAGCCGGCGGAGAAGCCAGAAGCGTAGCGAAGACTGAAATGAAGACGGATTCTTTAGTTTAAGAAAAAATAAATAATTTGACATGGAATTGAGTAAAAGAAATCTGTCAGTTCATACTCAATTAGTAAAAAATATGACAAAGAATAATTTTAAACGAAGAAAATGGGAAGGGCTGGAAAATGAAAAAGATCTTAGTCATCGATGATATGAGGGATAATTTAATAGCGATCAAAGAATCACTAGAAGATTTAATACCTGGTTGTTTGGTGTTAGCAGCACAGACCGGAAAAGAGGGATTGAAAATTGCAAGAGAAGAACAACCTGATACAATTATTACGGATATGATAATACCTGGAATGAATGGTTGCGAAATATGCAAAAAAATAAGTGAAGATAAAGAATTAAAACATATACCGGTGGTGATACTTTCCGGATCGAAAACCAATACTGAAAACCGAATAAAATGTCTTGAAGCCGGAGCTGATGTTTTCTTATCTAAACCAATCGATGCAGCAGAACTTACTGCACAGATAAATGTAACTTTAAGAATTAAAGAAGCTGAAGATAAATTGCGGGCAGATAAAAAGAATCTGGAAATTGTTGTTTTGGATAGAACTAAAGAACTTAGAGAAATTAATGAAAAACTTAAACTTGAAATTACCGAGCGCAAGCAGGCAGAAAAATTACAAGCAACAATCTATAAAATTGCTGATGCGGTAAATACAACTACTAACCTTGATGAACTCTATCAAACTATCCATCAGCATCTAAGCACAATTATAGATACTACCAATCTTTATATTACACTTTATGATGAAGATAAAGAATTAATATCGTTTCCCTACTTTGTTGATGAAAAGGATAGCCAGCCTGCTCCCAGAAAACTTAGAAAAGGGCTTACAGAATATGTTATGCGAACTGGCAAAGCCATCTTCGTTACTAAGGAATCTCTCAATAAACTTGAAGAAAGAGGTGAAGTAGAAATACTCGGTTCATCATCTGCTCTCTGGCTTGGTATACCTCTGAAAATAGAGAAAAAAATTATCGGTGTTATAGCTGTACAAAGCTATACTGATGCTTCTCTCTATACTGAAAAAGATATGGATATTTTAGAATTCGTCTCAGGGGAAATTGCTCTCGCTATAGAGCGCAAGCGAGCTGGGGAGGCTCTTAGAAAATCTGAAGAAAAATACAGAAAGCAGTTTGAGGAGGCACTGGACGCTATCGTCATCGCTGATGCTGAAACAGGTATATTGATTGACTGTAATCGTGCAGCATTAGAGTTGGTCGGCAGGAAGAAATCAGAACTTGTTGGTAAACACCAGCGGATTCTCCATCCTCCAGAAGAAATCAAAGGTAAACTTAGCAGGACTTTCAAACAACACATCAAGGAAAAAGAAGGGCAAGCTCTGGAGACACAGGTTATTACCAAAAAGGGCGAAATCAAAGAGGTTGCAATCAAAGCCAATATCCTTGAACTTGAGAATAAAAAAGTGCTTCAAGGTATATTCCGCGACATTACCGAACGCAAACAGGCGGAGATAATACAACAAACATTATATAACATTTCCAATGCTTTGAATACAACTAAAGATTTGTCCGATCTTTACAGCAAGATTAGAGATTTTCTGGGAAATGTGATCGATACAACCAATTTCTTTGTCGCCTTATACGATGAAAAAACTTATATGATCTCTCTTCCTTTTCATGTTGATAAAAAAGATAAATTTGAAACATTTCCTGCCGGTAAAACTCTTGCTAAATATGTAATTAGTACCGGTAAAGCTCTTTTTGCTACGAATGATGTAGTAGGGGACTTAACTAAAAAAGGTATTGTAGAAACTATAGGAACTCCGTCTGAGATCTGGCTTGGTGTTCCTCTAAAAGTTGAGAACAAAGTTATTGGTGTAATTGCAGTCCAAAGCTATGATGATCCAAATCTTTATACAGAAAAAGATATTGAAATTTTAACTTTTATTTCAGAAGAAATATCTCTTGCCATCGAGCATAAACAGACGGATGAGCAGATTAGGAGAGGTCTTAAAGAAAAAGAATTATTGCTAAGAGAGATACATCACAGGGTAAAGAACAATTTACAGGTAATATCAAGTCTCCTTCAGCTTCAGCAGAACGAAATAACAACAAAAGAAGATGCGATAAAGGGATTTGCTGCAAGCCAGGATAGAATACTAGCAATGTCAAAAGCTTATGAATTATTATTAGGTTCGGAGTATATGTCAGAAGTGAGTGTTGGGAAATATATTGAATCACTTGCAGAGCAGCTTAAATACAATTATGATATACATCATAAAGTAAAGATCAGCTATTCTTTGGATGAGCTCACAATGAGTATTAAAATATTAGACAGATTGGGACTGGTATTGAATGAGATCATAACAAATGCAATAAAATATGCTTTTGAGGGAAGAGATAAGGGAAATATTCATATCGAATTAAAAGAAACAGAAAAACATGTTGTAATAAAAATTTCTGATGATGGTATCGGAATGCTGGAAAATATAGACATAAATGATCCGGATACGCTTGGCTTATCAATTGTCGATATGATTACTCAGCAGCTTCAGGGAACATTATCATTAGACAGGAAAAATGGGACGAGTTTTACACTTAATATACCAATAGAGTAAAATATTATGAAAAAAATAATTGTACTTATTATTTTTCTGATTATTTTCAGTGCTTTTTCTTTAGCAGCACATGAAAAATTAGATTTGAAGATCGGGACTTATGAAAATCCTCCAAAAATACTTACTGATAAAAATGGTGAAATAAGTGGATTCTGGGCTGACATTACAAAATATATTGCACAACAGGAAAATTGGGAAATCGAATGGATTCATGGAAGTTGGAATCAATGCCTGCAGAGATTAGAGAATAATGAAATCGATATAATGGTTAATGTAGGTTTAACTCCATCAAGACAAGAAAGATTCGCTTTTTCAAATGAGACAGTACATTTGAGTTGGACAAGAATTTATAAGAAAAGGGGATCTGATATTCAAACTATTCTTGACCTGGAAGGAAAGAAAATAGCCGGATTAAATGGAAGTTTCGATCTGGATGGACCTGAAGGGTTAAAGGCAGTTACAAAAAAATTCGAAATCGATTGTGAAATCATAGAAATGGAAAACTATTTGAACATTTTCCAAGCTTTAGAAAATAATGAAATTGATGCAGGAATTACAGATAAAGATTTTGGAAATATTAATGATATCAATTTTAATATTGAAAAAACTCCAATTATTCTTCAACCAGCTCACATGCAATTTGCATTCTTTAAAGATTCAAAGATAACACCGTATCTTGTTGAAAAAACTGACTTTCAAATAAAAGAATTAAAGAAAGATAAAAATTCTATTTACTACAGATCGTTGGATAAATATCTGGGTGGAAAGGGGAAAATCACTATTTTACCTCTCTGGATAAAAATAATTATTGCAATCATATTTTTCTTGATAATCATTATCTTCATTTTCAACCGTATTTTGAGACACCATGTTGTGAAAAAAACTTCCCAATTAAGAAAAAGCGAAGAACAATTCAGATTGTTTGCTGAGAATGTTCCCGGTGTTGTAAGTATTTATCAATGGTATCCTGATGGACATCGTGAGCACATCTATCGGGGACCAGGATTAAAAGATATAATTGGCGAAGAATTAGCAAAAAAAATAGATATAGCTCCTGATGAGTATTTCAAGTTAATACCAGAAGAGGATTTTAAAGCACTGGATGAAGCATCTCTAAAAGCTTTAGAAACCAATAAACACTTAGATTGTGAATACCGTCTTAAAATCGATGATTCGAATATAAAATGGGTTCGAGCTTTGTTCAGTATGTTTGCAAAAGAAAATGGAGTTATCCTATGGCAGGGAATAATTTATGATATCACTGAACGCAAACAGGCGGAGGAAGCGCTGCGGGAGAGCGAAGAGAAATTTCGAGCTATTTCTGAATCTGCAATCGATTCAATTTTTATTAAAGATATTAATTCTAAATATATTCATGCTAATCCGGCAATGGAAAAACTTTTCGGAATACCTGCATCAAATTTGATTAACAAGACAGACATAGACCTTTTTGGTGAAGAAGCAGGCAAACATGCGTTGGAATTAGATAAACAAGTTTTAAAAGGAGAGGTTATTGAGGAATTTCCCACAAAGCCGGTTGATGGAGTAATGCACTCATTTCATACAATTAAAGTACCTCTTAAAGATCCAGAGGGAAAAATTACAGGACTTTGCGGGATCGTAAGAGACATCACCGAACGTAAGCAGGCAGAAGAGACTTTAAGGCAAGAACTTCGTAAGCGACAAATACTCCAAGATGTGGCTTTGAGCCTTCTTGAAACAGATTTAAAAAAATCTATTAAAACTGCTTTAAAGGCAATTAGGATAGGGTTAGATCTTCCCAAAGTAATGCTAAGAATTAGAGTTGACCCTAACAATGATTGGCAAATAGTAGATTGTAAAGAAAATTTGCTCGGAATTGGATCAGTTTTACCTACAAATAATAGAGGAGAAGAGACAATCCTGGCTTATGAAAAAAAAGAGATTTCTGTCGTTAATGATATTCGTAAAAAATATTGGTATGAAAAACATAAAGATATTTGGGAAAAAACAAAAACACTTGCTTATCTCAGCATACCTTGTATAGATTATTCTGGTGATGTTAAAGGAATTCTCTACCTTCATGATGATAAAGTACGCATATGGAGTGATGATGACAAAAACATAGGGAAAGCAGTAGCAGCAGAATTAGCTTCGATCATCGAGCGCAAGCATGCAGAAGAAGAATTAAAGATCAATCGAGAACGGTTAAAAGTAGCAAATTCGATTTTGCGTCACGACATTGCAAATGATGTTATTGTAATAAAAAGCGCTCTTGATATCTACCGTAATGAGCAGGATGAAACTATGCTTGACGAGATCGAGAAACGAGTTGAAAAAAGTTTAAATACAATAAAAAAGCAACGTGACCAGGAAGAGTTCATAGATTCTCATGCAGATTTAGATGAATATCAAATTGATAAAGTAGCACATGATGTTATTAAAAATTATCCAAATATAAAGTTTAATGTTACTGGCACTGGAAGAGCTTATGCGGATAATGCTGTATATTCAGTATTTGAGAACATAATTAACAATGCAATAAAGCATAGCAAAACTACTAAGCTGGATATTGATATTAGTTCAGACGAAGATTATTGTGAGATCAGATTTACGGATTATGGCATTGGCATACCTGACGAAATAAAATATAAGATATTTGATGAAGGTTTCCAATATGGTGAAACAGGGCATACCGGTATTGGTTTGTATATCGTAAAACATACCGTTGAAGATTATGATGGAATAGTATTTGTAGAAGATAATAAACCGAACGGGGCAGTATTTGTAATTCGTTTGAAGAAAACTATTGAAAGATGAAAGAAGTCATTAAGTCAAGACTCGAGTTCAGAAGATCCGCCAACTGGCGGAGAAACTGGACTTGAGACGAAAACTGTCAGCATTCTGAAGTCCAGTCAAAAATGCCTGAACTCCAGTATGCTGAAACTGGACTTGAGACGACAACTGTTAGCATTCTGAAGTCCCGTCAAAAATGCCTGAACTCCAGTCTGCTGAAGGTTGATAAATTGATTGACAAAATATTCGAACCTTACTTTTTAAAGAAAGAAAGTTTAGTCGGAACAGGATTAGGTCTATATATGTCAAAAATGCTCATTGAAAAGAATATGAAAGGTTCACTTACCGTGCAGAATACCAAAAAAGGAGCAGCGTTTACCATTGAAATCACAACCAATTAAAGAAACACCAAAAGCTCTTTTACCTTTATCAATTATGTATGTTGAGGATGAAGGTGTCATACTCCGTTCAGTTAATACAATGCTGGAACGTAAGATTAGAGATGTGTACACTGCGACTGATGGGAAAATGGGATTCGATATATTTAAGAAGCATAAGCCCCAAATCGTTATAACAGATATAAGAATGCCCATCATGAACGGGCTGGAAATGATCGAGAAGATCAAGGAAATTGAACCTGCTACAAAATTCATCGTAGTGACAGCTTATGGAGAAATTAACTATTTTATACGGGCAATAGAACTTGGTGTGCACGGTTTTATTCTCAAACCGGTTGATGTGAATCGGCTTATGGACATGATCCAAGAACTGGGCAATGGCATTTTACTTCAACGGGAGATAGAAAGGAAGGAAGAGGATCGCAAGAAATCTGACGAAGCGCTTCAGGAGCAGAAGGCATATTTCGAACGCCTTTTTGAGAGTTCACCGGAAGCAGTAGTAGTTACCTTGAATGATGGGAAAGTACTACAGGTTAATAATGCATTCACTGATATGTTTGGCTATACTTTGGAAGAAGCAATTGGAAAAGGTATCGATGAACTCATTGCTGCTGATGATCTTTTGAACGAAGCTACTGAATGCACTAAGCAAGTTGCTAATGGCAAAGATATACAGCTTGAAACAAAGCGTAGAACCAAAAGTGGTAAATTGCTGGATGTATCGATTCTCGGCACGCCTATCATCATAGAAGGACAGCAGGTAGCAGTGTATGGTATTTATCGAGATATCACCGACAGAAAACGGGCTGAAGATGAGCTTAAGGCAAGTTCTGAGAGATTGCAGAAACTTATCGAGGATACTGTCAACGTGCTCGCCAATGTTGTTGAATTGCGGGATCCCTACACAGCAGGTCATCAGCATAATGTGGCTCAACTTGGGATTGCCATTGCAGAGGAAATGAAATTTCCATCCGATATGATCGAAGATATTCGTATAGGCGGAATCGTACATGATATTGGTAAGATCAAGGTGTCGATCAGGATATTGAATAAATCGGAAATGCTTACAGATAAAGAGTGGGAACAGATTAAATTACACCCGAAAGTAGGTTATAACCTACTGAAGGATCTTGATTTTCCGTGGCAGGTTGCCAAAATGGTGCTTCAGCATCATGAGCGGTTTGATGGTAGCGGTTATCCAAATGGACTGAAGAATGATGATATCCTTATGGAAGCCCGAATACTTGCAGTAGCAGACGTTGTAGAAGCAATGGTGAATGATAGACCCTATCGTCAAAGTCTTGGATTGGAGATCGCCATTGAAGAAATAGAGGACAACAAAGGTATTTTATATGATCCGAATGTTGTTGAAAATGCAGTCCGAATTCTCAAAAACGGAACCTTTGTTTTTAATCAAAAACATACCGTATAACGAAAAAAATATCACTAAAATAAATCCCGAAAATGCTCCTGCAAAATTGACAAACATTTACATTCAAAAAAATTTAATTTTTTTTATAAATTCTCATTACAATATTTTGTTTTTAACTTACCACTATTGTGCCAGTTAACTATATTGAAACCTAAAAAATAGATAACTTTTTTTCAAAAAAAAGAAAAAGCTTGACAGTTTTTTCATTCTCAAATAAATGTCCCCCCATAGTGATGGCGGTATAAAATGAAAGGAAATAATAAGTTTGTAAATAACCTGAAAAATTTAGGTTTTAGTGAACGGCAGGCTAAAGTTTATTCAGCGTTATTAGAAAAAAAGGATGCATCTTTATCTGACCTGCAAAAAATCTCCGGAGTTCCGCATAACAAGGTAAGCGAGGTTGTTAATTACCTTTTACGCGAAGGCTATTGCTCAGAAAAAAAAATAGGTAACAGAAAATATTTTAATATTGCCAGCCCAAAATCTTCATTTAGTCGCTCTTTGAAAAACATGGAAAATAATTTGGCTGAAAGTTATAAACTAATCAATGAAATGGAAGAAATATACAATAGTTCTGACGATATCAAAGAACCTTTTGAATACATAGAAGTTTTTCATGGAAACGATAATATACATCAAAAATTCTGCGAGTTAACAGGAAATGCCAAAAACGAAATATTGTCATTCACAAAACCTCCCTGGGCTGCTTCAACTTCCGAAGAACAAAAAATGCAGGGAGATGTACAAAATGCATTTTTAAAACGTAAAGGTGTCTTAAAAACTATTTATGAAATAAAGAGTATTGAAGATTATGTTACAATTTCTCTCATGGAAAGAGATCGTAAAGCCGGTGAACAATGCAGAATCTCGAGTATCCTTCCACTCAAAATGTTCGTATTTGATAATAAAACATTGTTGATTGCTGATGCAGTCCCGTTAAATATTTCCAATGAACTCAGGATGGTGCTCATCAAGCAACAGACTATTGTTGATGCATTTATTGCCTTATTCGATTTTTTCTGGCAGCAATCTATGGATGTTAAATCATGGAAAGCTCAGACCAAAAAAAAATAAAAAACAAAAAAGGAGGAAAGATTAAAAAGCAATACCCTTTGAAGAATTTAAAATTAGAGAGAAAATATAAATTAAAAAAGGCGAAATGTTATCTAAAATGTCAAAGATAGGAGCCCCGACCACTATGGTTCGTAGGGCATAAGATAGTTAATGTCATTGATAGGCAGACATCCCGACCTGTCTAACGAGATGTAGATGCATCGGGATAGAATAATTATATTAACAAAAACAAAAAAATTATAGGAGAAAACAATGAAAAAGAGTATTATCTTATTTACAGTTTTATTTATGGTGTTCTCAGTATTAACAGCCCAAGTTCCCGAATGGCAGTGGGTAAAACAGGCTGGTGGAAGTGGTCATGATTGGTGCGGTGGTAATAGCTTAGATGCAAATGGCAATTCGTATGTAGTCGGAAGCTTTCAAGGCACAGCGACTTTTGGCGATACAACTCTAACAAGCAGTGGGCCTGATGATATTTTCGTAGCAAAACTTGATGCAAATGGAAACTGGCAATGGGTAAACCAAGCTGGCGGAACTGGTAATGCTTTAGGGATTGCTATAAGCACAGATGCAAATGGCAATTCGTATGTAACCGGAGCCTTTACAAACACAGCGACTTTTGGCAGCACAACTCTAACATCCGGCTACGGAACGCCGGATATTTATGTTGCAAAAATAGATGCAAACGGAAATTGGCAGTGGGCAAAAAAGGCTGGCGATGATCTTTATTTTCCTGATTATGGTGTGAGTATAAGTGTAGATGCAAGTGGTAACTCGTATATAACCGGATTTTTTATGGGCACAGCGACTTTTGGTAGTACATTTCTACCAGGCTTCGGCCCTCCTACTGAGGAAATTTTCGTAGCAAAACTTGATACAGACGGAAACTGGCAGTGGGCAAAACAGGCTGGTGGAAGTTCTGGTGATGGTGGCAATGGAATAAGTGTAGATGCAAATGGTAATTCGTATATTACAGGATATTTTAGTGGCACAGCGACTTTTGGCGGTACAACCCTAACAAGCAGCGGGGGTAGTGATATTTATGTAGCAGAACTTGATCCCGATGGAAACTGGCAGTGGGCAAAACAAGCTGGCGGAAATAGTGGTGATTGCGGATATGATACAAGCATAGATACAAATGGGAATTTATATGTAACCGGGACATTTGAGAGCACAGCGACTTTTGGCGCTACAACCCTAACAAGCAGTGGGGGTAGTGATATTTATGTAGCAGAACTTGATACTGCTGGAAACTGGCAGTGGGCAAAACAAGCTGGCGGAAGTGTTTCGGATTACAGCTATAAGATAATCGCAGATGCAAATGGTAATTCATATATTACAGGATATTTTAATGGCACAGCGACTTTTGGCACTACAACCCTAACAAGTAGCGGTGGTAGGGATATTTTTGCAGCAGAGCTTGATACCGATGGCAACTGGCAGTGGGCAAAACAAGCTGGCGGAAGTAATAATGAAGGTGGCGGTGATATAGATGTAGATGCAAATGGGAATGTGTATGTATCCGGAGGTTTTGAAGGCACAGTGACTTTTGGCGGTATAACACTAACTAACTACGGAACTGATCCCTCCATAGATGATGCCTATTTAGCGAAACTCGCTCCTCTTACATCTATTACTGAGAATTTCGACGGTGTCACGCCACCAGCATTACCAGGTGATTGGCAATGTCTTTTAGAAGTTCTCCCTTCAAATACCACTGCAGAAGTTAAAACAACCATACACGGATCAGCCCCTTCTGCTCCCAATACTGCATATATTAATAATGGCTTAGATGGTTCTACCGGTCAGTTAGATCCAACCGCATTCGTAGCTTTAGTTACTCCATTGGTAGAGGTTGGAGACAATGGAAGTATCTTGACATTCTGGGCTCAGGGCAGTAACCCAATAATAGTAGGAACAATGTCCGATCCAGCAGATTCTGCAACATTTACGCTAATTGAAGAAATAACATTGACCGGCACCTTTACAGAATATACAGTCGCATTAACCAATCCCAGCATTACCTATATAGCTTTTAAACATGGTAACATCAGCACCTATACTCCACTATTCGTTGATGATGTAACATTTGAACAGGCTTTGCCACTTATTGGTGATTTCAATTTTGATGGCTATGTAGATGCAACAGACTTGCAGATGTTTGGAGACCACTGGCACTTTGTTGATACGGACCCTGGTTGGGACCCTCTCTACGACTTGGTGCCGGATGGTATTATAGATGCTGCTGACTTACAGGTTTTCGGAGACCACTGGCACGAAGGCACACCTCCAAAATCCAGTTCGGGCAAATCTGGAAAAGGTCCCAATGAATTTGCCGGCATAGTCTTTGATCTGGATGCTACAACATTAGGTAATCAGAATCTGACCAGCATACCCTCACAACCTGTGGGAACCATGATACGGTTAGATGTGTATTGCACCGGAGTTCAAAACTTAGATACCTACGAATTTGAGGTTATCTATAACCCGACGGAGCTTACTTATGTAACATCTACTCCTACAAATCCCATTACTTATGAAGGGAACATCCTTGAATCTAATGGTGGCACAGCAGTAGGCTGGATGGTTGATACTTCTACTCCAGGTGTTTTAAGTCTTGCTTATACATTAACAGGAACAGATCCTGCTCAAGCACCTGAAGGAGAGGGTCTTATTGCAGACATCGTATTCCAGGCACTGGTTAACACTTATGGTACTCTGAGCTTTGGAGATGTTTACTACTACGATTCCTATGGTGTAGTGGACCTCATCACAGATACGGGAACAGCGACCCTTCCGTTTGAGCTCTCTGCTTTCACTGCGACCTATAATGCAGTGAATGGTTATACTACGATCGAATGGACCACAGCGAGTGAAAACGATGTAATTGGCTTCAATATATATCGCAACGACTGTGATGAATTTGGTACGGCAAAGAAGATCAACAGTGAGATCGTAGAAGGACATGGCAGCACGACAGAGATCCATGAGTATGAATTTGTAGATATAGATCAATTGCACTATGGAACGACCTATTATTATTGGCTTGAGTCGGTTGAATTAAGCGGTATTAATAGTGTTTGTGAATCGATCAGTCTAACACCTGAAGAGGGAACCGGTGGTTTCATAGATGATTTTGAAGCTAATATTCTCACGAACTATCCAAATCCCTTCAAGGGTTCAACTACTATTGAATATGGTATTAAAGGTATGCTGAAAGCGGAATCGGTAGAGATCAAGATATACAATTTGCTTGGACAGCTTGTTGATACGGTAGAAGGAAAATACGGAACAGCAACTTGGAATTCAACTAATCATTCTACAGGTATCTATTTCTATAAGATCAACACTGAAAGCTATACTGACATCAAAAAAATGGTGATCACACAATAAGCTTTGTCATACAGGAATACCCGGGTAAACTCCGGGTATTCCTCTTGCACTATGAAAAGTAAACAACTCTGAAAAGGAATGTAAGATGAAAAAATGGAAGAAAAATACAATGAAAATGGCAATAATCTTTTTCGCCTGTGTAATTTGTACGAGTTCATTACTCGCCAGCTATAATGTGGGTGATGTAGTCAGTAATTTTAGCTGGACAGATAATACCAGTATGACACATTCAATTTATGAGTTAATCGACGCTGGAAAAGTGGTAGTCTTTTTCTGGGGAGGATTAGGTTGCGGCGGCTGTATTATGGCAGCGCCGGTATTTCAAACCTTATGGGAAACATATAGTCCAGGTGGTCATGTCTATTTCTTATCAGAAAGTGATTGGACTTATTTAGGTGCAACATATTATAATTCTTATGATATCGATCCTTTATACTGGGATTATGGTAATGGTTATGTACCATTCTTTGCTATTATTGGTGATGAATACAGACTCTATTATGGAGATAACAGTGTGTACTTTTCAAGTTATTTGGAGGATGCGATTGCATCTCTTGGATTATATGCAGGTATAGATGCAAATATTCTATATGGACCAGCTTCATTAGGTGTCCAATTCTATAGTAATTCAATTGGAAGCCCTGATGCTTGGGCATGGGACCTTGATGGAGATGGAGTTATTGATAGTTATGAAGAAAATCCATATTTACTCTATACTGATGTAGGAATTTATGATGTTTCACTTACAGTATGGAGTGGAGCTGATAGTGCAAGTATTACGATAGAAGATTTTATAACTGTAACAGATGGAAGCAATATATCTGGTACAGTTTCTGGTGTTTGGAATACTAATTATAGTCCATATCAAATCACAGATGATATTTCCATTCCTTCGGGTGCTGAGCTTATTATTGAACCAGATGTTGAGATAATTGCTAATAATAATAGTCAAATCACAGTAGATGGAAGATTGGAAGCTGATGGATCTGATAGAGGTCCAATTATTTTTACTTCTGATAATCAATGGAAAGGGATAAAATTCTTGAATACTCAAGAAGATAATCTCATACAAAATTGTGAAATAACTAATGCCACTTATTGTGCAGTAGATATTGAAAATTCAAAAGTTGATATTATTGAAAACACTATTTATGAGAATTCAACAGCAACCCAAAAAGGTGCGGCAATAAATATAATTGGCTCTGATAGTGTATATATTTATAAGAATCTAATAACCAATAATACAAATTCACTTTTGTGTTCCGGAATTGGATGTGATAATGCAAACCCTCTGATTTCTCATAATATAATTGTCAATAATACTGCAGGTTTTGCGGGTGCAATCAGTTTGAAAAGCGCATCAGAACCAACAATGATTAACAATACAATATCTAATAATGAATCTGCCTATGGTTTTGCAGCGATGTGGATTGAAGCTTCATCAGCAACTATCGTAAATTCTATCCTCATAGATAGTGTAGATGTATTCAACTTATCTGGTAGTACTGTCAATGTAACCTATACTTGTATATCAGGTGGTTATAGTGGAACTGGAAATATCAATGAAGACCCAATGTTTGAGAATCCAACAGCAGGTAGTGGAACAAGTTACAATGGTCTTGAAGCTGACTGGGGTCTATTGTTAGACTCACCCTGTATCGATACAGGTGATCCTAACTCTCCGCCTGATCCCGATGGCACACGTGCTGATATGGGTGCATTATATTTTCATAATATTGCAGTAGATCCTCAATTCCCGAACATAGGAATATCCCTAAAAAATTATCCCAATCCATTTAACTCCGAGACAAATATCTCTTATAACATAAAGCCGAATAGAAATTCAAAAATCATTATTTATAACATTAAAGGTGATATTGTAAAAGAATTTAATAATCTTCCTTTTGAAGGAAATTATGGTGAAATTGTCTGGGATGGAACAGATAAAAATGGAAATACAGTTAGCAATGGTGTATATTTCTATAAAATCTCTAATTCTGAAAAATCTCAGGTAAGAAAAATGGTGATAATGCGATAAGCTCACAAAGAATCATAAAATAATATCATAAGATGTGTAAAATTCTATTTATAGAATTAAGTATAATTAATGGAGTATAAGATGAAGAAAACAATCGCCCTTTTTGCATTTTTGGTATGTGCAAGTTCATTGTTTGCTGGATATCAGGTTGGTGATGTTGTAGACGATTTTACATGGACAGATAATACTAGTGCGACACATTCAATTTATGAGTTAATCGATGCTGGAAAAGTGGTAGTCTTTTTCTGGGGAGGTTCAGGGTGAGGCGCTTGTGCAACGGCGGTGCCGGTATTTCAATCTTTATGGGAAACCTATGGTCCAGGCGGAAATGTATATTTCTTATCGGAAAGTAATTGGTCATATTTAGGAGCAACGTTCTATAATTCTTATGATATTGATCCTTTATACTGGTATTATGGTAATGGTTATGTACCATTCTTTGCTATTATTGGTGGTGAATACAGACTCTATTACGGAGATAACAGTGTGTACTTTTCAAGTTATCTGGAGGATGCGATTTTCTCTCTTGGATTACATGCAGTTATAGATGCAAATATCCTATATGGACCAGCTGCATTAGGTGTTCAATTCTATAGCCATTCTTCTGGAAGCCCTGATGCCTGGGCATGGGACCTTGATGGCGATGGAATTATTGATAGTTATGAAGAAAATCCGTATTTCCTCTATACTGATGTAGGAATTTATGATGTTTCACTTACAGTATGGAGTGAAGCTGATAGTGCAAGTATTACGATAGAAGATTTTATAACTGTAACAGATGGAAGCAATATATCTGGTACAGTTTCTGGTGTTTGGAATACTAATTATAGTCCGTATCAAATCACAGATGATGTTTCCATTCCTTCGGGCGCTGAGCTTATTATTGAACCAGATGTTGAGATAATTGCTAATAATAATAGTCAAATCACAGTAGAGGGAAGATTGGAAGCTGACGGATCTGATAGAGGTCCAATTATTTTTAATTCTGATAATCAATGGAAAGGGATAAAATTCTTGAATACTCAAGAAGATAATCTCATACAAAATTGTGAAATAACTAATGCCACTTATTGTGCAGTAGATATTGAAAATTCAAAAGTTGATATTATTGAAAACACTATTTATGAGAATTCAACAGCAACCCAAAAAGGTGCGGCAATAAATATAATTGGCTCTGATAGTGTATATATTTATAAGAATCTAATAACCAATAATACAAATTCACTTTTGTGTTCCGGAATTGGATGTGATAATGCAAACCCTCTGATTTCTCATAATATAATTGTCAATAATACTGCAGGTTTTGCGGGTGCAATCAGTTTGAAAAGCGCATCAGAACCAACAATGATTAACAATACAATAGCTAATAATGAATCTACCTATGGTTTTGCAGCGATGTGGATTGAAGCTTCATCAGCAACTATCATAAATTCTATCCTCATAGATAGTGTAGATGTATTCAACTTATCTGGTAGTTCTGTAGATGTAACTTATTCGTGCATTTCAGGTGGTTATACTGGTGTTGGCAATATTGATTTAGACCCTATGTTTGAAGACCCAACAGGAGGAAACGGAACAAGTTACAATGGTCTTGAAGCTAATTGGAGTTTATTGGAAGACTCACCCTGTATTGATACGGGTGATCCAAACTCACCTCAAGATCCGGATAGTACTATTGCAGATATGGGCGCCATATATTTCAATCAGGATATTGCCATAGATCCTAATTTCACTAGCATAGGAATATCGTTCAATAATTATCCCAATCCATTTAAAAGTTCAACAATCATTGAATATACGATCAACAACAAGCTAAATGCAGATCCAACAGAAATCAGAATCTACAACGTTGCAGGACAGTTAGTTGAGACTATTGAAGCCAAAAATGGAATGGCAGTGTGGGAAGCTGGCAATCTTCCGGCGGGTGTTTACTTCTATCAACTAAAAGGCGATAATTACAATGAAGTGAAGAAGATGCTTCTACTTCATTAAAGCTTCAAAATTAATTCCCAAAATACCTCCAGCAAATTTGACAAACATTTTCATTCAAGAAAATTTAATTAAATTATATTTCAAAAATATGCATGCGCAGGGAGCACGTATGAAAAAAGTCATATTGTTTTTCACTCTCATTATAGTATTATTCTCCGCTCAAACTTTACTCGCTCAGGACACTGTAGCCAAAAGTGTTATTAAACCTTCAGAAATATCCCCCGGCACTAAAGGGCTGATAACAGTTACCTTCACTATTCCTGAAGGAATGCACCAGAGTTTACAGGAAGATTATTTTTATATCGAAGCTGATGAAGTAGAAGGCATAGAATTTTTACCCGTTCAATATCCCGAAGGCACTGAGCATGAGGGAATCATAGATTATTATGATTCTGTGATCCTCACTATGGAATTCATCGTAGCTGTTGATTCAATGATGGGGGAGCGGGAAGTAAAAGTTTATGCAGGATACCAGTTCTGTGATGATGCAGGAATGTGCCATTTTCCTGAAGAGGAAGAACTCGTACTATCCCTTGTAATCAGTGGTGATCAAAACGCTATTTCCACACAGCAAATAATTCCAACAGACACCAAAGCTGATGTAGTAACAACAGCGGATACTGAATTTGCAGACATAAAAGAAAAGCTGGATGAATTTGTCATGTCGGACATTGCAGCCGGTTATCTGAAAAGCAAGGATTTTATTTCTTTTGCAGAAGATGCAAAAACTGCGGATGGTTCGTCCGCGAACAAGTTTGCAGGAATGAGTATCTGGCTTATTTTGCTTCTTATCATTGTCGGAGGTGTTGCACTTAATCTGACTCCTTGTGTCCTGCCTATGATGCCGATCACTATTGCCGTACTCGGCGCAGGTACGCAGGCGGAATCCAAAGGAAAAGGTTTTTTGATCGGAGGTTTGTACGGAATCGGTATGATGCTTGCTTATGGAGCGCTTGGCTTGATCGTGGTGCTTACAGGATCGCGATTCGGTGCAATAAATTCTTCTCCATTGTTTAATATGATAATTGCAATAATATTCATTCTGCTGGCTCTTGCTATGTTTGATGTGTTCCCAATAGATTTTACAAAATTTCAGTCGGGCACAATGGCTGGTAAGAAATCAGGCAAGAGCAAGTATATTACAGTATTTGTGCTGGGTGTGATAGCTGCCGTGCTTGCTGGTGCTTGCGTTGCCCCAGTGCTCATTTCAGTAATTTTGTATTCAGTCACATTATATACTTCGGGGAATCCGGCAGGCTTGCTTCTTCCCTTCCTACTTGGCTTGGGTATGGCATTACCATGGCCCTTTGTAGGAGCAGGGCTTTCGATTCTACCTAAACCAGGGAAATGGATGAAGTGGGTCAAGATCATTTTTGGAGTGATTATTCTCGTGATTGCCCTTTATTACGGCTATACAGCAATCCATATTTTCTCATCACAATCACACGGTACCGAGTATGTCGTGGAATATACTACAGAAGAAACCGATTCCGAATTGTATTGGACACCCTCGCTTGTGGAAGGTCTTGATAGAGCAACAGAAGAGGGCAAGCCGGTTCTCATAGATTTCTGGGCAACTTGGTGCAAGAACTGTCTTGTAATGGAAGCAACAACTTTCAAAGACGACAATGTTGAAGAGGTATTAAAGGATTTTGTTCTTGTACGGTATCAGGCAGAGTATCTGAATAAATCCCCGACAAAAGAATTGCTTGATCATTTTGGTGTGCTTGGACTTCCATCTTATGTTGTGCTTCTCCCCAAATAATATTTAAGAGGTTTGAAAATATGAAAAAAGTTTTGTTTTGCATACTTGGAATTGTCATACTTCTCACAACATTTTCCTGTGATAGATTTAACCATCATTTTGAGCCCATTCTTACACATTTTGAACATTATTTAGAGCGTTTTGCAACTCATGTGGAAAATGGGATTTTATTTGATGATGTAACATCTATTATGTCCTATTATTCGGACACATATCTCAATAACGGCATGGCAAAAACTGATATGCAAAGTTTGTATGATTCCCTCGCATCAGCATCACCAGACAGCATTTCAATCGAGATAGATATTCTGTCTGAGTTTGATTATAAGGTGTCATACAGAATTGTGACAGCAGATGTTGACACTACGATAATTGACTATGCACAAGCTCAGCGGGACAGCTTTCTTTTTATAGGAAATCAGATCGCTCCCGCAGTGCCGCAAAAAATTTTGGTCGAGTTGTTTACAGCTACTACTTGTATAAATTGCCCAAATGCAGATGCTGCTTTGAAGCAGTTGAAAACCGAATATGGAGATCAGTTTTATTACATCGAATATCACTGGACAGATCAACTTGATATCGGTGCAATATATCTTCTTGAATATTATAATATGGAATATTCAATTCCTCAATCAATGTTCCAGGGACAGGTGAAAGTTGTCGGTGGCGGAGCAGATACCTATGATCAGTATAATTTTACATTAAATACTTTTATTGGCGAGGATGCTCTTGCTGAGATTAAAGATTTCTCCTATACGAGATCGGATACACTGCATGGTCAGGTTCGTATTAAGAAAAACGATGCGGTTCCTCTTGAAAATCTGTATATCAAATATGTTCTTGTAGAAGAAGTTTCCTCAGTTGTAAATATTTATTCTCATAAATATTGCGAACAGGTGGCAATTGCGAAGGGAATGAAGTACATCGGAGATGAAGATTTCTCTGACCCGATTTCCTTTAAACTAGGATTGCCTTCAACCGTTCCTGATGATATTGTACTTTATGTATGGCTGCAAACTCTTGAAGATCCCTATAATGCAGATACTTGCAAAATATACAATGTGATAGAAGAAGAAATATTACTTGAGAAAGTGAGCATTTAATGAAAAAAATAATTTCTGTTCTGATATTAAGTTTTCTTTTTGTAACTTCTATAGCATTTGCGCTGGATACCATGCCGGATTTTACTCTTGAGGACATAAACGGTGATCAAGTTGATTCTGAAGAACTTTTAAATAAAAAAGCTGTGATCATCGATTTCTGGGCAAAGTGGTGTAGTCCATGCAAGAAAGCCTTTCCACATCTTAGCGATCTTCAGGAAAAGTATAAAGATCTCGTCAATGTAGTTTGTATCAGCACAGACAAAGCACGTGATGCTGGTAAGGTTAAATCCTTTGTGAAATCTAAGAATTTCGAATTTATCACTCTTCTTGATCCCAATAAGAACGTAACCAAGCTTTTTAATATAAACACAATTCCCAGAACATTCATCATCAATGAAAATGGTGAGATCGTGTACAGGCACGAGGGCTATATACAGGGAGATGAACACGAACTTGAGGCAGAATTGAGAAAGGTCATTTATAAAGATATTACCATAGATGAACTCAACGAATTGTTCCCACCTGAAGAATTGCCTGAACCAATTACCTATGTTTTACCGGTTTATCCTGAAAAAGCTCATGATGACAAAGTTGAAGCAGATATCATTCTCGATATTGAGATCATGGAAGACGGCACAGTCGGTCAGGTATGCCTTATCAGCGCAAGCAAAGACACAACTTGCGGCTTTGAGAAATCTGCCATCGAAGCGGTCAAGCAATGGACCTTTAAGCCCGTTACTGTTGATGAAGAAGCTGTCAAAGCCCGATTCCTTTATCCGATCCGTTTCAGAATAGAAAAACAATAGAGGTACTTATGAAAAAAGTAATACTATTTATTATAATTTTATCTCTTGCTTCATATCTTTTTGCATTAAAGGATTTTCGTGTAACCGGCTTGAATGAAGCAACCTACGTTTATAAAAATGCTGTTGATTCTCTAAAGAATTATTTCTCAGATGAGTTCAGCTTCCGTATGTCATATAAGAGTTTTACTTTTGGTATGAAGTTTATTGCGAACCTTCCTCGTTATGATGAATACGCAGCAATGCAGGAGCTTACTTCGCAGTCGATTTCCTACACATGGGATGAACGATTTCTTGAATATAAAGTAGATGATTTCTTTGCACGAGCTGGAAACTTTGAACAGGTTTTTGGCTCAGGTATTGCTTTGCGTGTATATAGGGATAGGGATTTTGATATTGACACCCGCTTGAACGGTTTCTCCGCAGAAATCTTCCCTAAATCCTTTCAGATGAAAGCCCTTTATGGCGCACTTCCCAATGAGGATAATGAAAGCAAAAACGATGTGGTTGCCGGTATTGATATGCAGAAGGATATCTTTGATCCTGTTAAAATTGGCGCTTCTTTTGTGAATGTGCGTGAGTGGCAGGCAGGGGATAATTATCTTGATAGAAAGATCTTCGGCGCCCGGTCTGATGTAAATGCAAGCCAGTTTGATATAAGGGCAGAATACTGCTATCTTGATCAATCGGAAGGTATTTCGAAGATAGGGCATGCTTTTTATGGGAATTTGAACACCTATTTTGATATAATATCTTTTTCAGTTGCCTACAATAATTACCTGAATTTTGATTCGCGCTTGAACGATCTGCCGATTCTCAATCACAGCAACGAGCCAATGTATGATTCCCCGATCGGGAAAGATCAGCAGGGGATGATGGGAAAAGTGATGTTCATGCCTGATGATTTCAATGAGTTCGTAGTCAATTATGCTGAAGAGTGGAATGATGCATGGACAATTCGGCAGAGCGACCTGTGGGTGGAAGCAATTCAATACTTTGACACCTCTACACTCATCGCAAGTTTTTCTCATCTTGAAAGAAAGGACGAGGAGATCAATCACTGGGAAAAAGAAGTTACGCCCACGCTTATGTATGATTTTATGATAGGTGAGATTCCGCTTTCTATCAAAGCCGAATTCCAGTATTATGACAAGCATTATCAGCAAGAGAAAACCCATCATTGGGAACCCCTTTTACAGATCGATACGAATATATTAAATATTGACTGCTCGGTCATTGCTGAATATTCTTATGAAAAAATAAAAGATATTGGAAAAAATCCACTCTGGCTCGGTGCTGAGATCAGCAAAGAGATATTCGAGAATACCACAATGCGTCTCTTTGTTGGTAAAGAAAAAGGCGGAAAGGTTTGCCGCAACGGCATTTGCAAATATCGAAACCAGTTTGAAGGATTACGTTTAGAACTAATTACCACTTTTTAGTGGGAAGGAGCATATATGAAAAAAAATATAATAATATTTATGAGTTTAATGTTTTTAGGTGTCATCAGTCTGCATGCAGATCTGACATTTAACATTCCATTTGATCCAGATGTTGTTGGACCTGCATATAATGACTCGAATTATACTTTTGTGTCCGAATATTTTGATGTGATAAATGAAGGGATCACAGACAACTTTACTGTTCTGGTAGATTACATAGAGATTCCATCAGGATGGTCACTGGGGTGGTGTCATGAATATCAAGGCGGAGGTGCATGTCATGTGATACCTTGGCCCTGGACTTTTGAGTTCGGAAGTGGGGATACCTTAAAATTAGATTTCTCTGTTATTGTCACTTCTGCCGGCTCGATGGCTTTCACTTATACCTTTACAGCACCAAGTCTATCAGAACCCGTTGTGCTTGATTTTACTTATACCACAGGCGTCTCTATCGATGATCCACCATCCAGCGAAAAGATTTTTTTGAAAAATTCACCAAATCCCTTCAGTGAATCTACCACTATCTCATTTAATCTAGAAAATGCTGCACACAGAGGTGCAGAGATCAACATCTATAACCTTCAGGGGAAGCGTGTTAAAACCTATAATATTATCCCTGAAATGAACTCGATCACATGGAACGGTACAGATGAGAAAGGGATAGCCCTGCCGAGCGGTGTGTACTTATATACCATTTCTTTGGATAACAAGATCACAAAAACAGAAAAATTATTACTACTCAAATAAGGAGAACCTATGCGTTTTAAACTCGGAATACTGATTTTAGTGTTGTTGATCATAAGCGGCTTTTCAGCATTGTATGCAGACCAGAATATTTTAACACCCCAGCTTCAGCAAAAGCTGCAGGAGACAACTCGAGATGAATTAATACCTATCAACATAGTAATGAAAGAGCAGTATGATCATGAAGATTTGCTGCAGCAAAGCACATTTCTTCCGCTATCAGAAAGAAGGGATTTTGTCATTCAGGAATTGCAATCCTTTTCAGATACACATCAACAGGAACTTCTCTATGATCTGCAGAATTTGTCTTACAATGATATTGTGCAGGATATTCAGCCCTTGTGGGTTTCGAATGTCATAACCTGTAAGGCAACATCGGAGGTCATATATGATCTTATTCAAAGAAATGATATTGACTTTATTGATCATGATGAGATCCGCAATATGCTCATGTTTGAAAAAGAAAATTCCTATAATCCAACCTCCCGTGAGATCACATGGAATGTAACCAAGGTCAATGCAGATGATGTATGGAATCTTGGCTACACAGGAAGTGGAGTCGTTGTTGCAGTTATTGATACAGGCGTGAATTATAACCATGTTGATCTTGCAGATCATCTCTGGACTGATCCAGGTTATCCAAATCACGGCTGGGATTTCCGCTTTAATGATAACAACCCCATGGATGATCACGGGCACGGTACACACTGTTCCGGCACTGTTGCTGGAGATGGTACTGCCGGCTCTAAAACAGGAATGGCGCCCGATGCTCAGATCATGTGTCTCAAAGTTCTTGATAGTGATGGGAGTGGTTCGGAGTCCGGTGTGTGGAACGCGATACAGTTTGCTATAAATAATGGAGCGAATATTATGAGCATGTCTATCGGCTGGCCTCATGCATGGGGACCGAACAGAGCAACCTGGCGAAATACTCTGAATACAGCATTGGCTGCAGGTGTTGTGGCTTCAGTAGCTGCTGGCAATGAAGGAGATCAGCAGTATTCGTATCCAATTCCAGATAATGTCCGTACTCCCGGAGATTGTCCTCCTCCCTGGCTTCATCCTGATCAGACATTAATAGGTGGAATAAGCTCGGTAATATGTATTGGTGCGACGAATTCCGGAGACGGGATTGCAGGATTTTCCAGCCGAGGACCTTCCACATGGGAATACATTTCAGGTTTTAATGACTATCCCTATTCACCTGAAATGGGCTTAATACGTCCCGATATTGTTGCTCCCGGTGTCAACATCAAATCTCTTGCTCATTACAGCAATTACGGATATGAGAACGGATGGAATGGAACCTCTATGGCAACCCCTTGTGTTGCCGGTGTGATGGCTTTAATGTTGTCTAAAAACAATTTGTTGACTCCAGCCGAGATTGACCAGATACTCGAAGAAAATGCCTGTCCGTTTTCAACAACTAAAAGTAATAATTATGGTTCGGGAAGAGTGGACGCACTGGAAGCAATAAACCAGGTTCCATTCCCTAGTCCGATCATGTATTTTTATCCTGATAGTCTTGATTTCGGTTCTGTACAGATCGGCTGCGATTCCACACTGCAGTTCTATGTAGAAAATGTAGGCGGAGATACTCTGCGTGGAACTATCATAACACCCGAAGGATATACTGTTGCTCTTAATGAATCCAAAGAACCAGGCAGAAATATTCTCAATTATGAGGTACCATCAAGTTCTTGCAACACTTTTGATCTTACTTTCACTCCCACAAATGTTCAATCCTATGACGGACAGGTCAGGATCAATCAATACCCCTTTTATATGTTCTTTCTCGATGTCCATGGTGAAGGATACTCCAATGTAAGTGATGATCCGAATCCTCAGATGAAGACGTTGATAGAGCATTTTCCGAATCCTGTAAAAACTACTCTGACAATTCATTATTCACTTGGTCAACAACATACCGATCTACCGATTGCGATCTATAATATAAAAGGCGAGTTCGTCACGGAAATTCAGGGAAGTAACGGCATTGCACAACTCGATGCAAAGAATCTGAATGACGGTGTGTACTTATACAGAATTCAAAATAATGAAACAACATATTTTGATACATTCGTTATAATAAAGTAAAATTTACCGAAATCGCAAGTTATCAAAGAAAAAATACTGGATTCCCAATTCTTTCTATTTGGAGTAGTCGACTCTGTCGGCTTAGAATAAAAAAATTACAGCATCAAGAGACTCGATGCACTCCAAAACAAGAAAGAATTATCTTGTCACAAGTCAAAGAGCTTGTGATAAGTAATTCGCTTCGATAATAAAAATCCAATATTGGTTGATTAAGGGTAACAAGCCCTCAAAAATCACCATTTATCCTACTGGATTGGGTTCAATTTAACCTTTAATTAATTGCAGAAAAATTTGACAACTTTTTGTAGGAATTTCGAATGAAAATAATAAATTCAGGAGGTGCAGATGAAAAAAATAGCTGTGCTCTTATTTTTCTTGATTCTCTCATCAACAGCTTTTGCTGCTTATCAGGTGGGTGATGTTGTTTCGAATTTCAGTTGGACCGATAGTAACAATGAAACACATTCGATTTACGATCTGATAGATGCCGAAAAAGCTGTAATATTCTTCTGGGGGGAGTATACATGACCAGGCTGTGTAGCGGCGGCGCCGCAATTAGAAACTATCTGGCAAAATTACCAGGGAACCAATCATGTATATATTGTATCAGAAAATAACTGGTCTGGATATGGAGCGACTTATCCCTATTCAGCTCAAATCAATCCATATTACTGGGATTATGGAAGTGGATCTATCCCCTGGTTTGCAGTAATAGGCGGTCAGTATGTTCTATATTATAATCATTATTCCGTGAGTGGAGTTACTGGAGCACTTGATTCAGCAATCATGTCTTTAGGTTTATATGCAAACTTTGATGCGAACATCATACAAGGACCCCCGGAACTTACCGTGCAATTCACAAGTACATCATCAGGAGCACCCGACACATGGGAATGGGACTTCAATAATGATGGTACGATTGACAGCTACGAAGAAAACCCGGTTTGGGATTTCACAGCAGTCGGTTCTTATGATGTATCTCTTACTGTGTATGAAGGAGCTGATAGTGATGAGCTTCTGCAGGAAGATTTTATCACTGTGATAGACCCTTCTAACATTTCAGGTCAGGCAGCAGGTACATGGTCTCCTACTTATGGAACTTATACTATTACCGGAGATGTGACAGTTCCAGCAGGTGCAGTTCTCTCAATTGAACCGAGCACGAATATTGTTGTGAATAATAACAGCAAGATCCAGATCAATGGAAGAATCGAAGCACAAGGTTCTGAACGTGGTTTGATAAACTTCTCAACCGATGATCAATGGAAAGGTATAAAGATCATTGATAATCAGGAAGATAACTTGATCGCTTACTGCTATCTCACTGGATCGACTGAGAGTGCAGTGGATATTGATAATTCAACTGTGGATGTGCTGAACAGTACTTTTTATGAGAATACAAACACCTCTCAAAAAGGTCCTGCTATAAATGTATTGGACGCGAGTGATGTGCTTATAGAGGGCAATATAATTGCAAATAACTACAGTTCAATACTCGCCGGTGCTATTGCTCTTGATAATGCTTCAGTTGAGATTTCACACAATATTATTGTGAACAACGAAGCTAACTTTGCAGCAATCGGAATGAAGAATGGTTCTAATGCATCAGTTATCAATAATACAATTGCGAATAATAAGGCTAACTATGCCTGTTTTTACCTTCTTTCCTCTTATCCGAATGTGCAGAATACGATCATTATCCACGACGGCTTGATCTTCACGACTTTCAGCAGTAATCCAACAGTGAATTATTCCTGTATCTCTGGTGGATATTCTGGAACAGGTAATATCAGTGATGATCCTCAATTTGTAAATCCTACTGCTGGAGATGGTAATGCCTATAATGGCTTGAATGCGGACTGGAGCTTGCAGTCAACATCCCCTTGTATCGATACTGGCGATCCTTCCTCTCCACCTGATCCTGACGGCACGATTGCAGATATGGGTGCTTTGTATTATCATCAGCAGATTTCTGTCGATGATCCTCACAGCAATATGATCTATGTCAGACAGAATACGCCAAATCCTTTCAAGGGCTCTACTTCGATATCTTATTCATTGCCCCAAAATTTTGAAAATTCTGTCATCACTATCTATAATGTAAAAGGTAATGTGGTGAAAGAATTCACACTTGACAACACTGAAGGCGAGATCGTGTGGAACGGTTTTGATCAGAATAATAAAGCAGTTGCAAGCGGAATCTATTTCTATAGATTACATGGAGATTCGATTTCACGGACCAGATCGATAGTCTTTATGAGATAGCGTATTTCCGGAAATATAACATAGCTTTCGGTTGAGAGGTAGGAACTGGTGTTCCAGCTGGTCTTCAAAACCAGTAGTGAGCGGATAACACCGTTTATGGCAGGTTCGATTCCTGCCCTCTCGGCCATTTTTTATTTTAAAAATAGGATATAAAATGGATAATAACGAACTCAGAAAAATTCCCGGAGTTGATACATTGATGAAGGACTCCGAAATCAAAAAGCTCATATCTAAATTTGGTGAGGATCTTACAGTTTTCTCGATCCGACAAGTATTAAATAAGGTCAGAGAATCTGTTCTTAAAGGGAAGAGAATTCCATCCGATGATAAGATATGCGCTCTAATAAAGCAAAGAGTATATCATATTGGTACTTCGTCTTTTAAGCCAATTATCAATGCGACTGGTATTGTCCTGCATACGAATCTTGGACGGGCACCCCTTGGTTCAAAACTTACACGTGAGGTTGCTGAGATAATTGAAGGGTATTCAAATCTTGAGTTCGATCTGGAAAAGGGAAAGCGTGGAAACAGGGAAGATCATATCAACGATCTTGTTACCTTCATCACAGGAGCTGAGGACGCAGTTGTGGTGAATAATAATGCTGCCGGCGTCTATCTGTCGCTTAAAACCTTTTGTGAAAACAAGGAAGTAGTAATTTCACGAGGTGAGCTTATTGAGATCGGCGGCTCATTCAGAATACCGGAAATCATGCAGCAAAGCGGTGCAATAATGGTGGAGGTCGGCACAACAAACAGGACACGGATTTCGGATTATGAAGCAGCGATTACTGAAGAAACTGCGGTATTGTTCAAAGCTCATAAATCCAATTATTATATTCAGGGATTTTTTGAGGAAATTGAGATAGAAAAGTTGGCTGAATGCGCTCATGCTCATGGACTTGTTTGCATATATGATCTGGGATCAGGTCTTTTACGTAAGCCGAAAGGGTTACCTCTGGATACCGAGCCGGATGTTATATCTGCAATACGATCAGGAGCGGATCTTGTGATGTTCAGTTGTGATAAACTACTCGGCGGTCCGCAGGCGGGCATCATTGCCGGGAAAAAGAAGTACATCCAAAAATTGAGGAAGTCACCGCTAATGCGTGTGCTTCGCGTAGGTAAAATGACTCTTGCAGCGCTTTCTACAGTGCTCAGATGCTACCTCAAGGATGAAACTCTTCTTGAAAACGTACCTGTTTTCCGCATGCTGGATCAGAAAAAAGATGAGCTTCATAAGAAAGCAAAAGAATTCTCAAAGCTATTATCAAAAGAGAATATTTCTAATAAAATTATTGATAATATTGCTCGATGCGGCGGAGGAACGCTGCCACAGGTTGAGATTCCCAGCTATGCAGTTCAGCTCGATCTTTTTAAAACTAAGCTTTCTCCTGAGCAACTATTTCATAGATTGCTGCAATTAGATAAGCCGATTCTTGGCATTCTTCGTGAGGGTTCACTATTGTTTGATGTGTTTACTCTTAATAGCGATCAGACAACCGAGATTGCAAAGCAGATCAAGAATATAATCAAATCATAATATGAAACATCTGATAATGGGCACAGCCGGTCATGTTGACCACGGAAAAACTGCGCTCATAAAAGCACTTACAAATTTTGACTGCGATACACACAAAGATGAAAAACAGCGTGGAATAACGATCCATCTCGGCTTTACACACCTCGATCTACCGGGCGGTAACAGCATCGGTATTATCGATGTACCCGGGCATAAGGATTTTATCAATACTATGATATCAGGCGCCAGTACCATAGATTTCGTGCTTTTTACCATTGCTGCAGACAGCAGTATCATGCCGCAAACAAGAGAACACTTGCACATAATGGAGCTTCTTGGGATCAGGAATGGCATAATTGCTCTCACAAAAAGTGATACGGTCGATGAAGAAATTTTAGAACTCGTTGAACTTGAGATAAGTGAATTCGTAGGTGGCACATTTCTGGAAAATGCACCAATTATCAGAACTTCAGTCAAAGATAATACCGGAATTGAGGAATTACAGAAAGAGATCATTAAGATCACAGAACATATTGAGCAGCGTTCGGGCGGTTGTTTTTTCAGAATGTATATCGATAGAATATTCAGTGTGCAGGGATTTGGAACGGTTATCAACGGATCTGTATTGCAAGGAAAAGCAACAAAAACGACTCCATTATATTTGCTTCCAGTAAACAAAGAGTTGCGGATCAGAAAGCTCGAACACCACGGGCAGGAAGTTCAAGAAATATATTCAGGACAGAGGGCTTCTCTTAACGTGGTCGGACTAGATATTCAGGATTTTACAAGGGGAATGCTGGTTTCTGAGAGGGTGATAAAACCAACCAAAATGATCGATGCAGAACTCACTTTGTTTGAACACGAGAGAACATTGGAGGTATGGAATCATGCACTCTTTCTTATGGGAACTTTTGAAGACCAGGCAAGAATACATCTGCTTGATAAGGATACGTTGCAGGGCGGAGAGAGCGGATTGGTGCAGATCCATTTTGAAAAAGAGTGTTTTCCCATTTTTGGAGACTCTTTTATCATAAGAAGTACTTCTAGCGATATCACACTCGGCGGTGGAAAAATCCTCGACGCATATCCTCTTCATCATAAAAAGAGAACACAAAAAATTATCCTGCATCTTAAAACAATTGCTCAAGGTGGTTTATCCGAATTTCTTGCTGAAGAAGTAAGAAAACAGCCCCATGCGGTTTCCCTCTCCTCTCTATCTGAAATATCTAACAAAACCGAGAAAGAACTTCTTGAGATCATTAGAAGATCATTTCCTGAGGACATTGAGGTTAAGCGATATCACAAAGATTTTCTGCTTATGACACAATTCAGGATTGATTACCTAAAAGATGAGATAATAAAGCTTCTGACAACACATCATCAGGACAATCCGCTCATAAAGAAGGGAAAGATTTTTGAAGAGTTGTACGGCATGCTGAATTTGAATGATCCAAATGACAATGAGTTGCTGGAAATATTATTGGAAGATATGATTCGTGACAGAATACTTATGAAAGTCGAAGGTACTTTTGCTCTTTCTGAACAGAAGATTTCCCTTTCTGAAAAGGATATCCGGAAGATTGAGAAAATCGATCAGTTCTTGCTCAATTACGGAATGAAAGTGCCAGTGATAAATGAGATAAGAGCATTTGCGGAAGGCGAGCAGATCTCGTCAAAAGATTTGAATAATATCCTCAGCTATCTCATCGAAAATAAAAAAATCTTCACAATTGAGGGTTCGTTCATTCATGCTGAGATCATAAAAAAGGCGGAGAAGGTTTTATTGGAGCACTTCAAGAAAAATGACAAGCTGATCATTGCTGATTTTCGGGATCAACTGAATGCAAACAGAAAAATATGCCTGCTGCTTCTATCCTATTTTGATGATCTGGGATGGACGGTTCGTAAGGGGGATTTTAGAATTTTATCTGAAAAAGGGAAGAATTTATTGAGCGGATAGAAGTGTTATACGAAATTGATTTTTTATAAAGGAAAAATTTAATGAAGCTAAAGAAACATTTAATAGATTTTAACAACTTGATAGAGTTTAGTAATCAAATTCAATCAGGAGTAAAAGAAAAAATTATTAGATATATCAATGAAAATGATGAGATTTATTTAATTAAAGACAAAAATCTCTATCTCGGTTTTATTCATTTAAAATTTTTTAATAACAAAATATCAATAAAATTGTATTTAAGTTCTTATTGGAAAGATGATTTTAATGAGCAACTATTTAATAATATTTCAGAATTGATAATAAACAATCATCAAAACTATATAACATTTTCACATTGCTTCGATTCGAAGAATATTCTAAATAGATTCAAAGGAATTGATTATATGCATCAATATGAATGCAATGAAAATTTTCATAAACCTAATCCTGAGTTAAATTCAAATTTCACAATTTCAAAAAACATAAGCGGTTATAAAGAGTTGATTGATTTTCATTATCTCTGTTATTCTGATGATAAAGATTATATGAACAGTAATTGGGAAAAAATGCTCCAATCATTTCCTAAAGCACCAATTCCAAAGCTTACTTATATTTGTCATAATAAAGACAATATTATTGGTTCTTGTATTGGTTATTTAATTCCAAAGAAAAATAAGAAATATCTCTATTCAATCTGTGTTCATCCTGATTATAGAGGGAAATCGATTGGAGAATATTTGCTGCAATTATTTCTTTCAACCGAGCCTTTGATTTCTTGTTATTTAACAGTCTATGAATCTGCAAAACCAGCTGTAAATCTTTATGAAAAATTTGGATTTATGAGAATAAAAACTGTTGAAGCAATAATAAGAAATGATGTTAAAATTAGTATTGAATAATTCGTATAACAATGCCTCTGTGGTTGGCTTCGGGTTTGTTTTGGACGGAATCTTTCTGAATTCGCAGCACGCTTAACCATTAACAAACAATCTGTCCATTCAGCGGATCGTACTTTTGGGAATTATATATTAAATGAAGTTTTGCAGGTGTAATGAAAAATTTTATAACTTCACTGTTTAAAACCACACCTGCAGAAGGTAGAGAGACTATAGAAGATAATAGGAATGAATGTAGAATCATGGGCTTCTTTAGTTATTACTTTACCAATTTAGGAATTGGTAAAGAGGAGAGATAGAGAATTGGTAAAGAGAACCACACTCTACTCTTTACCATCAGTCCTCTATCTTACCCACTCTCTTTACCATCCGCCAGATGGCGAATTGGTAAAGCATAAGTGATTTCCACTACTGAGAAACTTGAGTATATTAATCAGATAATTTTTTCACAAGACCAATAAATTTTGAAGGATTTCCAGACTGGTCTCGCAGTAACCATGCTCTTGTGCGAATTGGAATGATTTTTCCGCCTTTGCCTACGTACTCTTTCTCATAGATATCCGAGTATCCTCGCATAAAGACTTGATAATCTCTGAGACTGTCTTCCATCGCATACCATTTTTCAGGAGTGAGTTCATGATAGGTCTTTTCCTTTAATTCTGCAAGAGAATAGCCCAGAAGGTCGCAATACTTGTCATTTGCATTTACAACTTGCCCATCCATATTACAGATGACTATCGCTTCGTCTGTCCATTCGCTTATCGTCTTGACAAGATCATCGTATTTTTGTTCGGATATCTCCATCTCTTCTTCAAGCACTACGAGCATTTGTTTTAACTTAGCATTCTCCAGTGCAAGATCTTGATTGGTACAACCGGCAAAAAGCAACGTAATTAAACCCAAAATAATGATGCATTTTACGTATTTCATAGAACCTCTCAATCATTTAGATTACCCTCCCTCTTGGGAAAACTTTTAATCTGTGTCAAGAAAATATAATGCATGAATTTAAAAGAACCTTTATCAAAACGTTTAGCACAAAAATATTGACGCATTCATTCGTTCAGATCATGCAGACAATCAAAAGGATGTACCATGCGCGAAGATTTTGAAATGCGTTATGCAGATAAAGAAGATTTGGAAAATTGGTTAGGATGCAAAGATTTTTTTTTACATTACAAGAAATAGTGGATTCAAAAAACCGTGACAATCCAATAAAAATTGCAATTGATGGTATCGATGCATCAGGTAAAACAGTGTTCGCAGATCGGTTTGCAGAATATATTCGCAAAAATTCAACACGACAAGTAATTCGGGCTTCAATCGACGGTTTTCATAATCCCAGGGAGATTCGTTTGCAAAAGGGCGACTACTCATCCGAAGGATATTATAATGATTCATTTAATTACAATGCTTTAAAAAAATTCCTGCTGGATCCCATGATGCCAGGCGGGAATAGACGGTTTCGTACACATATTTTCGACTATAAATCCGATAGTGAAATCCTTGAGGATTGGTTTCTTGCTGAGGATGATGCAATACTTATTTTTGATGGTATATTTCTTATGCGAAAAGAACTCATTGACTACTGGGATTTCAAGGTTTTTTTAAAAGTCTCGTTTAAAACAGCGCTTAAAAGGGCATTGAAAAGAGACAAAGGATACTTTGACGACGAGAGAGTGTTGAGAGAGAAATATCAAAAACGCTATTTCCCTGGACAAGATTTATATATAGGCAACTCCCATCCTGAACAAAGAGCGGATGTTGTGATAACTAATGAAAACTTCGATAATCCAATAATTATAAAGTACTTTTAATATTGAATTCTTTGAATTAACATGAAAACAGAACAGCAGATTCGTAAGATCATCCACATAGACATGGATGCATTTTTTGCAGCAGTGGAAGAGCGTGATCATCCTGAATATAAGGGCAAGCCACTCATTGTAGGCGGCGATCCTAACAGTAGGGGAGTTGTCGCCACGTGTTCCTATGAAGCCAGGAAATACGGCATCCATTCTGCAATGGCGAGCGCTGTGGCATACAGACTCTGTCCCCATGCGATCTTCGTTCATGGTAGGCATGAGGTCTATAAACAGATATCGAAACAAATAAGAAATATATTTAATGAGTATTCTCACCTTGTCGAAACCGTCTCCATTGATGAGGCATATCTTGATGTGACCTATAATAAGAAAGGTATGAAATCAGCAACACTCATTGCAAAAGATATCAAACAAAGGATATTTAGAGAAACCGGACTGACGGCTTCTGCAGGAGTGTCATATAATATGTTTCTGGCTAAAATAGCTTCTGATATGGATAAGCCGGACGGGCTGGTAGTCATTCCACCCGATAAAGCAAAAGAAGTACTGGAAGGACTTCCCATCGGAAAATTCTATGGTATCGGCAAAGTGACCGAGAAGAAAATGCAAATGCTTGGCATTCATTCCGGTAAGGATTTGAAAGCACAAACTCTCGAAGAATTGATACGCCTTTTCGGTAAAGTCGGAAAATATTATTACTACATAGTTAGAGGAATTGATAAAAGAGAGGTGACACCTGAACGGGATATAAAATCCATTGGTAATGAAAATACATTTGCTGTTGACATCGATGACATGTACGAAATGAAAGAGTATCTTAAAGAATGTGCTGCGAAAATTGAGAGGCGTTTAAAGAAGCATAATGTCGTCGGACGAACGATAACTCTTAAGATAAAATATCCTGATTTCTATCAGGCGACAAGAAGTAGAACGATAGCAAAGCCTACACAAGATAAGAATGTAATTATCAATACGGTTAATTCTCTCCTTGAAGAAACACTTGTGAATAAGTGTAGTGTTCGACTGCTTGGAATAAGCGTTTCCAATCTTGAGAAAGACGAGATCAATCTTCCGCAGCAGCTTACCCTGAAACTGTAATGTGCAGAAAATTAATTCACAGAGCTTGACATCAAAATTTTATAGTAAAGCAATTTTTCACACGGAGGTTCCATGGAAATAAAGAAAATATCGACATTGCATTTGCCTGTTGATCTTGCATATCTCTCAGCTGCACAGGCGTTTATAAATGAGCTGGCCCGTCTCGCGAAGTTTTCTCAGAAGGATATTACCTTTTTTAATATTGCAGTGGAAGAAGCAATTACAAATGTAGTAAAGCATGCATTTTTGCCAGATGAAGATGCATCATTTGATGTGATCTGCGAGCTTACTCCGGTGGAGTTCAAGGTTATCGTTAAAGATAAAGGTTTGCCTTTTGATCCAAACCAGGTTGAGGATTTTTCAGCTGAAAAATCATTAGATGGAGATGAACAGGTAGGACTCGGGTTTCGGCTTATGAAAGGCAGTGTTGATCAGTTGTCATTTCATAACATGGGATACGGAGGCAAGGAAGTACACCTTGTAAAATTCGTAGACCAGAAGCATGTCGAAAAATACTTTCATAAATCTGAGATGGAAGCTTTCGAAAATCCAACGTACAAATCCAAAAAAGAGCGTGTTGCGATACCTTTCCACGTGGAGCTTCTCCAGAAAAAGCAGGCGATAGAAATTTCGCAATGTGCATATAGAACCTATGGCTACACCTACATTATGGAGAATATTTATTATCCGGACAGACTGATGGAAATGTCGAAATCCGGCGAGCTTATTTCTGCAGTTGCAGTGTGTGATAAAAATGATGAAGCTATGGGGCACTGTGCACTTGAGCGTTTTGGTAGAAAATGGGATATTCCTGAAATGGGTATGGCATTCACGAAACCAAAATTCCGTGGTCAGGGTTGCATGACAAAGCTCACAGAAATTCTATCCGAGAAAGCGATTGAAAAAAGGATCAAAGGTATATTCGCCAAAGGCGTCACCACGCATCCATATTCTCAGAAAGCGTTGCTGAAGGGTGGATTCAAAGATTGTGCGATCCAGATTGGATTATCACCTCCAAAAATTTTCGAGGGAATGAAAGATCAGGGAGCGCAGAGAGAAACACTTGTGTTGAGTTATTTAAAACTGATCGACCAGCAACTGAACGTGTTTTCAACCCAAAAACATAAAAATATGATTGAAAAGATCTATCAGAACGTCCAAATCGATGCAACAGTAAAAATACATGATAAAAAAGAGATGAAATCTAAAAAGATGGTGCAATCCGATGTGGAAGTGGAAGTGAAAGATTCACTGAAGTTTGCAAATATCTACATCAATGACTGCGGGGAAAATATAAAGCTGGAAATAAGACAGCGGCTGAGAGAACTCTGCCAGAAAAAGATCGAAACGATTAATCTCTACCTTGATATTTGTGATGAGAACACAGTGCATTATACAGAGGATATCGAAGAGCTCGGATTCTTTTTCGCGGGAGTATTTCCCAATGACAAAAAACAATATCTCGTACTGCAGTATTTGAATAATGTACCTATTGATTATAAAAGAATTGTGCTTGTCTCAGATTTTGCACAGGAACTTGGTGCGTATGTGAAGGAGTGCGATCCGAATCAGAAGTAGGATATCGAAAGAATATATTTTTAATATTTCACACACATTTACGGCAAGATTGTATCATAATGTGAGATAGGTCCGTAATTTTCATATCAAAGGAAACTAATTTATTTTTCGGTTTGCCAAGCCCCTTACTTTAAAATTATGATGCGTAAAAAAAATCACAGTCCTTGACATTAAAATTTCATAAATGAAGCATTTTTTTCATTTGGAGGTTCAATGGATCTAAGAAAAATATCAAAGACCAAAAATGAAAAAGGTTTTGCTCACTATAACTTTTTTCCTATTAGTCACTTAATTCTATGATTCTGCTGTATTTTGGCAAAATATTTACATCCCCGATATATCGAGGTGAACTTTTTATTAGAGAGGATTCACAGAGATAAATTTATGCTCAACTTTTTCATTAGTGCGATTTCGTGTTTTTCGTGGTTTCATGGTTTCATATTTTTTGGTTTACCCAGTTGGATAGCTATCATGCTGGATTTACCTCGTTAAAATACTTATCCTACTGGGTTTATCCCGTTGGATAGCTATCATGCTGGGTTTATCCTGTTGGAATACTTATCCTACGGGGTTTATCCGAGTTAGGTTGTTGTCAGCGATCAGGAATATGAAGTCTATGTCGGATGGAATGTCGTAGTATCATATTTCCCGATTCAGGAAATCGGAATGCTGACCCAGAAGGTGAGTGCCATCAAACCCAATCCCTATAATCCAAGTAGAGATAAAGACTGCGAAGTTCATTTTGTGTCACAAACGCAAAAAATTATTTTATAAACATTTACAATATTTCGGGGCAGTTCATAAAAAGTGTTAATTCAGAATTTATAGAGCAAAAGAGGGAAGGATTTGTATATCAAAACCGCTGGAATGGGCAAAATGAAAAAGGTTTGATGTGCACGTCGGGCTTGTATTTATTTAAAGTGGATCTCGATAATAAAATGTATATAAAAAAGATGCTATTATTGCATTAAACACTAATCGGAGGTACGATGAAAAAAGTAGTAGTATGTTGTTTGGTCATTATGCTGGGTGCAGTTGCGTTTCTTCAAGCAGATGCAACGTTTTACGGCTCAGCACGTCTTGGACTGTGGTATGAAAGTACCAACAAAAATTGGAATATGAAGCAAGACTCTTTATATGCAAGTAACCTTGCTCTTAATTATGCCATGCAGACAAACAGTCGGTTTGGAGCTAAGATATCTATGAAAGGTATTGACGGCAGAGTCGAGTTTGCTGTTACACCATCTAAAGTTGGACTGCGGCTGCTTTATGGTAAGATAACAAAGGGTAATAAATCAATAACTATCGGGCAGGATTATTCCGGTTTCAAACCCTATGGCGAGCAGGTTTATGGCGATGATCTGAATTTTATTAATTACGGATTATTCTATGATGGACGTCAGCCAATGGTGAAATTCAGCTTAAAGAACAGATTCCATGCAATGTTCATTGTTCCTAAAGTAGTGGATGTAACCGGCTTGGGTGGACTGAAATCTCTCTCTCCAAAAGTAAATTTAAGCTATGAATATACTGGCAAAGTATTGTATTTCTCCACATCAGCTGGTGTCAACATCAATAAATACAATAAAAATTTCAATACCGACCAGCTTGATAAAATGATCCTATCCTATGCAGTCACGCTAACAGGTAAATACGATCTCGGTATGATAAATTTACTTGCACAGTTTGGTTATGGTGTGAACATCGGCAACTACGGTATCTGCACAATTACTCCGTCCTCAATTGTGTATGATTCATTAAATACAAGCTTTGAAAACACGAAAACCTTTGGTGGATTACTGGTTGTCGGATGTAAGCTATTCAATGCGGGTGTTAGCTATATACAGACCTGTAATTCACTCTGGTCTGATAAAGATACTGCGATGAGTGCTTTTATACAAAGGAAAATGAGTATTTGTAAAAATGTATTCCTTGTCCCGGAAGTTGGGATGATCAATAATATGAAAGACAACACTGGCACAAAAGAAGGCCAAAAAATATACGCAGGCATGAAGATCCAGGCGGATATATAGAGGAAAAAATATAATATAAGAATCTACAATGAAAAAATTTGACAGATAAACTTAAACTCTAACAAATTCAACTTGTTTTTTAGTTGTGTTTACTGCTGGAGTTCTATTAATTGTTTGTATGGATTTAAATTTATGGAAAAAAATAATTCGCATGTAAAAAACATATGAAAGGTGGGTCAAATGAAAAAGATTATTATAATTATTGGCTTAATAATATTAGGCACACAAGCACTATGGGCAACTATAACAGTTGATGGAAACGCTTATTTAGAAAACCAGACAGACCATTCTGGAATCGAAATTTTTTTAGAAAGAACTGCTCCAAGTAGTTTAACTTACACTGTTTATACAGATACAAGCGGTTATTATACTGCTGATATTGAAACTGGAATTTATGATATTACTTATTCAAAAGATGATTATTTCAATGAATGGCTAACAGAACAAACTTTATATTCCAATACAACGATACCTGATATTACTTTGATGGAACATACAACAATATTAAATGTTCCTGCTCAATTTAGTTCTATTCAAACAGCAATTGATTATGCCTGGGATGGAGATACTGTCCTTGTAGATACAGGAAGATATTATGAGAATATCAATTTTAATGGAAAGAATATTACAGTTGCTTCTTTATTTTTCACCACACAAGATACTTTTTATATTACACAGACAATTATCAATGGCGATAGTGTTTCTCATGTTGTAACCTTTAATTCCAATGAAGATTCCACTGCAGTTTTATGTGGTTTTATAATAACCAATGGTTATGCAGAAGATGGTGGTGGAATTTATTGCTACTGTTCCTCCCCGACTTTAGGAAATGTAATTATAACAGGCAATAATAGTGCTGATGATGGTGGTGGTATTTATTGTTACTATTCCTCCCCGAGTTTAGAGAATGTAACGATTACAAATAATACTGCTTTAGGAACAGGATCTTATAACGGTGGTGGTGGGATTTACTGCTCTAATTCATCACCGAGTTTGGATAATGTAATCATATCAGGTAATAGTGCTTATAAAAGAGGTGGTGGGATGTTATGTTATTGGGATTCATCACCGAGTTTGGAGAATGTAACCATAACAGATAATAGTGCTCATCATGGTGGAGGTATTTACTGTATCAGTTCATCCCCGAGTTTGGAGAATGTAACTATAATAAGTAATTCTGCTTTTGATGGTGGTGGTATTTACTACTCCGGTTCATCATCCCTGAGTTTGGAGAATGTAACCATAACAGATAATAGTGCTGGACTGGGTGGTGGTATTTACTACAGCAATAATTCTTCCTCAGCGAGTTTAGAGAATGTTACGATAACAGGAAATAGTAGTAGTAGCGGTGGTGGGATTTACTGCTATTATTCATCCCCGACTTTAGGAAATGTAATCATAACAAATAATAGTGCTGGTAATGGTGGTGGGATTTATTGCTTTGAGTCCAGCCCGATTTTGGAGAATATAACGATTTCGGGCAATTCGGCTGATTATGGTGGTGGTGGGATTTGCTGCTATAATAATTCCTATCCGATTTTTAGTGGTGAAAACAGATGCAATATTTATTCAAACTATATTACAAGTAATAGAGGTGCTGGAACAGATATTATTGCATGGAATTGTGGTATAATAAATGTTATTTTAGACACATTTAGTGTAATTACACCAACCGACTATTATGCATCACCTATTGATAGTTTAAATTTTGATATTCTACATAGTATACAAGATAGTTTAATAAATTCTGATGTTTATGTGGCAGTAGATGGAGATGATTCAAATAGTGGAATTTATCCTGGTGAGCCTTTCAGAACAATCAAGTATGCGTTATCCCGTATTTATTCAGACAGTTTAAATAATAATACTATTCATCTGGCTTCAGGAGTTTATAGTGATTCTACAAATGGAGAGACATTTCCCCTCAAGTGGAGTAGTTATGTTAATTTATCAGGAAGTGGAGAAGGTGAGTCAATATTGGATGCGAACGAGGCATCAAGGGTTATTGAATTTCGTTATGTTATAGAAGCTCTAATAAAGGATATTACAATTACAAATGGTTTTTCTGCTTCTGAAGGCGGTGGAATTCACTGCTATTCTTCATCCCCGAGTTTAGAGAATGTAACTATAACAGATAATAGTGCTTCTGGTGGCGGTGGAATTAGCTGCTACGGTTCTTCCCTGAGTTTGGAGAATGTAACTATAACAGATAATAGTAGTAGTAGTGGCGGTGGTGGGATTTCCTGCGGGCCTAATTCTTCCATGAATTTAAAGAATGTTACTATAACAGGAAATAGTGGTAGCAATGTTAGTGATGGCGGTGGAATAAACTGCAGCGGTTCTTCCATGAGTTTGGAGAATGTAACCATAACAGATAATAGTTGTGGAATTGGTGGTGGTATTCACTGCGGCGGTTCTTCCATGAGTTTGGAGAATGTAACTATAACAGGGAATAGTGCTAATAAAGGTGGTGGTATTTACTGCTCTTCTTCATCACCGAGTTTAGAGAATGTAACTATAACCGGTAATAGTGCTAATTATGATGGTGGTGGGATTATATGCTATTCTTCATCACCGAGTATAGTTAATACAATTGTATCAGATAATAATGGCAATTATGGTATTTATGTTTATTCTGGAAATCCAACAATAACCTATTCTAATTTTTGGAATAATGAATATGGTAACTTTTATGGAGTAAATGATTCAATTGGAGTAAATGTAACGACCAATGCAAATGGAGATAGTTGTGATGTATATTGCAATATTCAATTTGATCCCCTATTTGTAGACCCGGCAAATGGAGATTATCATTTAATAGAAGATTCACCTTGCGTAGATGCCGGAGACCCAAGTTCAACATTAGACCCCGACGGAACAGTTGCGGATATGGGAGCATTTTTTTATGATCAAAATCATCCATCGGCAGATTTTACTGCAAATATAACTAATGGTATATATCCTTTAATTATAGATTTTTCAGACCTATCTATAATGGGTTTATCAGGAAATCCAATTATTGAATGGTTTTGGGATTTTAATAATGATGGAACTATAGATTCATATGAACAGAATCCTCAATGGACTTACACAGAAGTTGGTTTATATACAGTAACATTAACAGTTGGTGATGGTTCATATACTGATTCTGAAACAAAAGTAGATTATATTACAGTTTTGGAACCAATAGATGCTGATTTTGAAGCAGTCCCACTTCTTGGATTAGCTCCTCTTGATGTTCAGTTCACAGATTTATCAACAGGAGGACTACAGACATTACTTAGAGAATCTAAAAAATCAAACAATTTAAAAATTGTAAAGAACGATAATTCAAGAGATATTGTTTCCTGGGAATGGGATTTTGATAATGACGGAACTATAGATTCATATCTACAAAATCCATATTATACTTACTCGGAAGTTGGAGTATACACAGTCTCACTTAAAGTAAGTGATGGCACAAATGAAGATACAGAAATTAAAGCGGATTATATTACAGTTGGAGAGCCAATTATAGCTGATTTTGAAGCAGTTCCTCTTCTTGGATTAGCTCCTCTTGATGTTCAATTCACAGATTTATCAACCGGAGGACTTGATGCATTGCCGGATTATGTAATGTGTACGAATAGGCAAACAAAAGAACGTAGTGAAAATATGATGTATCAGAATAATTCACGCGAAATAACCACTTGGGAGTGGGATTTTAATAATGATGGAACAATAGATTCATATGAACAGAATCCTCAATGGACTTACAATGAAGCTGGTTTATATACAGTTTCATTAACAGTTAGCGATGGTTCAAATACCGGTAATGAAACAAAAGTGGATTATATTACAGTTGGAGAACCAATAGTTGCTGATTTTGAAGCAGATCCTACTTTAGGTTCATTACCTCTTTATGTTCAATTTACAGATTTATCAACTGGAGGTCTAGAGACATTAGTTACAGAAAACAAAAAAATAAACAATTCAAAAGTTATAGAGAACGATAATTCGAGAGATATTGTTTCCTGGGAATGGGATTTTGATAATAATGGAGTGATTGACAGTTATGAACAAAATCCTACTCATATTTATGATTATGTCGGATATTATTCAGTTAGTTTGACGGTTACTGATAATAATAATAATTATGATACATTAACAAAAGAAGATTATATTTTTGTAAATCCCGATATTGAATTTTCATATCAAACGGATGGTGTTATAGAAAGCGGAATTTCTTTATTATCAGAAGATGTATTATATTGTGCAGCATCTGGAGATTGTGTTTATAGATTCAACAATAACGGACAGATTGAATATACCTTGAACGTTAATGGTGATATTAAATCCGCTACCACAATTACTCCTGATCATAATGTTTATATTGCATCAACTGATTATAATCTATATTCATTCAATTCCAATGGCGTTAGTAATACCGGCTGGCCATTATCCCTCGGTGCGGAAGCAACAGCATCTGTTGCTTCTGATTCAGTGGGTAATATTTATATCGGTACACAAAATGGTATTTTCCAGGTTGTTGATCCTGACGGAGAAAATATTTGGTCATATAATGTTGGTGCACCGGTTCATTCCTCAGCGGTAATCTCCTTTGATAATACGCTTTATGTGATAAATACGAACGGAAGATTATATGCTTTTGATCTTAACACAATTGATCCTCAAAATGTTGTATATAAATGGAGAATTGAGACAAATGGTGCAGTTTCATCAACACCCGCATTGGATGATATTAACAACATATATATCGCAAATGAAAATGGTCAGTTGACCAAAATAAATGATGATGGAATCAATGGAAATGTAGTGTGGACTTTCGAATCCGGATCGACTATTATTGAATCATCTCCGCTCATAGACATTAATTATAATGTTTATTTTGGCTGTTCTAATGGCAGAGTTTATTCAGTAAATGATAGCGGTCAATTAAACTGGATGAGTGATGAATTTGGTCCAATCAAAAGCACTGGAGCTTTATTTGAATCGGATGAAACCCAAAGTCGAATTTATATTGGTTCTAATAATGGTAAATTATATGCGTTATCAACTGAGGATGGAACCATTTTATGGCAATATACCGCAGACTCAGCTATTGTATGTCCTATCTTATACAATGCTGGTAAAATTTACTTTGGAACAGTTAATGGTGAGATATTGGTAATAAATGATCCCGATATTTCAACGGGAACTATATTCAGGGATACTTCGATATGGTCAACATTCCAGGGAAATAATCTACGTACAGGAAACCAAACTGATAATATGGTTGCAGTTGACCCTGAAAATATTAATAATATTTCTTATTTAATGCAAAATTATCCAAACCCAATTAATTCAAACACAAACGAACTTAAAGTTTCTTTTATTATGAAGCAAAGAGGAAATGTTACAATTCAATTATTTAACATAAAAGGACAGCTGGTTTCGATTCTTATAAATGAAGATAAAATTGTTGGAGAATACACAATAACTTACCCAATTAATGAATTATCATCAGGAATATATTTTATTAGGATGAGTGTTGATAGAGTCGACAAAGAGATAAGGAAAGTGGTGTTGCTGAGATAAATATTGGGTCTTGGAATAGTCCATGAACCCTCAAGTATATTTTGTGTTCTACCGGATTCCTGCTTTCGAGGGAATGACATGCCTTTTTTATTTGATCTTTTAAAACTTTGCGCTTTTATTTCTTTGCGTCTTACGTGTTCTTTTCTCTGCTTGTTGCGGTGAAGTGAAACGAAAACGAACGCTCTTTGCGTGAGTTCTTTTTTGTTTCACAAACGTCGTTGATTTAAAATAATTTTTTTTCATTCGTGTTTTTTCGCCTGCCCCGTTGAATTTATTTTTTATTCAACTGGGGTGCTTTTCGCTTGTCACGGCGTCTTGTCGGGGCGTAACGGAGTGAAGACTGAAGCGAAGACGGATGGTTAACTCTTACTACAATTCTGGACATAAAAAATATGCTTTCCAAAGTGTATGAAAATTTATTTAGGTGTTATATGAAAAAATCTCTTCTTGTTGTCATAATACTGTTATTTGCAGTAAGCTTAATTCACGCAAAGGACATGTTCTCTTTTTCCTCAAAAGGAAATGGTGTTGAAATCCAATTTGAAAATAACAACGACTTATCATCAGAGGTAGAAAATGCCTTCACCACAATTGCGCTGCCTTCAGAGGATATCGAGATAATCATTCATGATTTCACATTATTGGAATATTCTGAAAAGGGTGAATTTCTAAAAAATGTGGAAAAGATAGATAATTCGAGGATCGAGAAGGTCAATTCATTTACAATGAGAGAACTGCGTGGTCATACTCTGCAGATAAAAACACAGATATATAATGAGAAAGAACACACGTATTCTAAAATTGAAAAACTCAACTTCGAAATAGTGCCCCGGAATGTTCAATCTGCTCCTCAATATTTATCCAAAGCATTTTATAAACTTTATCCGCAACTCGTAGATAATTTTGACGAATCCTATCTTGCCGGTCTTCCTGTTCAGCCCTCGAAGATGCTCATTATCTGTCACCAATTGCTCGAAAACTACATCCAGGATTTCATTGATTGGAAGCAGGCAAAAGGGATTGAATGCACTGTTGCAACTCTCCTTGAAACAGGTACTACTGCAAATGAGATAAAAGCATATATCCAGCAAGTGTATGACACTTCGGATGTGCCACCGGATTATGTGCTCCTCATAGGGGACATGGATGATTATTTTGCAGTTCCTTCATTTTATTATGGTGCAGAAAACGATGTCACCGACCATCCTTATACAATGCTAACAGGCTCGGATTATTTTCCTGAACTGATCATCGGACGCATGTCCATAGATGAGATCAATCAACTCTGGACGATCATAAATAAAGTAATTTCTTATGAAAAAACTCCTTATCTGGCAAATCCTGAATGGTTAAAAGAAGCGCTTCTTGTCGCAGGAAATTACAGCAATACTCCACCAACTCCGAGTACGCCGGTCAAGGTGTCCCGCTGGCTGAGAGATAAGATGCTGAATTATGGATTTACGCAGGTTGATACAGTCTTTTATCCTCCTACCTATCCCGGGACGTCGGAAATTATCAGCAGGATTAATGACGGCATTGGATTTCTTAACTATCGCGGTTGGGGAGATGCAAACGGCTGGCACTATCCCGAATTTCATGTGGATAATATGAGCAGCTTGAGCAATGGTTTGCTAATGCCGGTTGTAACATCTTTTGTGTGTAATACTGGTGATTTTGCAAACACTTCTGCAGATCCCTGTTTTGGTGAAGCGATCCTGCAGCTTGGAACTCCAACTGCTCCGCAAGGCGGTGTGGTTTTTATCGGTCCTTCTGATCTGCATACGAGCACCAAACTAAATAATTCAATTTTCTCCGGCTTTTATTACGGATTGCTGGATGAAGGCATCTATGATTTCGGTTCTGCAGTACTGAGAGGTAAGATAGAGCTCTATCACAATTTCCCGTTACAGCAAGCTGCCAGCGACCAGGTAGAATTTTATTTTCATGTGTACAATATCCTCGGCGATCCGACTTTGACCATGTGGACAACGATACCAGAGGATATAGATTGCTCAATACCTGCAAGTGTTACTGTTGGTACGAATCATCTTGATATATCTTGTACAAATCTTGATGAGGGCATTGTCACTGCAAAGAAAGCTGATGAGTTTTATGAAGTTGCAATGCTTGAGAACGGGCACGCGATCATACCATTTGCTTCAGAAAGTACAGGCGAAATTGAGATAGTTATCACTTCACCAAATTTTATTGCTTTTGTTGATACGATCGCTGTTCTCGAACAGGCAATCGATGTGGGCTTGTATGAATATGAAGCTCTTTCTGCAGTAGAAGCCGGAACTACTTTGGATGTAGATCTGACACTGAAAAATTTTGGAACATCCACAGCTTCTAATGTTTCTGCAACACTGAGTTCGAGCAGTTCGATGGTTTCTGTTATAACTCCAACCAAAAATTTTGGTGATATAGCGCCGGATGCAACAAGCCAGCAAACCTATGAGATAGAGATTGATGCAGTATGTCCTGATAATGAGGTGCTGGAATTTACTCTAAATATCTCAACCGGTGCAACTGCAAAGTTCTCTTTGATCGCATCATCCCTTCTATTTGATGTGATCGATGTGACAGTAAACTCTCCCAGCGGATGGCTCGAACCCGGAGAGAATGATGAGATTCAGGTTACTATAGAAAATATCGGCTCTCTCGATGGAGTGAGCATCCAGGGTATGCTCGCAGCGCTTAGCGATGCAGCAGAAGTTACCTCTGCCGATTATGATTTCGGGTCTGTGCTTATTACTGAAACCTCCGCTGGCACATTTGATGTAAGCATTGAAAGCAATTGCTTCATTGGCAGGAATATTCCCTTTGAGCTCACTCTCGCTGACGAAAGCGATAGGATCACCCATGTATATTTTTCTCTTGAGGTGGGTCCTGTCGACAATACAGCTCCAACCGGTCCTGATGCCTTTGGTTATTATGCCTATGACAGTTATGATGTTGATTATGATGAAGTGCCGGTTTACAACTGGATAGAGATCGATCCTGATGAAGGTGGCTTGGGGCAGGTTATTTTTATGGCTGATGATGAATCGAGCACAATTCCTCTGCCCTTTACATTTACCTACTACAATGAAGCATTTGACGAGATCACAGTATGCTCAAATGGCTGGATATCCTTCATAACCAACGATTGGACGAATTTCAGAAATTGGGATATCCCTTCGGCGCTTGGTCCATACGGACAGGTGTGTGCGTACTGGGATGATCTTATCGGCGAAGCATATACAATAGTGGACACCACCTATCATCACGATATGAGGATATGTCATTATTATGATGCTGCTGAAAACAAGTTCATTGTGGAATGGAACAAATGCTTCAACAGATTCGATGATGTTTCTGTAGAAAAATTCGAGCTCATTCTTCTCGATCCTGCATACTATCCTACTACAAGCGGAAATGGAGAGATGCAATGCAATTATCATACAATAAACAATCCCGATGCAACGAGCAACTACTCGACAGTTGGTATAGAAAATCTTACTCAGTCTGATGGAATTCTATACACATTTGCAGATATATATCCTGCAAGTGCAACGCTCCTGGAAAATGAACTTGCCATCAAATATACTACCGATCCGCCCGATCCCTATTATGCTATTGATGAAGAACCTGCAGGCATGAAGAGCACGTTAACTATCTATCCACAACCCTCTTCCGGCTCGACAGTTATCTCTTATTATGCAAAAGATGCTTCAGCAACAAACCTCACAGCAGGGATTTACAATATCAAAGGGCAGTTGGTGAAAGAGATTATTTTTGATAGTTCGGATAATAAGTGCAGACAGTACACGTGGAATTGTTTGGATGATCATAATAAAAAATCACCGAACGGAATATATTTTGTGAAAATCCATGAAAACAATAGTACTGAAATTGGCAAAATTATTATATTAAGATAATGAGTGAAAGGAGTTTTCAGTGAAAGACCTCACACAATTAGCACTAGATGCCGTAGTATTGCACGGCGCATCTTATGCGGACATACGAATTATTCAGTCGAAGAATCAGAGAATTTATGTGAAGAATGGAGAAGTTGAAACACTGAACAATACAGAAAGTGTCGGTTTCGGAGTTCGGGTTATTGCGAACGGTTCCTGGGGATTTGCTTCAAGTTCAATTCTTACAAAATCAGAAATAAAGATCGTTGCAAAGCGTGCAATTGAGATCGCAAAAGCTTCTTCAACACTTCGAAAAGACAGTATTAGTCTTGCACCGGAACCTGTTCATCAGGATATCTGGACATCTCCATACTTGATCGACCCCTTCAAAGTACCCCTTGAAGAAAAGCTGGATCTGCTTTTTGAGATCGATGGAATTCTCAGAAAGAATGACAAAATAAAGGTTGCCGAGTCTGAAATGAATTTCTGGAGAGAGCATCAATGGCTTGCAACAACAGAAGGCACTTTTATCGAGCAGATACTTCTTCGCAGCGGTGCCGGTTATTATGCTACTGCCGTTGATGGACCCAACGTACAAACGCGCTCCTACCCTCAATCCCATGGGGGACAGCATACTCAAATGGGTTATGAATTCATACTTAGTACTCCTTTTGTTGAGAATGCAGAAAGAGTTCGTGAAGAAGCTGTCGCACTGCTTTCCGCGCCTGACTGTCCTATTGGTGATATGGATCTTATTATTGGCGGAGGTCAGCTTGCCCTTCAAATCCATGAATCCATCGGACATCCTTCAGAACTCGATAGAGTACTTGGAATGGAAGCAAATTATGCGGGAACAAGTTTCTTAACGACAGACCTTTACAGGGACTACAATTATGGCTCTCCTATCGTAAATGTCGTCGCGGATGCCACAGTTCCGACCGGGCTTGCCACTTTTGGCTATGATGATGATGGAGTTTGTGCACAGCGTTATCACATGATCCAGAACGGTTTGTATAAAATGTATCTTACCAACAGAGAGCTTGCATATGTGATCGGCGATACGCGAAGCAGGGGCTGTAATCGTGCCGACGGATACAGCAATATCCCTATGATTCGAATGATAAATATTTCGCTCATGCCCGTACAGGGAACTTTAGATGAACTTATCGCAGATACAAAAAATGGACTCTATATTGAAAACAACAAAACATGGAGCATCGACCAACGCCGTCTGAATTTCCAGTTCACTACAGAAATTGGCTGGGAGATCAAGAATGGCAAGAAAGTACGCATGGTGAAAAATCCCACCTATCAAGGAATAACACCGAAATTCTGGCAGAGCTGCGATGCCATCTGCGGTGAAGAAGAATGGCAGCTTTATGGCGTACCGGGTTGTGGAAAAGGACAGCCGGGACAGCGAGCAGAAATGTCCCACGGCGCAGCGCCATCTCGATTCAAAAAGGTTGCTGTCGGAGTCCGAAAATAAAAGATTAAATATGAAAATAATCAAGTTCTCTCTTTTGATATTTGCAATATTTGTAATGTTCAATGCATGCTCAATTTTACAACCCTATTCAATAAAAAAGATAACTCCATCTATTCCTGAGCAGTATCGTGAAAAAGTGCTTGAGAGTCTTGAAGAAGCTGGCAGCAACAAAAAAGAACTCTTGAAAGTTCTATATCATTACAAGGATGATCACTTAAAATTACAAGCTGCATCATTTCTGATCGCATATATGCCTGACCACTATTTTGCAGATGTCTCGCTGGTCGACTCATTGGGGAATATAATCCCGTTGAACGTTATGGATTTCGAAACTGCATTAGAAGTGCAAACACATATTGATTCACTTGAGAAAGAGCTGGGAGAGCTGCATTATAAGCTGATCGAAAAGAGGGAAGATGTCAAGACCATCTCAGCTGAACTTCTCATAACCCATATTGATGCGGCTTTCAGAGCGTACGAAATTTTGCCCTGGACAAATCAGTATTCATGGGAAGATTTCAGGGAATATATCCTTCCGTACAGGGGCTCATCCGAACCCATTTCTGATTGGAGAAGTTATTTCTGGGAGGTGTTTGCTTCATCCAGGGATTCTATACAAGATCCTCTTGAACTTGCTTATGTGATAAATGATTCTTCGATGAAGATGTTCACTTTTAAGGATATATTTTACTATCACTCTGCCGATCAGGGACTTGCTGAAATGCTTGAGAATAAGATAGGAAGATGTGAGGATATGACGAATTTCTCCATCTATGCAATGCGAGCGAACGGTTTGGCTGTAACAAGTGATTTTACTCCTTACTGGCCCGACCGATCAAACAATCATGCATGGAATGCGATAATCCTGCCGGATGGGGAAGTAATTCCTTTTATGGGTTGTGAAGCAAATCCCGGAAAGTATAATCTGCAAAAAAGGATCGCAAAAGTATATAGAAAACTCTTTTCACAGGAACAGGGTACGCTTTCTGATTTACTGCCGGATTCCATAAAAGCCCCACCGTGGCTGGGATATAAGAATTTCAAGGATGTGACCGACAAATATCGTCCTGTCTCCGACGTTACCTTGCAGGTGAATCAAGACAAGCCCTTTGCCTACATAGCAGTTTTTAATGAGGTAGGTTCAAGTTTTTATTGCAACAATTAAATTATTAAATACCTCTTTAGGAGTTAGCCAATTCAAGGTTTTTCTTGGTCTTTCATTCAACATGTTTTGAACCTTCTTAATTTCTTTCTTACTA
>Ga0265594_1000175_pt1 | contig 51156 bp, 53 predicted proteins | sample saktaG_11_FD_190147 | JGI IMG/M metagenome (GOLD analysis project Ga0265594, IMG submission 190147) | Saline water microbial communities from Sakinaw Lake, British Columbia, Canada - sak_2011_5_24_80m | ecosystem: Environmental > Aquatic > Non-marine Saline and Alkaline > Saline ...
TGATGGTAAATATGAAAAACTTCTTTGCGCCCCATAATTCTCAGAGGGAAACTTGTAAGTTTGGGTTGCTTTGCCCCGTTACCTGGATTTATGTATGAGATTACATAGTCCATCCACTGGTTATTTTTAAAATCAGTTGTCCATAACGTCTGCCATTCATATGAGAAGCGCCCCAGCCAGTCAATAATGATGAAGGCACCGTTTCTACCATGAGAGACAATGTTGCTCAACATTTCTATAGTCTGCTCATCGGTGTTGTGGGATAGCGTACCGTAGTTGGCCAGATACAGGTCATAAGGCTTTTCGGCACCGAAATCAAAGTCGTTAAAATCCGAACGAACAAAGCTCATATTCTGTCTGTCACCGTAGGTATCCTGGGCTTGCTTCAGTAGTCCTTCATTAATATCAACTCCCTTAAAGGATTCAAGCATGTCAGGTTCTATGATTTTTATGCTGCATTCTGAAATCAAGGATTTGCTGGCGTTAATGCTGGTAAGGAACTCGAGGCCATCACCGCCGCCGCATCCTATGTCGAGTACACGGAACTTCTCGGCACGCTTCTCCTTCTGGGTTGCCAGTTGTTCCAAATACGGACTGAGGTAGAGTCCAAGCTGCTCGTCTTCCCAGAAGCGGCGTACGTTATCGTACTTACCCAGAAGCCCTCCGGGTTTTTGGTACTGGCCACTTTTGAGTGCTTCGTTATAGGCGTCTATTTCAGCCATGACTCCTCCTAATTATTATTGCCTGAGTTCAGAGATTCTACTAATGCTACTGCCTGAAAGCCGTTGGCACCATAGCCATCAGCTCCGATACTGCTGGCAAAATCTTCCGAGACCGGTGCACCACCGATGATAATCTTTACTTTGTCTCTGAGTCCACTATCGGTAATTGCCTGGATAGTATCTTTCATGTTTATCATGGTGCTGGTGAGTAGTGCTGATAGCCCTAAGAACTGGGCGTTCTCCTTTTTTATCGCATCCACGATGGCTTGAGGCGTAATATCATTGCCTAGGTCCTTGACTGTGTAGCCTGCCCCGCGAAGCAATATTGACACTATGTTCTTCCCGATATCGTGGAGGTCTCCCTTTACCGTAGCTACAATGATCTTCCCCTTGGGTTTGATACCACTCTTGACGAGATGGGGTTCCAGTATTTCCATTGCGGCTCCAACTGCTTCAGCTGCAGCTAGCATATCGGGAATAAAGTATTCCTTGGTCTCAAATTTCTGTCCTACGATTCCCATGCCCTCGGTGAGTCCCCGATCGATTATTTCCTCAACACCTACGCCTTGTGCAAGAGCTTCATGAGTAAGCTCGCTAGCTCCAGGTTGCCCCACCATATCTTCCTCTAGTCCCTCGTCTTCCCGGGTTACTCTTCCTTGGATGACGTTTTCTCGAATTAAGCTAAGTATGTCATCAGTCATTTCACTCTCCAACTTTAGTTATTTTTTCAGCCTCGTTAACAGGCCCGGTATTTCCTGGAACACTCGTTCCATGATTTCGCTGTCAATGTGATGAAGTGGTAGTGTCAGTAACTCTTCCATCCGATCTCGCGCTAAGATTAGTGTCTCGTCAACCATATCTTTACCTTCAAAGGGATATGGTGGGGCAATCTCACCGGAGCGGAGCATACTTCGCACAAACCGTACGTAGAGCTTGTGCGAGGTGCCCATGACTCTACGTGTCTGTGCCAAACATTCTGAAATTTTGTCACTGGTTACTGTTGGTTGCTTGACAAATCTTTTTATAGTTTCTATGTGAGTATTATCCAGCACTGCCTGAACGGGGCAAAAGGTGTTGGTTCGCTCCAGCAGGCCGAAGGCGTAATGAATATATTGTGGCCCGGAAAGCGTGACCAGGATATGGGAAAACAGCCTCTCTACTGATGCCTGTATCCCGGGTACCTTCACATCGGAGACGCCAGCGGTGGAGTAGCATGGCAGGCCATAGTAACGTGCCATCTGGACGCAGCCTATATTGTACTGGCTGAATTCGGGGACTCCATAAGAGTCATTAAGGTCGTCCATGCGCGCTCTCTCTGGGACACTGCCATAGAGTACGGGAGCACCCTTATTTACCAGTTGAGTTAATGCTACGCCTACCAGAATCTCAGCGTTAGTCTGAGCTACTATACCCTCTTCTATAATGGGGGCAGTGGAGCCACCTTGAGGAGAGCTGGAGATTACGAGAGGGATACCTCTCTTGGCTATCTCTATCGCCTTCTGTGTGGTGTCATCTACAAGTTGCAGAGGGCTTTTAACCAGGCAGGTGATGAAAGAAATGATAGGGTTATTTCTGAATTTGTCCTCTCCACCAGCTATCAGCTGGGCCATCCTGACTACGTGGTCTAACTGGTTGATTTCGGTTAACCCGGACATAACGTGCTTGGTGGTGTTGTTTAGGGAAGCAAAGAACTTGTTAACGTCCTTATTTTCGTCGTTGATATCATCATCTTGAACATTAACCGTGCGCAGGAAGCTGTCCCAGGAGTCAAGTTGTTCGCAGAGCTGTGCTGCCCTGGCTAGCCTGTCCACAGTACCTTTCTCTATCCTGAACACCGGTAAGTTGACTTCGTATTTTGGCTCACGCTTACTGACAAAGGCTTCTACATCTACCTCCAGCCAGTTATTAGCCTCAGAGCCGGACGCAAAGCGTACTCTAGGCTCGTGTCCGTCAAGGATGAGACAGTTGTTCTCATCCCGTGCTCCCAACTTCACCACTTTTGGTGCTGTCTGCAATGTCTCCGAAATAATCTTCTCAGGGATCTTGAGCAGCCAACGAGGTGCTCCTTCCTGTTCGACGGGTATGATTTCGGCACCAAAGTCACCGAAGACCTCGGCAGCGTTGCGGTTAAAACACAATATGCCGGGGTCAGTCAAAATAGCCAGAGAAGCCTGGTGTATCTTTTCTATTTCTTCTAACTTGAGTCTCTGGTAAGGGTCTACTAGTACTCCTTGTCTTGCCATTAAATTTTCTCCCTGTTTGCTCTTAACTTCGTTAGTTGATACCAACACTTGCCCCGGTGAAACCAACACTAGTGATGCTTATCACGAGCAAGCATTACTTGGTGATGCCGTCTATCTCTCCCAGTATTTTTTGTCTTATCCCATCTGGAAGTCGATAGCCGTCAGTGGAGAGTATTTCTTTAACCGTTACTGCTGCGTTTTCACTGGTAGTCTTACACCCCACGGCTTCCCAATCCTCCCGGCTGTTCCTATCGCTCAAGGAAGGAACATAGTGCTCGCTACGCATAAAGCGCCTGGTGTGCTTGGCGGTGATGAAATTACCTCCAGGCCCCACTTGCTGGATAAGGTCAAATGCCAGAGTTTCATCATCTACTCTTATGCCCTCAACTGCTCTCATTACCATTCCCAGTATATCGTTATCTATAACCAGTTTTTCATAAGACATGGTGAGGGCGAATTCTATAAATCCAGCAGCATCATGGATAAAATTAGACCCTGCCAGGGCACAGAGGAGTGTAGTGATAGCTGACTCGTAGCCACTTTGGGCATCTAGCATTTTGGAGTCGCTCATGCCGCCGGTGGCATAGAAGGGAAGTTGATAAAACTGGGCCATCTGGGCGCCAGCCGCGTTCAGGAGGCCTGTTTCAACTGAGCCAGAAAGGTACTTTAAATCCCTAAGGTCTGTGCTGGTGGCTACCGAGCCAAAGATGACCGGTGTCCCAGGATTTACAATCTGAGTAAGAATTACGCCCATCAGTGAATCCACAGTCTGAATCACCAGGTTCCCAGCCAGCGTTACTGGTGACGTAGCCCCGCATAGCGGCTCGGCAGGACATACCAGCGGGATACCGGTTTGGGCAATAGCTACTACCAGGTCGCCATACTTACCGTCCATTTTCATGGGGCTTATGCTACAAGTTACCATGGAGATGAGAGGGCGTTGTCGTAGTGCCTCTGCGGAACCTGCCACCATTTCTGCCATACGTATTACTTGCTTAACCCCGTCCAGGGTGTAGACTCCACCCATAATATGCTTTGTGGTGTTGTCCAGTCCAACAAAAAAGCGGTTTATATCTACCTGCTCCACGGGTAGTTCGCTAGGATAGGTGGGCAACATGAACAGGTGAATGTTGTCAAGCTGGTCAACCAGTTTGGCGATGTTTTTTAAGTCTTCCAAAGTGGCCAGTCGCTTCTGGGCTGTATCGTTGTCATAGATATAGAGGGCAGTTCCCCCGGTTCCTGCATATACCCGGTTGCCACCCAAGAAAATGTCGTGCTTCTCGTCTTGGCCACAAAGCCTGATTTCTGATGGGGCCTTCCTTATGAGTTCTAACACTTTTTCTTGTGGTAGGCGTACTCGGCGCTTCTCATGATCTACCCGGGCACCTGCTTGCTCGAATATTTCCAGAGCTATTTTCGAGTTTACCTCAAAGCCTATTTCTTCGATTATACGCATCGCGGTCTGGTGCACTCTAGATACGGCTTCTTCAGTTAGTGGTTTATAGCTATCTCCAGTTAGTCCTTTTCGAATCATGTTTTATGTCCTGCTTTCTCCCCGGGCAATCATATTTGTTACAAGTTTTGCACGGATTGTAATTTTTTACGTCGCTGATACAGGAGCCAATACCAATGATACCTGACATCGACTTCTGGGGAATCATTAAGCACCTTCCGGTCAGGCGAATACCTACTGTATTGCCATTCAAAGCCCAGAAGAGCATTCTCTGCTGACCTACCTCCCAATCACAGTAGCCGGGGCTGAAGCGCTGGCTTGTGTAAAGTCCCTCAGCACTCGCTATCTCCCTTATTCTACTCTGAACCAGAGCAGCCGCTTTTTCCGTAGCTGCTGACCCTATTGCATCCAGCACGCTAGCCTGGAGTACAAGCCTATCTTTGGCGAGTTTACAGACCATTTCCTCCAGATGGCTGCCTATTGTCAGCGCAAATACCGCAACCTTCTCACATCTCTCCAACAATCGGGCAACGACCTGACTTTTGAAGATAATTGAATCCTCGATAAAAGCCACGGGGTCCTCCACCCACTCGACGTTCCTGATAACATATGAAGAAGAAATATCAATAAGGTGGTTGGCATTCTCCAAATATTCATTGACTAAAGACACCATGCGAGCTGGTGTCTCATAATCAGTATCATACCCAATATTACGTAATACCTGCTGGTTATCGATGTCAAGTTGGTTACTTAAGGCTAGCGTATTCTTTTCTCCTTTGTTTCATCTGGGTTACGGTGGGCAAGCAGAGAGTGTAAAAATTCATAGCAGAAGGATGGCAAAAATGCGGGAAAAGCATATGGGTAACTTGAGGGGTAATATTAAAAAAACAAATCCAAGAGTTTTTGGGGGGAAATCGAGCGGATGGGATATTGACGAACTAGACAGAATCCATTACGGATGAGCTAACTGACCTATGGGTTGAAACAAAATGGTAGACAGATAGACCCCACCTTATATGCCATCTTTCTAGCTTCAGATCACTCCCGTACCTCCTTGCGAGACTTTCCGCTCCTTTCTCATCTTAGCCTAATGGCTAATTTTATTCTAGTGCATCATCTAGTCTTTGTCCAGTGCTGACTTAGGTACCTTCTATAAAGGCGTAGTGCCATTTTGTTGCTGTTAAGTTCCTCTTACCATCTATAATCGCTCCTCAGCTAGTTTAGCGGCTCCTCAATTAAACTATGGCCCCATTATGCTTAGTGGTAATAACGACAACACTATATATTAGCGGTGCTTTCCTCCCAGGTTAGCTATCGAAAGGCAGGGGATAGAGTTACCAGTTGACTACAAGCAGCCATGAACGCATAATGAGAATAGGCAAATTTCTGAGGAATCTCTATCCCAGTGGGTGGAGGTATATAAGCATGAAGTAGTCGGAGGTTGTGCTCCTGATGCTTTCCCTTCTAGTTCTGGTAGTGATGGTGGTTAGCTGTGCCATGCCCATGTTTGGTGGGAATTGTCTCCATAGTTAGCTTAAAAGGTTACGGAAAGGGTAGAAAGGATGAAAGTTACCATTGTCTATGACAATGAAGTAAAGAACAAGAAGCTGAAAGCAGGGTGGGGATTTTCATCGCTTATAGAAACCACCAGTGCACCACCGATCCTGTTTGATACTGGTGCTGATAGCCCTGCATTGTTGTATAACATGAAAGAGTTAGGTATTGATGCCAAAGATATCGGGATAATCGTAATTTCACATGCTCACAGTGATCATACCGGAGGCCTTCAAGGTATCTTGGAAGTTAATAAAACGGCTGAGATTTATCTTCCAGCATCGGTTTGGGGCACCATTCCGGGAAGAAAGATAATCACAGTTACAGAATCTCTGCAGATTTGCGAAAGTGTTTTCTCTACTGGTGAGCTGAAAGGGATAGAGCAGTCTCTAGTAATCAAGACAGACAGAGGGGTTCTGGTAATGGTGGGGTGCTCTCATCCCGGAGTTGGGAAAATCATAGATGTTGCCTCAAGATTTGGGGAAATCTATGGGATTATCGGTGGCTTACATGGATTCCATGATTTTAGCCGGTTGAATAGTTTATCTCTAATAGGTCCTTGCCATTGCACTCAATATAAGTCAGAAATAATGCAATTATTTCCACAACAGTGCTTGGAATGTGGAGCTGGTCTGGTTGTGGAGATCTAACTATATAACTTAGCTCAGTGTAACCTGCAGAGGCAAAGATAGATATACCATAGCCGAGTTTTTATAACCTGACATAGCGTAAGCTATAGTGATGAGTTGGAAAGGTGAGCGTGAATACTAATGAGTTGGGCTAACACAGCGATACTGAGCTCGGCTATTTTCGGCGCAGTGCACATAATTGACAGCCGCCTTCTCTCCAAACGAATGCCGGGTTTAAGGTCTTTCATACTGCCGGTGGGTATTATTCATATATTTTTTGCCCTGGCTGTGGCTATACTATTCCCCCTCCCAACGGGTATCGGCACATGGCCATTACTGGTAGCAGTAGTTTCAAGTATATTCCGTACTGCCTCCATAGTCATTTTACTCTATATCATGAAGAAAGAGGAGGTATCACGGGTAGTACCTGTGGTCTATACCTACCCCATTTTTGTGGCGATTATTGCTGCACCACTACTGGGAGAAAGTTTATATTACTTGGGGTGGCTGGCAATAATTATCGTCGTAGCTGGAGCGGTACTCATCTCAGTCAAACAGGATGCCACCGGCTCCACTACTTGGCTGGGCAAGCCACTTCTCTTTCTTTTCGGTTCCAGTTTACTGATGGCATCGGCAGATATAACCAGCAAGTATGCCCTGGGCTACATCTCCTTCTGGAATATATTCTGGCTCAGTACATTTTGCCAGTCTGTTATCTTCATACTGGCCTCAATGCGTCCTCGTACTTTCAGGCAGTTAAGTGACATGAAGCAAAGGAGCTCGGTTATAGCCTTGCTCATTTTTAATGAGACACTGGCAGTGCTAGCAGTAGTGCTGCAATTCTGGGCGTTAGAGAGAGGGCCAGTATCACTGGTCTCAACCATCATCAGCAGCCGCCCAATGTTCGTAGTTCTATTTGCCCTTATTATAAGCCGTGTTTCACCCCGATTTTTGGAATGGCAACCTGGCAGAGAGGCTCTTATCTTGCGGCTTGTTGCTATCGTAATGATTGTTGGTGGTATAGTCATTATCTACCTGATATGATTAATAACCTGTGCTATAATTTGAGCTACGAAACCAAAGGAAAATGACCAAGATTATTAACCTAGCCGATAGAATTGAAAAACAACTACCCGCTGAGTTGATTAGCTTCATGCAGACGGCTGGTAAGATTGCTCACAGTCAGGGGCGGAATCTATACCTTGTCGGCGGTGTTGTTCGCGACCTGCTTTTAGAACGGTCTAATCTGGACCTTGACCTAGTAGTAGAAGGTGACGCCATAAATCTGGCATATCGGTTAAAACAGGTGTATCCTGGAAAAATCACGACACACCCCCGCTTCAATACGGCTAAACTGCAGTGGGATAACTGGAGTGTCGACCTAGCCACTGCCCGCTGCGAGACCTATGCTAAGCCCGGGGCGCTACCTAGTGTGAAGCCTGGTTCACTGGAGAGCGACCTTGCCCGCCGTGACTTTACTATTAACGCTATGGCTATTAATCTTAACCCTGGTCACTACGGCAAACTAATTGACCTTTATGGTGGTATACATGACCTGAAGCATAAGATTATCCGCATCCTGCATGAAAAAAGTTTTACTGATGATGCCACTCGCATCTGGCGTGGTTTACGCTACGAGCAGCGGCTGAACTTCCAAATGGAGGAAACCACCCTTAAACTACTCAAAAGAGATATATCTATGCTGGATACCATCAGTGGTGACCGAATAAGATATGAACTGGAATGTATCCTGCACGAGGAATACCCTGAGAAAGTCCTGCGCCGTGCCGAAGAGCTTGAAGTCCTCCAATGGCTACACCCTTCTCTCAAGGGTGACGACTGGCTAGCAGGTAGATTTGAGCAAGTCCGCCAGCTAAGCCCCCCCAACCCACCCCCCACCGGGCTTTATCTTGCCCTACTAGTATATCGATTGACAAATGAAGAAGTGGAGCAGTTTATAACTAAACTGAGGTTTCCCAAATCGCTAGCCCAAACGCTACGTGATACCAATAATATTAAAGCCAAGCTCAAGTCGCTGGCTGATTCTGAATTATCCCCCAGCAGCACCTACCACCTTCTTCACGGCTATTCCCCAGTGGCAATCACCGCCAGTTCTTTAGCCGATGACTCACCAATAGTGCGCCGGCATATCCAGTTGTTCCTCGACAAGTTACGTTATGTCAAACCAACCCTAACCGGCGACGACCTGCAAAGATTAGGCATAATGCCCGGCCCCCGCATTAAAGAAATACTGGAGCTACTACACGTAGCCAGACTGGATGGAAGGGTAAACAGTAAACAGGGGGAAGAAGAGATGGTTAGGGGTTGGTTAGGTTAGAATAAAGCCTGAGAGTGACATACGAAGATGAATGAAGAGTACGAGAGAATAGAAAAAAATGAGATTAAAATCTCAGATTGGTTAAAGGGGAAGTTTCTGAAAGAGCGTCTTCTATTTGGTGAAATGGTTGAACTCATGTTAGAGTCCGTCAAACCTCTTAGTGGACGCCGTAAGGGTACTAACAAAGAAGAGTTGGCACTATTGACGTTGGCAACCAGAATATTCAATGACCTAGAAGGAGCAAAGCAATTACTTCTATGGGGCTTACCTGACCAAGCTAATACCGTGATACGGGACATCATTGAGTGCATTTTACTACTACGTTTGTTTCTTAATAAGCCAAAGACAGCTGCAAAATGGTTGACGAATTTGACAGAATATCGACCTGGAATTATATATGCTGAGCTTTCAAAATCAGGAATCGATGCTAAAGAGTATTCATTCTATGGCATACTAAGTCACTCGGGACATTCTAATTTACTTGCCTCCTTATCGCATACCCAAGAAATAGACTTTGGGAAAAAGAGAATTCTTAACTTATTCCATTTCGGGAGTACGAGGACTGTAGAATCGGAAAAATTCATTCAATACGGTTTTCTGATGTTGTTTTTCCTATTCTATTTGGCCTTAATGGAGCCACTAGCTGAATTGCACTATCGGTACTCAGAATCGGATGTTTTTGAACTATGGTATAGCAAAATCGACATCCTTCGCCCGCAGCTAATTGAACTTAGTTCTGAAATAACCCAAAAAACTGTCGATGGTGTGGATCATACTCTCCTAGAACTCATCAGAAAGAAGATGCGCTTTGAAGATTTTAAGAAGAGAATCACTGGAGACAGCAAAGTGCCTACCAAAAATGGAACCAGTTAAGCCCCTTTTCTCTCCTTCTATCTCAACCTACTCCACCTTCTTGAACATTTTTCTCGGCGCACCGCAGACAGGGCACTTGTCCGGGGCTTCACCGGCTACCGTGTAGCCGCAGCCCTGGCAGACAAAGTAAGGTTCGTCTTTTGTTTCCTTTTCGGCTTCGAGGTTTTCCAGCGCCTTCCGGTATAGGCCGTGATGGATTTTCTCTACCTTGTTTGCCCAGTCGAAAGTGGTTTCCGCACCCTGGTTTTTTTCTTCCTTAGCCTGCGTGATGAAACCGGGATACATCTCTGTAAACTCATAGAGTTCCCCCTTGGCCGCATCCTGCAGGTTATCCCTGGTTGAACCAATGCCACCCATAGTTTTAAGATGATTTCGGGCGTGAACTGTCTCCGATTCCGCAGCCGCCCGGAACAGCCGGGCTATTTGGGGATGACCCTCCTTATCTGCCTTCTCTGCAAAAAACAGGTATTTCCGGTTAGCCTGGCTCTCACCGGCAAAAGCAGTCTCTAGATTTTCCATAGTCTTACTCATCTGATACCTCCTTTTTCATTATAGGTTTTAAATGTTAATTGGTCTAGTGGTTAGTACAACAAACGTATAAATCACTTTTCCATTTTTGTTTGCCAGGGTTTGTAGCGCTTATCCCTAATGATATTTTGTCTACCCTCGGTGCTGAACACGGTTTCCTTGAAGGTAGGTATGTATTTAAGACTGCAAAATATGGGAAGGGCTATAGCATAGGCAATGAGGCTGCCTGCCTCTCCAAATGGCCACATAATCAGGGGGAGTAAAGCCAGACCGATAGCCATGGCAAAAGTGAAATTGCTGGTAATAAGAACAACTATCACCATGATAGCAAAGCTAATAGCTGTTGCTACCGGGGACAATGCAAAAAGCACTCCTATAGTTGTAGCTGCTCCCTTCCCTCCTCTAAATTTTAGGAAAATGGGCCACCAATGCCCTATTACTACGGCAGCACCGACAAGATAAACGAAAATCCAGGAGACCTCTAGCCATTGTGCAACAAATATCCCCAGTGTGCCCTTAGCCATATCAGCAAGGAGGACAACTAATCCGGCTACCGTTCCTACTTCCCGCATGGTACTCAGGGTACCTACATTTTTACCGCCCACCTGCCGGATATCTATCCCTTTCACCAGGCGTCCAGCGATGTAGGCAAAAGGGATAGACCCGAGGAGGTACCCGATAACAATTGCCAGAATTCCAGTGGCTATCATTTTATCCTCTTATTGTGCATATAATTGAACCCACAGACTATTCTATGGAGGCTAAAGTCTCCACCAGGTATGGCTGCATTCTCTGTTGCTGGAAAAGATTATAAAGCTCTTTAGCCTTTGTTTTATCTGCTAACAGGGTGTAAAGAGCAGGCCCGGAACCGGCCAGGTGAACACGGGGAGCGCCGACCTTTAGAGCATGACTACGGAATGTATCTATCTTTGACAGGGGAGTAAAGGTTACATTCTCAAAGGTATTAAACAGAAGAGATGGGGTGAGTTTTGCCTTTTCCTTCAACATTTTTACAAATTGCTCGGTGATTTGTCCGTTGGTGTAATGGTTTGCCTTAAGACTGGCATAAAGTTGCCCTGTCTTTCCCGGTAATCTAGGGCCAGGCGGTACCATTAAGATTACCCACATATAGGGAAATGGGGGCAGGGGGGTTACTATCTCACCCCTTCCCTCCATCAAGGCGGTGCCACCATAAAGAAAAAAGGTCACATCCGAACCCAATTGTGCGGCTAATTCGGTTAACTCTCGAATTGATAATCCCAAGCTCCAGAGTTGGTTGAGCCCTCGCAAAACAGCAGCGGCATCACTGCTATCACCACCCAATCCTGATACCAGCGGGATACGTTTGCTAACGTTTATCATTGCTCCCTTGGAGCATTTGGTAGCTTCTTGCAGCAGGTTAGCTGCTTTAGAGACCAGACTTTTTTCGGCGAGCCATTCAGGATTATTACAGCTAAATTCAAGGTTATGGCTCAACTGGAAATCTAGGCTATCGCTCAGGCTTATGGTCTGGATAACGCTACGGATTTCATGAAAGCCGTCAGGACGCTTCGCCAGAACCTCTAGAGTCAGGTTTAACTTAGCTGGGGCCAGAACTGTCAGCATATTTCTCCTCGTTGAATATATGCAATAACTGTGCCCATTCGTCCAAGGTGAGAGTTTCCGCTCGCCGCTGTGGCATAATATCCGCCGCCGTTAATAATGGTAAAACTTCAGCCTTTGATTTTCCTAATCCTTGAGCCAGAGAATTAGCTAACTGTTTGCGGGGGGAAGCAAACCCGGCTCGTACCAGCCCAAAAAAGTCACTCTCACTGGCTACCTCTACTGCTGGCTGAGGATACAGGTCAATTCGCAATATAGCTGAGTCAACCTCTGGGACGGGGTAAAAGCAGCGGGCCGGTACATAGTCTATTATCCTTGGTTCTCCGTAGAGTTGTACGCTGATACTCAGCACACTCATCTGGCCGGGTCTAGCTACAATAGTCTCCGCTACCTCTTTTTGCACCATCACTACCATGGTTTGAGGCTTACCCGAAGCTTCCAGAAAGTGGCGCAAAACCGGGGAGGTAATGTAATAGGGAAGATTAGCTACAACCTTATAGTTAGAGAGATTGGTTAATGCTGGCGGGAAGTTTGACTTTTGCTCTTGAAGCAAAGCCACCGGGTCAAGCTTTAGTATATCACCATTAACAATAGTGATGTTATTAAAAGAGGTTAGGTTCTGTTCCAGAATAGCAGCCAGCTTATTGTCTAGCTCAATGGCTAGCACCCAGCCGGCTTGTCTGGCTAGCTCTCTGGTTAAGATACCCAGGCCAGGTCCGATTTCCAGAATAATGTCGTCGGTAGTAAGTTCAGCTGCTGATGTAACAGTTTCCAATACTGTCTCATCGACAAGAAAGTGCTGCCCCAGTCTTTTTCTTATCCGAAGATGGGATTGGCGTAACAACCCTCTGGTTTGAGCTAAGAGTGACTTTGCTTTCAAGTTACGGTCTGCAAGAATCCCCGAGAAGCGTTTCATTCTTCTGACGCTGAGAATATAATCAGATTCGTTAATACCAATCTATGAGGCCGTGCACCTGCCCTTGACCCCGCCTCATGGCTTGCTCAGACTAGCCGGCTCCGGTTAGGCGACCCTGCGGCACCCAGAGACTACTATTTACCGCTGCTTCCTCTCGGACCTGACGTGCTTCATAGCGCTCTGCCGCGCAGGACCCAACCCTCAACACCGTTTAACCAGAGTAGTTCCACCAGACTAAGACCTCAAACAGGAGTTCAACCCCGCTATAGCGGATTGCGGGTTCAGGGCACCGCTAGCTCCCCGCCTAGCACGACCTCATTTATAATGCTAATCGGCCTATATCTCTTTGTCAAGCTAAAGGCATTCTCAAAAATCAAAGTTCACTGGTGTAATCTTAAGGTTGACAAGGGGTTGCCGATAAGTCAAATTTCATAGTAAACTATACTAGCGGGGGGTGTGAAATGACCAATAGCGAAAAGTTTACCGTATCGGGAAGCCAGCTGGTTGAGAAGATTAAACAGCTGATACACGAAGGGAACATTAGAAGGGTGCGTCTTTTGCATGAGGAGCGAGTCGTGATAGAGATTCCGCTGAGTATCGGCGCTCCAGCGGTAGCAGTCAGCATCATGGCCATCCCGGTCCTAGCTGCTGTAGCGGCTTTCGCAGCGCTGGTAACTGAGTGCACCATTGAAGTAGAAAAAATAGAAGAATCATAAACTTGATATTGGCTGACCGTTCTATTGATTAACTATTTTTCGTGATATACTGTATGAGATAATCAGGATCACCAAGGAGGATTTTTTGAAAGGCAAAGACTTAATTTCTATCACTGATCTTAACAGCGAGGATATTCGTTTACTTATAGCAAAGGCTGTAAATCTGAAAGCTGAGGGTTGGTCATCTCTGCTGGAAAGAAAAACGTTAGCTATCATGTTTGAGAAGCCGTCGCTAAGGACGCGAGTTAGCTTTGAGTTAGCCATGCGGCAGTTGGGTGGAGAGACTATTTATCTTTCCCCGGCTGAAGTTGGATTGGGGGGGCGTGAGTCAGTCCCGGATGTAGCCCGGGTACTCAGTCGCTACGTGGATGTTGTTACTGTCCGTACTTTCTCGCATCGTGTCCAGGAGATACTGGCGGAATATTCGAGTGTGCCGGTGATAAACGCTCTGTCTGATTTAGAACACCCCTGCCAGGCTCTGGCTGACCTGCTTACCATCTACGAAAAAAAAGGAGAACTGGGTGGTTTGACCTTAGCTTTTATTGGCGATGGCAACAACGTGGCTCATAGCCTGATGCTGGCAGCAGCACTTGCGGGGATGAATTTCAGGATTGCGCATCCTAAGGGTTATGCTGTTCAAGAGCGAGTATTACTCACGGCTCAACGCTACGCCAAGGAGAATGGTGCCGAGATACTTTGCACCGAAAAGCCGCAATTGGCTGCTAGCGGAGCTGATGTACTTTATACCGATGTGTGGGCAAGTATGGGACAGGAAGCCGAGGCTGAAAAGCGGCGCCAAATTTTTGCTGACTATCAGATAAATGGCGAACTCTTGTCTTTAGCCAAGGAAGATGCTATATTAATGCACCCCTTGCCCGCGCACCATGGCGAGGAGGTAGCGGAAGGTATTCTGGATACTCCCAGGTCAGTAATCTTTGACCAGGCTGAGAATAGAATGCACCTTCAGAAAGCGCTGCTGGCGCAAATGCTGGGCGGACTGGAGATATCACTGAGTTCTCTATAAAAGGGGGCTAATATGGTACTAAGAACCATATTGACTTTAGGCTGGAGTCCTATACTGATAACGGCACTGGCAGTTGTTGGTTACCGGTACGAATGGCCAATAGAAATCCTGGCCCCAATACTAATTATTATCCTGGTTATCGGCTTGGTGATGGCAGTAACTGGTGCTAGAGAGAAAGACCTGGAGAAATTGTCGTGGAAACTCAGACAACTGGCTGGATATTTCAATCGCCGCTTTATGGGCAATTCATCCCTATCTATCTTTGCTATCATAGAGAGTTTATTTAATGTTGATAATCCTAAATTGTGGGATTGGGCACGAGCGTGTGACATGTCTCAGCGAGTCTTCAATACCTGGAGTAGTAGCTTCGTTGGCCGCGTAGAAAGTGACGTTAGAGCCAGAAGCTTCAAAGCTTACCTGCGCACCTATTTGAATGAGTTGTGGCTGATAAGCAGCCATTACCATGAATTTGTCGAGCAGTTTTACGAAGTGGCAGAGAATATTGAGCTTCCTCAGGAAATTGTAGAGCAGTATAATCGATTTGTAGCAGAGTATAACGTCTTTGTGCAGAATTTTCAAGACATCCTCAGTGAACTCAAGAGATTTGCCAGAACTGAGATAGAGCCTCCCAGTGTCAAGTTTGCCAGAGAGCTATCGGGAATAAAGTCTCCCCAGACTACGCAGGAGAGGGAGGAGAAGCCTGCGCAGCCACCCAGGGATAATAAGGGGTACTATCTGTAAGGGGTTTATAGAGTTTTGCCTACCTCTCTCCTTTAATTTTTCTTAGAGTACTGACTGGTTGCTGAACCGTGTCGTTTGTGTTTTAGTATCTAACCATGCAGTGGTTAGAGAGATATAAATCTGGTAAATAGGGTATTGAAACCCTAGTAGTTTTAAGGTAGAATCAAGTAGGTAAAGGAGTACGATATGGATAGGGGATGGTTTACCAGAATAATTCAGGTTATCGCAGTGGCTCTCACCCTGGCTGTTGTATTCCAGGAGTTAGAAAAGCCTGAGGAGGAAAGAGAATGGCACGGGAGGATAGCGGGCTTTTTCCCCTATGATTTCCGGATGCCCTCTCTTGAGAGGGTCAAGGAATCTTACTGGAATCCCTACGACCGCCGAATTTTTTCTGCGCCGGTATTCGGTATTGGCTGGGCGATCAACTTCTGCGCTCTGCTGGAGAACCTGAGGGTCATTGAGGAAGATGTCTCGGAAGAGAGCTTCCTGATGCCGAGCCCAACCATCAAAGACCTGATTAAAACCGCTCAGAAGACAGATTGAGGCGGTGGTGGTGGTATGGGCAGCGGGGAAACCATTTACAGACATTTGACTACTGAAATTACACTGACTTGTTAGGATTCTGTCCAGTTCTTTGAGAATAGAGTGATTGTGTCTTTAGATAGTTCTGCCCGATATTCTCGGCCAAGCTTCGGGAAATCATCAGGTAATCGCTTTAATGCCAAAGGGTTGCGTACGATAATGAAGTCATCACCAGCAACTGGAGTTCGATTAGCAGCATCGATGTTGGAGAACATGATAGCACTGATATGCTGATATTCTGATTTAGTAAATATGTCTGTATCCACTTTCTCACCACTAGCCTTTCTCAAATATGCTCTATATTGGTAACCAGTTTCTACTATCTTAGGTGATTTCGTATCAACAGTGACCACTTGCCAACCGAATGGGAGGACTGAACGTATAATTCTCGGAGGCTCAAAGTCAGTCCTTGAAGAAGGAATTCGGCAACCATTCAAGGCAATGACATAGCAATCATCATTATTGACTATCTCATCCTCTAAATACTTGAAGTAGTTGTTTAAATATTTCTTGTGTATTGCGCTACGATATCTAAGGATTATTTGCTCATCAGGAACAGCTTGAGCAACATTCATTCTGAGAGGAGGGACACTATCAGGCTTGCTTGGGTCTCCACTTGTAGGTGTGATGGCCTCTATCCATATTACTTTTGTACCATGATTAATCTGTATATCAGGGCCTCTATCTGCACTGGATATCGCGTGGCCATTATCCATGAATGTGCAGGCTAAATACATCTCCCAAAACCTAGCATGAAAGTCTCTACCTATCTCCACCAAGAAGTGACGGTCTGCGTAAGGATGATATTTATCCCACAGACTTTCAGCGTAGTGTCTCAACTCAATTGCTTTGTGCCCATAGTCATCACGTAAGAAAATGTACACTGGGTCTGTAGCCCCAACATTTTTATCAAAAAGATGCTTCAAACTATTCACTCCTGTATCACTAATACGGTATTTGAGCTATCCTACTCCTTCTCTCCCCACATCCCATCCTCTCTAACTTCTACTAGCTTTACCGGCAGCAGTTTATTGGTTAAATCCTCATTACTTTTAGTATATACTTTGATATAGTTATCGGTAAGGCCAGACCATATGCCGTTACTTTTTTTCTCCCATAATACCGTCATGGTCTTATCCAGGAATTGCCGTCGAAAGTTTTGTGCAGTCTCTTTGGCTAGTGTCAGCATCTGCTTGCTGCGTTCTCTTTTAACTTTGTCTCTTATCTGGTCTAGCATCCGGGCAGCCTGGGTTTCCTGACGTGGTGAATAAGGAAAGACATGAATACGGGCAAAACCCATCTGCTGGCAAAAATTGTAGCTTTCTTCAAATTCATCTTTGGTCTCCCCGGGGAAGCCAACAATAATGTCGGTTGTGATAGCTGTGTCAGGCACCAGCTCTCGAATTATAGAGATTGCCTGTCGGTAGTCACCGGTGGAATAGTGCCTTTTCATACGGCTAAGTACACTATCACTACCACTTTGCAAGGACAGGTGGAAATGGCGGCATAATCGTTTGTCACACCATAGTCCAATAAGTTCTCGGGATATTTCCTGGGGTTGGAGGGAGGACAGCCTTAACCTGGCGACCTCGGTCCGAGAGAGGATTTGCTCCAGCAATCCCCTTAAATTAATACCGTCATAGTTATACGAACCAATCTCAGTGCCGGTCAGCACCACTTCTTTATAGCCATCCCTGGTTTGATACTTGACCTCTTCAACAACTCGGTCAACAGGCAGGCTTTTCTCCCTGCCGCGGACAAAGGGGACAATGCAGTAGGCGCAGAAGCTGTTACAGCCATCCTGAACCTTGATGAAGGAGCGAGTTCTATTATGCGGGGTGGTAGTAGAGCCCTGAGCAGGATTAGTTAGACAACCAGACTCTTCCAGTAGCCGTAGGAGCCGTGGTTTTTCACCATTGTTCAAGACAAAACTGACCCCTTCAATCTGGGATAGCTCCTGTGGTGCTCTTTGTGCGTAGCAGCCAGTAGCTACCAGCACGGCAGAAGGGTTGTGGCGGTGGGCTAACCGTAGCAGGTGACGAGCTTTGCGGTCGGCAATATGAGTTACCGTACAGGTATTGAGTATATAGACATCAGCCCTGTCAGTCGGGGATACCAGATGGTAGCCAGCCCCAGCAAATTGTCTAGCCAGAAGTTCAGTCTCGGCTTGATTGAGTTTACAGCCCAGGGTTTCTAAGACGACTCTGCTGGTTTGTGGCTGGTATTTCATCTACTAATCCTGATGATGTGATTATACTTTTGCATCTTTCACCGGTCAAATTAATGTGTTCGACAAAGTTTTTGGAGGCAGGTTATACTATATAAGATGAAAACTAGTGATTTTGACTATTCACTGCCAAATAAACTGATTGCTCAAACAGGAATTGAACCAAGAGATGAGTCACGGCTCATGGTGCTTAACCGTAGTGATGACTCTATAGAACACCACAAGTTTTGTGAATTAGTCGACTATCTACAAAATGGCGATGTTTTAGTATTTAATGATAGCCGGGTAATTCCAGCGCGTCTCACTGGCAAGAAGGTTGATAGCAGCGGGAAGGTAGAGATTCTGCTGCTACGCCGGGCTGACGATGCTGGTTGGGAGGCGCTGGTCAAACCGGGCAAGCGGGTTGATGTTGGTACCATAATTGAGGTAACCAATAATTCTGAGAATGGTAAACAGCCTAAGGTTCTGGCTCGGGTAACTGAAAAAAGGCAGGATGGGATAAGGGTGGTAAAATTCTCAGATGAAACGCTACTGCCCAGGGTGGGCAAGACTCCTTTACCACCTTACATACATGTTCCACTGGCTGACCCCAAACGTTATCAGACGGTGTATGCTGCTGTAGACGGTAGTGTAGCGGCACCGACGGCTGGTCTGCATTTTACCTCCCAACTGCTGAATAGACTAGAGCAAAAGGGGGTTCATTGCCAGTTTGTCACCCTCCATGTGGGGCTTGATACCTTCCGGCCGGTTAGAGAGGAGAACCCACTTGAGCATCCTATCTACAAGGAATATGGTGTGATAACCCAAGAGGTGGCCAGCCAGTTGTCTCAAGCTAAAGCGGAAGGGCGGAGAATTATCTGTGTGGGCACCACTACGGTGAGAATAGTAGAGCAGGCAGCTCAGAATAGTAAAACAGCTGTTTTGGAGCCGTTTGATGGTTGGGTAAGTCTGTTTATTCTACCTGGATACCAGTTCTATCTGACGGATGCCCTTATCACCAATTTTCACTTGCCTAAGTCAACGCTACTGATGCTGGTTACTGCTTTTGCTGGTAAAAACCTGATTAATCGGGCTTACGAGGAAGCCATAGCTCAGAAGTATCGTTTCTATAGTTTCGGTGATGCCATGCTGGTTGTGTAACATGAAACCTTCTGGGGCTCCGTAATATTCAATCCGCAATACATGCGCATATAGGTTAAATCTTCGCTGGGGTATATCTTAATCCCAAGTCCAGCTACAAACTCAGCCTTCTTCTGACAGTTCACCGTCTTAAGATTCGTATCTCTTAGCCTTTCAAGAGCTTTCTTGGTTGCTTCTACTTTCTCAAATTGCCGTAGCACAAGTCACGTGATAAAATAGTGGCTATGAACGACAGTACTTACGTTCACGGCTATTCAATTACAGAGTTTCAACGACTTTCCGACCAGGCCAATACATTAAGCTATTTGCTCCATCACGATTCTGTGTTCCGCCCGGACGGATTAGTTCTGGAAGCTGGCTGTGGAACCGGGGCGCAAACGGTGATAGTAGCACCTCAGAATCCGCAGTGCAATTTCGTAACATTCGTAGTTTCTTTTTTTGCGAGCCAGGGGAAAGGAGGCTCGGGTCTGCACGCTGATGCTATATGCAAAAAAGCAAGGGAACAAACTGGTTCTTCTCGAAGAAAAGTTCGGAATGCTTCCAATATGGGCTACCAAGGCGATAATTGGGAAGCAGAACTGCTTCCCTTTTTGTTTATTCTCGAGTTGATGATAGCCTAAACTTCCTCTTTAGGCCACTTCCATGCATACCAGACAATCAGTGCTGTAGCCACAACTGTTGAACCAACAATCAGGATTTGGACAGGTGAAGGTGGTGCCAAATGTTCAATGAAATGCCCGATGTTAAGAACCGTGAAGATTATGCCCAGAACGAAATTTACCCAGCGATTTGATGAATCTTTCAGAGTCATTGCTACAAATGCCAGCCACAGTGGAATCAGCCAAAAAATAGCCCTAAATATCAACATTCCAGGTGTCAGTGCTGCTCCCTCTACCTTTCCGGATATTATTTCCTCTATCATACCTGGTTCCATAAACGCCATTATATTGTGCGCTGATATAGCCACCGCCATTAAGACCCACAGCACCGCAATTCTTGTCTTCCATCTCAAGATTTCCATGCTCTGTTACCTCCCTTATATTTATGGCTTAAGTCTATTCATAGTTTAACACCCTGTCAACCTCCCACCCCTCGTCCCTTCAAATCAAACCCCATTACTAATCCTTAAAGAATTTCCGGACTTCGGGCTGTCAAGCCTTTTCTAAAATCTAACTGAATAGGAAGAGCCTATATATCGCTGATTATGAAGAGCTTTACAGCCGGAGTTAATTTAGAAATCCTGCAAATGTTCTCGCTATTGGTACTCTAGGCTAGCAACGAGAATATTTTCTCGGGCTGCCATTGCTCTTTTTCAGAGTTGAGGCGTAATACGCCCAGGAAACAGCCATCGAGGGAATATACCCGACAGCACTTTTCCTTAGCTTCTGGTATCAGTGGATAACGTTCAAGATAAGTGCTGCCCTTTAAAGGTAGCGGGCATCCGTTTCTAATAGATTGTTCGGTGGCATCATTGACCACCATAGCTGACCAATGTGAAAGCACTGTGTCTATGGGATAAACAAAGTTTTGCCAGTAACCGTACTGGAAGGCATCTTCAAGCTGGGGTAGTGAGACAGAGTCCTTTATATCAAAATAGCCACACCTCAAGCGGACGAGGTTTTTTAGATTAGCTCCGCAACCTAGGGTTTGCCCCAAATCGTGAGCTAGCGAGCGGATATAAGTTCCCTTACTACATACCACCTCTAAGGTTAATATCGGTGATTCCCAATCTATGAGCTCCAAATTATAAATTTCAATTAGCCTGCTTTTCCTCTCAACTTCGATGCCGGCTCGCGCTAGTTTGTAGAGTGGCTTACCCTGATGTTTTATGGCGCTATACATTGGAGGAGTCTGCTCAATTAAACCACGGTAAGCAGTAAGCGCTGATTCTATTTGTTCTCGGCTAATCCCAGAGTAATCCCCAGTCTGGATAATCTTACCATCAGCGTCATAGGTATCGGTAGCTATGCCCAATTCTATTTCGGCCCGATAAGCCTTACTGGCATCCACCAGAAACTCGACGACCCGTGTTCCCTGCCCCAGGCAAACCGGCAGAACACCAGTAGCCGCCGGGTCAAGGGTCCCGGCATGACCCACGCGCCTTTCACCACTCAAGCGTCTCACTATAGACACAACATTAAAAGAGGTTATACCCTGGGGCTTGGCAATATTTAGTATGCCATGCATCTTTAACTACTATCTTGTTGAGCAGTTTTCTCAGTGGTGACCTGATCGATTAAATCTAAGAGGTGAGCCCCCCGCTCAATAGAATCATCCCATTGAAAGGTTAGTGCTGGCATATGCCGCAACCTTATTCGTTGAGCTAGTTCTCTACGGAAAAAACTGGAAGCGGCAGTCAATGCGTTCATTGTCTCCTGTTTTTGTTCTTCATTACCTATATGGCTTACGAATATCTTGGCAGATCGCAAGTCAGGCGTGATAGATACTTCAGTAACAGCAATAAAATTACCAAGCCTAGGGTCTTTGGCTTGGCGTTGCAGCAACTCACTAATCTCATGACGCATAAGGTTGTTCAGCCGTTGAACACGGCGAGTCATAGTTAGCACCTCCTTAGATGCGTTCCTACCATTACGATATAGTCTACTTAGCTTGATTTTTCAGTCCGGAAGAATTCCAGTATGTCACCAACTTCAAAGTTCTCAAAGTCTTTGATACTGATACCACACTCATAGCCAGTGGCTACTTCCTTAACATCGTCCTTAAAACGCCTCAGGCTACTAACTACAGATTCCGATACCACCTGTTCCTGACGCCTCACTCTAACTGAACTAGCACGGTTTATCTTACCTTCAGTAACATAGGCACCAGCCACCCTATCTTTCTTGCTTTTTGAAAAGACAGCCCGAACCTCGGCCCGTCCTTCGATAACCTCAACATAAGTTGGCTCGAGAAGACCCTTAAGAGCTTTATCCACATCATCTATTAAATTGTAAATGATATCATAGTGACGAATATCTACACCTTCCACATTAGCTAACCGTCGTGCCCCTGTTTCTGAGGAAACACCAAAACCAACGATAAGTCCCTTAGAGGCAGCCGCCAACATAACATCGTTCTCAGTAATATTACCATTGCCACTATGGATAATCCTGACTCTCATCTTCTCTGTGTCCAATTGTTCCAAAGAATTCCTGACCGGTTCAATACTACCCTGAACATCAGTTTTAAGAATAACATTAAGCTCTTTGATATTACCGGCACTTATATGATCATATAGGTTATCCAGGCGTATTGACTTTTTCTGCGCCGCTTGCAAGCGCTCTTGTATTAAAGCTCGAGCTTGATGCTCACCAGCCACCACGGTCAGTGTATCTCCCACGCGAGGAACATCATTTAGGCCAAGAAGCTCAACGGGAGTAGCTGGCCCAGCTTTTTTTATTTGTTTGCCCGTGTAATTGTACATAGCCTTTAGCCTACCCCAGGTAATGCCCACCACTACCGTATCACCCAGTCTTAAGGTACCAGTATGAACCAAGACTGTAGCCAATGATCCCTTGGTCTTATCCATTTTCGCTTCAATCACTACCCCCACCGCAGGTTGACCAGGATTTGCTTGAAGCTCCCCTATCTCAGCTACTAACAGCAGATTCTCCAATAGTTCGGTGATGCCCGTCTTCTCTTTGGCTGAAACGAGAACGCAGACAATATCGCCCCCCCATTCTTCGATAAGCAATCCAGCATCAGCTAGCTGCTGCTTAACAAGTTCTGGATTAGCGTTGGATTTATCAATCTTATTGATAGCCACTACAATAGGAACTCCGGCTGCCCGGACGTGATTTATAGCTTCTAAAGTTTGCGGCATTACCCCGTCATCGGCCGCTACCACCAAAATAGCGATGTCAGTTACATGTGCGCCGTGAGCCCGCATAGCGGTAAAAGCTTCATGGCCTGGGGTATCCAGGAAGGTAATCTTCTGGCCATTGACCTCTACTTGATAAGCACCAATATGTTGGGTAATACCCCCAGCTTCTCTAGCCATTACATTGGTCTGCCGGATGGCATCAAGAAGTCTGGTCTTGCCATGGTCAACATGTCCCATAATAGTAACTATGGGGGGACGTGGTTGCAGTTGACCTAATTCCTTATCTCGAAGCTGCTGACGTCGCTTAACCTCAGACATAGCACTAGCTAATTTTCGCCCTGTCTGAGGTTTCAGATGTACTTCATAACCGGTGGCGGTGGCCACTGCTGCCGCTGCCTCGTAATCGATGAGCTGATTAATGTTAGCCATAATGCCATTTCTCATCAGTTGCTTAATAATATCAATGGCACTTATATGAAGGAGCTCAGCCAAGCGCCTCACGCTTAACGATTTTGGAACCTCAATGGAGTGAATTTCAGGTGCTGAAGAAGCATTACTAACCTCTTCAGCTAAAGGCTTCAGAGCTTCACTCGGTTTACTTATCTTCGCCAATGATTGACTCCTTCTCAATACGCTATTCCTCTTTCCAGGTCACCAGCTGGTCTTGTAGTATTTGACCTTGTTTCAAGAGGGCTTCTCCATGCTTAATAAGCTGCTCACGGTTATCTTGGGTGAGGGTGGTTCGTAAAGTATACTCTAGACGACCACCTGTTAGCCCAATTTCCCAACAGTCTTGTACTTGGCATAAATAAGCACCTCGTCCTGCTTTCTTGCCGCTAGCATCAACCTCCACGCTACCATCAGAAACACGCACCAGTCTGATTAGTTCGTGTTTGGCACCTACCCTACGACAGGCTACACAGGTCCGCTTTGGTACGCGCTGCTTAGTATCCCTCATCATCAATAAACTCCGTGCCTCGACGTAGCTTGGCACCTCGGATACTGTCCTCATTAATTACCTTACCACGGACTACTTTCTTTTTCTTCTTCCTTGATTTAGGCTCAGGTTTGCTCGGACCAACTGCCAGGATCTCCTCGGCAAACCTCAGTTGGGGTTTTTCTCCAGCCGCTTTACCACCCTGGTAAATCTCCTCAGGAACAGGAGTAATATCTATAGATGATAAGAACTCAGATTCTTCATCTGGAGAAGCTTCACCAGGTACTAAAACTGGCTCCATAATGGCTGGTATCTCAGCAGGAATTTCCTCACTAATTATAGCCTCTTCTTCGATTTCAGTTAACGGCTCTGCCTCCTCGGTAGTCGGCTTGGCTTCAGCTATTCTTTCTACCTTTTCTGCCTCAACTGCTGAAGCACTCTTAATATCAATTCTCCATCCGCTGAGTCTAGCTGCCAGCCTAGCATTTTGTCCCTCTTTACCAATGGCCAAGGAAAGTTGCTTGTCAGGGACAACCACGGTGGCTATACCATTCTCTTTATCTAGCCCAACGCTTAGTACCTGGGCTGGGCTAAGAGCACTAGTAATAAATACGGAGGCATCTGGATTCCACCTAACGACATCCAGTTTTTCACCACTTAACTCATTGACGATATTCTGTATTCTGATACCGCGAAGCCCAACGCAGCAACCAACAGGGTCAATGCCATCCTGTTTTGCCGCTACTGCTACTTTACTCCGATAACCAGCTTCACGGGCAATCGCTTTTATCTCCACTATTCCGTTAAAAACTTCAGGAATCTCCAACTCAAAAAGCCGACGAACCAGATCTGGGTGAGAACGCGATACCACTACTCGAGGTCCTCTACTAGTCTGAATTACCTCCAACAAGCAGACCTTGAGCCTTTGCCCCACCCGGTACCTTTCATTACGTGCTTGCTCAACAGCAGGTAATATCGCCTCAGCTCTACCTAAATCAATGGTGACTTGTCTGGGCTCAATACGCTGCACTAACCCGGTGACGATATCGCCTTCTTTGTCAGCGTATTCCTCAAATATGGCACTATGCTCCGCCTCATTAAGACGCTGTAGAATAACCTGCTTTGCCGTTTGGGCAGCAATACGCCCAGCATTATGTGGGGTAGCTTCCACTTCAATAATGTCGCCAATTTGTGCATCTGGCTTAAATTTACATGCTTCATCTAGAGCTATCTCGCAACGAGTATCGGAAGGTTGCTCAACTGTAACCTTCTTGGCCCACACTTTGACTCGACCAGTGCTAGGATCAAGCCTAACTGAAATACTCTGATTGGCTGCGAAACTATCTTTCTTATAAGCTGATACCAGTGCCGTCTCTACTGCCTTAAGTACTATCTCTTTAGACAGGTTTTTTTCAGCCGAGAGCTGGGTAATAGCGAGAAGAAAGTCACTTTTCATCTCGAAATAGACCCCCCGATACCATTTATTTTCCGACAAACAAAAAAGTGGGAATAAAACCCACTTAAATCCCCCTCATTCTGTATAAAATTATACCATAATCAAGTTTAGTATGCAAGCACAATGCCATTAGTCATATAAACACGTACACTTACTTGACTACACCCGCTTGCAGGGTATATAGTATATATTGTAGTACCTTGGTTCAATGTTGTTTCTCAGTTAGAACCCGGTTAACACCTGACAAATCAATTCGGCACAGGGTTTTTCAGCCAGAGACTACATCAGGAACAAAGGACGATAAAATACAAGGAGGTGTAGTTTTATGGCTCTGGAAGACAAAACTCTAACATGCCGTGACTGTGGGCAAGAGTTCACTTTTACCGTCGGTGAGCAAGAGTTCTATCTATTCCACGGATTGCAGAATGAACCTAGCCGCTGTTCGGAATGTCGAACAGCCAAGCGAAGAGACCGACAGGGTGGCGGCTATAATCAGCCAAGACAGACGTACACTGTAATCTGCGCTGATTGCGGATGCGAAACCACAGTGCCGTTTCAGCCCAGGGAAGACCGTCCGGTCTATTGCAAAGAGTGTTACGAAAAGCATAGATCATCCGTGTAAGGTAATTTTCGTATAAGAATATAATACCCGCCTCACTCTACCACTATCTGTCCGGGTTACATGGTAATGAATGTTGGTGTGTGCAGGATTGAGCTTTGTTTACCGGAAAATCTATCTCTTAAAGGTAAGAGGCGGGTATTAAAATCCATTGTCGCTCGGGTCAAAAACAGGTTTGATGTTTCTGTTGCCGAGATTGATGACCAGGAACTATGGCAGTTGGCCACCCTCGGCATTTGTTATGTCAGCAATAATAACCGTCATGCTAATGAAGTCCTATCAAAGGTAGTAGACTTTATTGTAAACGGGCGGTTTGAGGTGGAAATACTCAATTACGAAATTGAACTGCTAACCGCCTTATGAGCAAGGCCGCAATGAACGCCACTACTTTCCTCAATCATCTCATTAATCAACCTGCCTATCGCTCTCAGATTGTCCATGTCGAACATATTCCTCCTTGCCAGGCCAATCATGCTGAACTTGATAAGCCTCTGGTAGCTGACCTTCACAATCGCCTGAATAAACAGGGGTTATTACCACTCTATACCCACCAAGCTGAAGCAGTCAACAAAATCCGAGAGGGTAAGAATGTCATGGTATCAACCCCAAGTGCCAGTGGTAAGACATTATGCTATAACATTGCCGTGATGGAAACAATGCTAATCGAACAGCGTAGCTGTGCTCTTTACCTCTTTCCAACAAAAGCTTTAGCCCAAGACCAGTTGCACAACCTTCAAGGCTTACTCTGTGCCAATCTCACAATAGAGATGATCGCTACCTTTGATGGTGATACTCCTCAAGCAGAGCGAACTGAAATACGAAAGCACACCAGGGTACTACTAACTAATCCAGATATGCTTCATATCGGCATATTACCTAATCATTCATCCTGGTCAAGATTACTACACAACTTAAAGTATGTGGTAATAGATGAAGCTCATATTTATCGCGGTGTCTTCGGTTCTCATGTCGCCGGTGTACTACGCCGCTTGCGCCGCCTGTGCCACCTTTACGGATCAAGCCCTCAGTTTATCTGCTGTTCTGCTACCATCGCTAACCCGGGTGAGCATGCTGAGAAATTAGTCGGTCTACCTTTTGAAGTAATTGATCATGATGGTTCATCTCATGGACGTAAAGACTTTGTTTTCTGGAATCCCCCTATAATCGACGAGACTAAGAGTATTCGCCGTAGTGCTAATAGCGAAGCTACCAATCTCTTCAGCGAATTAGTCAGTCAGAATATCCGCAGTCTCACTTTTGCTCGCACTCGCCGGCTTACTGAGCTTATCTACACCTACTCCAGAAATAAATTAGCCGAAATCAGCCCAACCTTAGCCAGGAGAATTAAACCCTACCGTGCTGGTTATCTTCCCGAGGAACGTCGGCAGATAGAAGGAGAGTTATTTTCCGGGGAGCTTCTCGGAGTGGTAGCCACTACCGCTCTAGAGCTGGGCATAGATATTGGCGACCTGGATGCGACAGTGCTTACCGGTTATCCAGGGAGTATCGCCAGCACCTGGCAGCAGGCAGGGAGAAGTGGCCGAAGTGGAGAAACATCCCTGAGTTTTCTTATCGGTTTAGATAATCCGCTTGACCAGTATTTCATGCACCACCCCGAAGCTTTCTTCCAGAAAAGCTTTGAGAATGCTCTGATTAACCCTGACAACCCCTATATCTTGCGGGGTCACCTACTATGCGCTGCCTGGGAGTGGCCACTGAACAGCAATGATGAGAAAATCTTTAGCTCGGCCTTCACACAGGAAAAAACAGGGCTAACCGAACAGGGATTACTTAATGAACGCAAAGGTAAGTGGTATCTATCACCCCGTATCGCCTACCCCGCTCAAAACATCAGTATCCGTTCCAGTTCCGGACAAAACCTAGCTATAATTGATACCTCAACCGGTTCCCTGCTGGAAACCATTGAAGCTAGCGTAGCCCTTTTTCAGGTACATCCCGGGGCTATCTACCTTCACCAGGGAGAATCTTTTCTGGTCACTGAGCTTGATCTGGCTGGTCGCACTGCCTGTGTAGTGCCAAGCAATGTTACCTACTATACTCAAACCAAGGATAGCACCGAACTGCATATTCTCAGGGTAATCCATAGCAGAAATTGCGGACCGGTGAAAGTATGTTTAGGTGAAGTAGAAGTTACCACTACGGTAATCGGCTTTAGAAAGAAGGCCCAATTCACTGAAGAGGTAATCGGCGAGGAGCCTCTCGATCTACCGCCTCAACATTTTGCTACCGTTGCCTTATGGTTTGACCTGCCGACTACGGTTAGTGATAAAATAGTAGCGGCACAAAGGGACATCGCCGGCGGACTGCATGCTACCGAACATGCTGCTATCAGCATCCTTCCCCTGTTTGCTCTTTGTGACCGTAACGATATCGGTGGCGTATCCACACCTTTCCACCCCGATACCGGTAAAGCTCAGATATTTATATATGATGCTTATCCCGGTGGTATCGGTATTGCCGAGAAAGGTTTTGAGATAATAGAGGAACTATGGGAGACCACACTCAAAGTAGTCAAGGAGTGCCCATGTCTGGAGGGCTGCCCCAGTTGCGTTCAATCACCAAAGTGTGGCAATAATAATAAGCCCCTGGACAAAAAGGCGGCTCAAATACTGCTGGAGGGGTTACTGGGTAAGTGACGAAGGGAGGTTATACCAGATGTCTACTAAGCAATTTGAACCTCTATTATATCGTGAACTACGAAAAGTGGAAGCTAAAAAAATTATTGAAATTGCCTCGCCCTTATTGCAAGAAGAGATAAACTACGCAACTAATGTATTTCAGCGATGTCAAGAATCTGCTGTTGGTGCTGCTGCCGATGAGCCGCTTCCTATGCTGGCTTCATACTACCACGTAATAGGAATGACGGACGGAATTGAAGTACTAATATCGCAGAGTTGTGCTGTTCCAGCCATTCTTCTACTCCGTAGTTCGTTTGAGGCATTACTTACTATTGAATATATTCTTGAGGAAGACTATCAGCGGAGAGCTTTTGCTTGGCTAGTATGTTATGTTCACGACAGGTTAAGCCAATATGAGATGTTAGACCCCTCACGTCAGAAGGGTAAAGAATTTCTAATTACTTTTAGAGAAGATGATATAAGCAAATATATGAAGTTACCATCCTTTCCAAATTTACCTCAATCAATCCAGAACCTAAAGTCATTACTTAGCAAATCTAATTATAAAGTTGCAGATGATGAGTATCAAAGTCTAAAGAGTATAAGAAAAAGAAAACCGAATTGGTATAGCCTCTTCGGTGGTCCTAGTAACCTGAGAGATCTTACCAAACATCTGAACTGGGGAGCACACTATAATATACTCTATAGGTCTTGGTCTAAGATTGCCCATGCAGATGATTTGTCATACTTTCTAACACAAACGAAAAGGGGTTCTCACGCATTTAAGCCTCTTAGAAATCATGAAGAACTCAAACTATTGTCAAGTATTGCTTCTTCATTCATATTACATGCAACGATGAAAATGATTGGTAAGTTTCGTTCTGGAGAAAACGCTAGCCTGAGAAGGTGGTATGTTAATGAAATCAGAAAGCAGCATCTCGCGCTAACCAGATGATTGAAATCAGAAGAAGGAGAGAGTTCTAGAGAGGTGAAGCCCCTCTTAAAATAAAATTCCCCTTCCCCTTGTAAGGGGAAGGGGAAAAAGGGGATAGGGTTGCTAAGCAATAAAACGGAAAAAGCATTAAAACGTACCCGTGATACATGGTTTAGAAAGTTAACGCATCTATTTGACCGCACAGCCATAGATGAAGCAGTGTGGGATGAACTTGAGGAGCTACTTATCTCCGCCGATGTAGGAGTTGCTACCACAGAAAAGCTCATTGACCGGGTAAGAAAACGCATCGCCGAGGAAAGAATAGACCAGGGCTCGATGGTACACTCCATCTTAAAGTCAGAGATGGTCAATATCCTGAAGATTCCTGTTCAAGAGAAGCCGTATTCCGCAACATTACCCAAAGTCACGCTGGTAGTAGGTGTCAATGGCGGTGGCAAGACTACTTCTATCGCGAAGCTTGCCTACAGCTTAAAAAATGATAGTAAGCGGGTTATATTGGTAGCAGCTGATACCTTTAGAGCAGCGGCTATCGACCAGCTCCAACAACTGGCAGAAAAAGCAGGAGTAGATGTTATTGCCCATCAGCCTGGAGCAGACCCGGGCGCAGTAGTTTTTGATGCCATGCAAGCAGCGCAGAGCCGTGGCACTCACGAGGTGATTATTGACACGGCGGGCAGGTTGCATACGAAGTTTAATCTCATGGAAGAACTTAAAAAGGTCAAGCGGGTAGCTACCAAGTTTGATGACACCGCACCACATGAAGTGATGCTGGTCCTCGATGCTACCACCGGTCAGAATGGCTTAACCCAAGCCAGACACTTTACTGAAGCAGTAGGCGTAAACAGCATTTTTCTGACTAAACTGGATGGAACGGCGAAGGGCGGCATAGTGCTGGCTATCTGCGATGAACTGCACATACCAATCAAGTTTATCGGGGTCGGCGAAAAGATAGAAGATATGGCACCTTTTGATGCCGAGACCTTTATTGAGTTATTATGTTCCTAAGGGCTGATCTTTTGGAGGAACGATGTTTATCATAAGTATGGATCCTATTGTCACCATAGGCCCAATAAGCGTCAGGTGGTATGGCATTATGGTGGCTCTGGCAGTATTAACCGTAGTGTTATGGACATTATGGCAGGTAAAGAAAGGTGCTAATATCTCTTATGATACTGCACTGACTGCAGCGCTGGTGGGCATCCCATCAGGAATAATTTTTGCCAAGGTGCTCCACGTGATTGACTTGTGGCAGTATTATCTCCAAAATCCGGGGCAAATCCTTAGTGGTGCCGGTCTGACTATCTATGGCGCTGTTTTAGGTGCTGCCCTTGGTATCTGGATCTTTAGTAAAGTAAGTAAATTCCAGTTCAGTTATTTTGCTGATATGATAGCACCGGGTATTATTTTGTCTCAAGCTGTAGGCAGAATCGGCTGTACCATAAACGGCTGTTGCTACGGCCTGCAAACTTCTCTACCTTGGGGTGTCGTCTATACTCACCCTAATAGCCTCGCCCCACTCGGAGTACCTGTTCTGCCAACGCAGATTTACGAGATTATCTACAATCTAATAGTTTTTGGGGTTTTACTCACATTAAGAAGACGTATCAAGCCTGATGGATCACTGTTTCTAATATATCTTAGTCTATACTCATTATGGCGTCTTGGTATCGGCTTCCTGCGTGACGGAACACCATTTCTATTTGGCTTACATCAGGCTCAGGTGATAGGTATAATTATATTAGCAATTGCTATCCCCGTACTGGCATTAAAAACACGGTGGGTGAAGGAAGAAAAATCCGAGGGTGAGCCTGAGGATATTAACCTATAATCTATCCTTCAAGTTTCTGCGAAGTAAGACATGGCGCCAGCTACCTCCGGCAGCGCGCATCTCTTTTATTCTGGGAATATACTTTAACAGCGGGAGGAGCAATATACCCACCGAGAAAGCTACCAGCACCCCAGAGTGATAGATTAGCCAGGCAACAAAAGGAAAGCACAGAAAAGCTATACTATAGCTGAGTGTCGGAAAATGAGTTGTTAGCAAACCAAGCCCGAAAATGGCAAGGTAAATAGGTATACCCCAGGGCATTAGGAAGATAAGAATACCGATAGTGGTAGCACCACCCCGACCACCACGAAACTTGAGCCATACCGGGTAGCTATGACCAATCACAGCAGCCACTCCGGCAAACAGCTCAACTATCATCGGTGCTCCCAGCCAGCGGGCCAGGGCAACAGCCGCAGCTCCTTTACCTATATCCACCGCCAATACTATAAGACCCTCGGCAAAGCCTACTTTATAGAAGACATTCATGGCACCCATACTTTTACTGCCGACACCACGAATATCTATCCCCTTCCTGAAACGAGCCATGAGATAAGCCGAAGGCAATGAGCCAAGTAAATAGGCACAGATTAAAGCAATGACAATAAAAAGCACGCTACTATCCATACACAATATCCTGATATTATTTCATTAGCATTCTACAATGAACATATCTTGAAATCAACAAACTGGATAAATTAAATATATAGTAGCCAACCGAAGCAAAGACCCATCAGATTTATGGTACAATGTACCTGATAAGCCTAATATAGACGAGATTTAGAGATACTATGAAAGCAATTATTTTGGTTGGGGGTGAAGCGACCAGGCTGCGTCCTCTCGCCTACAATACTCCTAAAGCCATGGTTTCCGTACTTAACAAACCCTTTCTGGAACATGTCATTCGTCATCTCAGTGAGCACCAGATAACCGAGATAGTCCTGGCATTAAGCCAACATCAGCAATCTATAGAAGACTACTTTGGAGATGGCAGCCAGTTTAGAGTCAAGCTCCACTATTCTATTGAGAACACTCCTCTAGGCACAGGCGGCGCATTGAAAAATGCGGAAAAGTACTTAGATGAAACTTTTTTGATGCTTAATGGCGATATCTTTACTGACCTTGATATTACTGACATGATGAAACTTCACCAGAGTAAAAAATCTAAAGTAACCATAGCCCGACTCCCGGTGGATGACCCTACTGGCTACGGTCTGATTGAAACTGATGTCAATGGCAGAATTACCCGCTTCATAGAAAAACCCGGCCCGAACGATATAACCACCAACCAGATAAATGCCGGTACCTATATTTTCGAACCAGATATTCTAGCCTGTATTCCACCCCAAGCTAAGTTCAGTATTGAGCACGAGTTTTTCGCCACTTTACCCGAAAAGCAGGAAATATCAGCCTGGGGTTACGATTACTCTACCTACTGGATGGATACAGGCACACCTGAAAAATACCTCCAGTTACACCGAGACCTCCTGTATGGTAAAAGCACCTGTTATACTCCTCCTACCACAAGCCTGATTGGTAAGCAAAGTCAAATACACCCCACAGCTGAAATACATGGGCCAGTCATTATCGGTGATAATTGTAATGTCGAAGCAAATGTTATGTTAACTGGACCCGTAGTGATTGGCTCCGGATGCACTATCCAGTCGGGTGCTATTATTGCAGACTCCGTTATCTGGGATAACACCCACATAGGACGCAGCACTGTGGTAAAGAGTTGCGTCATAGCCAATAACTGCCACTTGAATGCTGACTGCATTGCACAAGGCTCGTCTCTGGGTGATAATGTGGTAGTTCTTAACTGCTGTCAGCTCAAGTCAGGCAGTAACATACTGCCTGGAACCCTGATAGAAGCAGACACTTAACTTATCTACATTTCATACCTCTCTCAATCTTCACTAACTTTTTGAACGCTACCTACGCAAATGCTATAATTCTATTTGGAGTTAACTGATTATGTTGGACAAACTAGAGCAAATAAAAGAACGCTACGAAGAGTTAAACAAGCAGATATCCTTGTCGGAGGTAGTCTCCGATCCCAAACAACTACAAAAGCTAGCTCAAGAACGGGCTAGCGTCGAAAACGTCGTAACCAAATACATAGAATATCAGGCAACCTCTAAAGCACTAGAAGATACACGAACAATGCTCAACGATGGAATAGATGAACAAATGACAGCCCTAGTTAAGCAAGAGATAGAAAGCCTGCAATCCCAGCAAGAACAGCTACTCCAAGAACTAAAGCTAACCCTCCTGCCCAAGGACCCTAAGGATGAAAAGGACATCATTGTAGAAATCCGGGCGGGTGCCGGCGGCGATGAAGCTGGATTATTTGCCGCTGATCTCTTCCGTATGTACAGCCGTTACGCTCAAACCAAAGGCTGGCAAACAGACATCATTGATAGCAACGAGAGTGGCATCGGTGCTTTCAAAGAAATCGTGTTTGAAATAAAAGGTAAGGGTGCTTATAGCCAATTAAAATATGAAATGGGAGTACACCGGGTGCAGCGAGTGCCGGTCACCGAATCTTCAGGTAGAATTCATACCTCAACTGCTACGGTGGCTGTCCTCCCCGAAGCCGATGATGTAGAAATATCCATCAACCCTGACGATCTTAAGATTGATATCTTCCATAGCGGTGGTGCCGGAGGGCAAAACGTAAACAAAGTAGCCACTGCTGTCCGTATTACCCACCTCCCCACCAATATAGTAACCACCTGTCAGGATGAGCGCTCACAGCTCAGAAACAAGCTGAAAGCAATGGCAGTGCTCCGGGCCCGCCTCTTGGATATAGAGCAACGCAAACAGGATGATGCAATAACCAAACAACGTCGCTCTCAGGTAGGCACCGGTGACCGTTCCGAAAAGATACGAACCTACAATTTTCCCCAGGATCGTGTTACTGACCACCGCATTGGCCGAACCTTCCATAATCTCCCTAGAATACTAGAGGGAGGGCTTGATGAGCTCATTGATGTCTTGGCTACTAATGCCCAGGCAAGAAAGCTGGAGGAGCAACTGGCATGACCTTGAAGCAGACGCTCAGCCATGCCAGAGAAATGCTGGAGGCTAACGATATCGAGGATTTTTCCCTTGAGAGCGAACTACTATTAAGACACACGCTAAATAAAAATCGAGTTCAGCTATATCAAGATCTTGAAGAGCAACTAAGCTCCAAACAAGAGGAAGACTATTGGAATCTAATAGAGCGCCGTCTCAACCATGAGCCCACCGCTTATATAACAGGACACCGTGAGTTCTATGGCCTTGATTTTTATGTCAATCCTAATGTTCTTATTCCCAGACCAGAAAGCGAGCTCCTGGTAGAACTAGCGCTCAGTACAGCTGCAAACCAACAAGTATCCACTATAGCTGATATTGGAACCGGTTGCGGGGTGATCGCCATCAGCCTGGCATTAAACCTGCCAAATGTTAACATCTATGCCACCGACATCTCGGCTTCTGCCCTTGAAGTTGCTCAAATTAACTGTAATAAACACGGTGTGGCAAAAGAGATTCATCTGCTTCAGGGTGATATGCTTAACCCTTTACCTGAGCCAGTTGACCTCATAGTAGCCAATCTGCCTTATGTTAGGAAAGCAGATTTACCCCGAATAATACCAGCCAAGTTTGAACCACTATTGGCTTTAGATGGAGGTCCGGATGGCTTACAAAAGGTAAGTCAATTATGTCGTCAAGTAAAAAACAAGCTCCGCCCTACAGGTTACCTACTTCTAGAGATTGGGCAAGGACAGAGAAAAGCAGTAACATCTCTATTGCATAGCTTTTTCCAATGTGCTAACATAGAGGTGGCGCTAGACTTGGGTAGTATAGATCGAGTGGTAAGCTTGTTCCTATCCCCCAATAAGTAGTGTGCCCATTTCGATATCAATATTTCTGTGCTCAGCTTGACATACAATTGTCCTGATGCTAGAATAGATAGGTTTTTGTTTGAGTAAAGCATAAGCTATAAACAGGAGGCATAGGCATAATGAACATGATTGTCTGCGCTAAGCAGGTAATTGACCCCGAGGCGCCCCCAGCCAGTTTCAAGGTTGACTCTTCCGCTAACAAAGTGGTACCACCACAAGGCGTCCCGCCAGTAATCAGCACCTTTGATGAACAAGCCGTAGAAGCAGCACTGCGAATTAAGGATACCCAGGGCGGTAAAATAACCGTCTTAAGCTTGGGTACCAACCTACTGCGCGAGGTGGTAAAGAGACCTCTGGCTATGGGAGCTGATGAGCTTATCCTGCTTGAGGACGAAGCCTTTGCCGAAGGTGATAGCTGGACAACAGCCTTTGCCCTAGCTACGGCCATAAAAAAAATAGGCGAATACGACATCATATTTTGTGGTCGGCAGGCTGCTGACTGGGACTCCGGCCAAGTTGGCTCGGGTATCGCTGAGATACTAGGTCTGCCCAGTATAACATTAGCCAAAAAAATAGACACAAGTGATGGCAAAGCAAAAGTAGAGCGGGTAACCGCTGACGGCTATGAGGTGATTGAGGTATCCCTACCTGCCTTGGTTACGGTCAGCAATGAACTTGGTGAACCCCGCTACCCGAAGATAACCGGTATTATGGCCGCTAAGAAAAAGGAACCAATTCTCTGGAAACCAGCCGACATAGGACTTGAAGCCTCCCAAGTAGGAACACCTGGCAGGCGTACCAAGCTTATCAAGCTATTTCAACCAGTCCACGAAGGTAAATGTGAGATTATCGAAGCGGAGAGCCCAGAAGAAGCTGGAGCTAATCTGGCTACGAAACTCAGAGAGTCAAAGATATTGTAGCTATTCTTAACAGGTTCTTAACATTCTTTCACTACAATGAGAGGGTAATTTTATGGCTGAATATAAAGATGTAATAATTTACGGTGAGGTTACCGAAGGCAAACTGTCAGGGATAACGACTGAACTACTTGGATGTGGCCGGAAACTGGCTGATGAGTTAGGGTGTAAACTTTGTGCTGTATTAATAGGTAGTGAAGTAAGTAATCTAGCCCAAGAGGCCATTGTTTTTGGGGCTGACAAAGTGTATGTGGTCGATGACCCGTTATTAAAAGATTACCAGACAGATTCTTATCTACAAGCCATGGAGAAGGTAACAGAACAGGCAACGCCCCAGATTATCCTCCTGGGGCAAACTTCCGTTGGACGTGACCTAGCACCAAGACTATCCTTCAGACTTAATACGGCAGCCACCATGGACTGCGTAGACCTGGCTATTGATCCTGAATCAAAGCGTCTACTACAAACTAAACCAGTCTTTGGAGGGAATGCCCTAGCTATTTTCACCAATGAGTCCAACCCTCAGATTTGTACTGTCAGAGCCAAAGCCATGCCCCCACTAGAACCAGATGCTTCTAGACAGGGAGAGGTCATTACTGTTGATGCTGGGATAGAACCCTCAACTATAAGAACCAAGGTACTTGAAAAAGTACCCGAGGAAGTAGAGGGGATAAAGCTGGAGGATGCTAAGGTAGTGGTTAGTGGAGGTAGAGGCATTGGCGGCGCTGAGGGTTTTAAACAACTAGAGGAACTGTCTAGAATACTAAGGGGAGCAGTTGGTGCTACTAGACCACCTTGTGATAATGGCTGGGTACCAGCTGGACTACAGGTAGGACTCACCGGTAAGATTATCTCTCCTGACCTTTACATCGCTGTTGCCCTTTCCGGTAGCAGCCAACATATGACCGGCGCCGGTGGTGCCAAGACCATAGTTGCCATAAACAAGGATCCTGAGGCAAACATCTTTAGAGAGGCTCGCTTCGGTGTAATTGGAGATTGGAAAAAGATACTACCCGCCTTCACCGATAAAGTTAAGGAACTCCTGGCGCAGTAGTAACAGTGATTTAACATTCTTGCAGTAAAATTCATTCGAGGTGGTAAGACAATGAAAATAGGAAGAGTATTTTGCACCTTTTTTCTCGTGCTGGCAAGCCTGCTGGCTATTTGCCAGCCTGCTGCCGTCTTAGCCCAGGAGGAATCCCTGACTATCACCACAGCTGACTTACCTAGTGGTACAGTAGGAGAAGCTTACAGCGCTACTCTTGAAGTCTCCGGAGGAACAACCCCTTATACCTGGAGCATACCAGAAGGCAGCTTGCCTGACGGGCTAGATTTGAACCCAGTTACTGGTGAGCTTTCTGGTACACCAACAAAGGTAGCTACTGTGAGTTTCACCATCGAAGTAAAAGATAGTGCCACACCGGTACAGGAAACTGCCAACTACTTTACTATCAGAATTAACCCGGTGCCTAGTGTTGAGATGAAGGTCACCTATCCGGCAGTAGAAGGCATCGCCGGGACTAGCTTTGAGTTTGAGATAGAGTTCAATTATAATGGAGAACTCGGGGGTGAAGCCCGTAGCTTTGAACTGTTAATTACCACACCTCAAGGCTGGTCTGCTTATATAACACCACCATATCAGGGAGATAGCAGAATAAGAGAAATTACACTTCAGCCAGGTTTTGCCGCCGGAACTAAGCTAAATCTTACCGCTACCGCACCTTTCTGGCCATTACCTGAGCCTGGGGATTACAAGATAACACTGGAAGCAATGTCCGGTGAGATTACAGGCACTACTGAACTCACCGCAGTGATAACCGCCAGATATACTATGGCTTTAGCTCCGTCTGGTGAGCTCTATAACACCACCGCTAAAGCCGGTAAAGATAACTACTTTTCTATAGATGTGCAGAATTTGGGGACTGCCGATATTGAAAATATCAAGCTCTCTTCAGTTAAACCCAATGGATGGACTATCGAGTACTCCCCGGACAAGGTAGAATCACTGCCCGCTTTTGACTTTCAAACAGTAGACCTGAATATAAAGCCGCCACCGGAAACTATAGCCGGGGATTATGAAATCACTATCAGAGCTTCAGGAGAGCAAGCCTCGCAAGAAGAGCTTAAAATCAGGGTCACTGTAGAAACACCCACCGTCTGGGGATGGGTTGGAGTTGGCATTATCGTCCTGGTTGTTGCTGGATTGGCCTACATATTTATGCGTTTTAGCAGGCGGTAAGTAATTATGGCTGATAAGGTAGTCATTGAAACTAAAGACCTAACTAAAAGCTACGACGGTGTTACTGTCGTAGACCACCTCAATCTGCACGTTGGGGAGAATGAAGTATTTGGTTTGCTAGGCCCCAATGGTGCTGGTAAAACCACCACCATCCTCATGTTACTGGGACTTACCGAGCCAGCATCAGGTAGTGCCCGAGTATATGGTTACAATCCCACCCGAGAGCCCCTTAAGGTAAAACGCATCACTGGATATCTGCCAGAAAAGGTAGGCTTCTATGGTAACCTTACTGCCAGGGAAAACCTGATGTTTATCGCCGAGTTAAATGGTATTAGCTATGCTGAGGCTAACCGGAAAATTGACGAGTTACTGGAGATGGTAGGCATTGCTGATGTAGCCAACTTAGCCGTGGGCAAGTTCTCCCGGGGGATGATGCAACGCCTGGGAATAGCTGATGTGCTAATCAAAAACCCCAGGGTAGCTTTTCTTGATGAACCCACTTCCGGACTTGACCCAGAAGGAATAAACCAGATACTTGACATTATAGCTAACCTACCGAAAATGGGAACTACTGTAGTTATCTCATCCCATCAGCTATATCAAGTGCAACGGGTTTGTCATAGTATTGGCATATTATCCAAGGGTAAAACAGTGATTGAGGGTTCTTTAGACCAACTTGGCAGAGAAGCTCTCGCTGGAGGAAGTTACCGAATAGAAGTAGAGACTTCTCACCCCAACCCCAAGCTAATAGACCTCGTCAATAAGATTCCAGGGATAAGAAATGTTGAAGCTAAGGATAATCTGCTTCTGGTAAACGCCGATTTGGACCTGCGGTCAGAAATAGCCAAAGTAGTAGTTGGCAGCAATACCCCGCTAATTCAAATGAAGATTCAAGAGTTCTCTCTAGATGATATATACATGAAATATTTCCGTGAGGCCTAGTTAACAGAGGAGCAAGTTTAATATATGGCAACTATATTTCGGAAAGAGCTAGCTGATTTTTTTACAAGCATTAGAGTTTTTATATTCTTTCTCCTGGTCATTGGTGCCAGTGCGGCTGGACTTTTTGCTTCATACCAAGGGATTCGAGGCATTAGCACTGAAAGCGGCTTTGTCTTCCTGAAACTTTTCACTACTTCAGGAACGGCAATTCCTTCTCTGACTACCTTCGTTGCTCTTTTTGTCCCTATAATAGGTATCGCCCTCGGTTTTGACGCTGTAAATAGTGAACGCTCCAATGGTACCCTAAGCCGCATCCTGTCCCAGCCTATTTATCGGGATAATGTCATCAATGCTAAGTTTCTGGCTGGTATAGCTACTCTCTTTATCATGGTATTCACCACGATACTGCTCGTCGCTGGATTTGGTTTACGTATGATTGGCGTGCCACCAAATGCAGAAGAGATTACCCGGCTCTTTCTCTACCTTCTCTTGACCACAGTTTACGGAGCCTTCTGGATGGGTTTGGCAATACTTTTCTCTGTTTCGTTCCGGAGGATAGCTACCTCTCTGTTGTCCTCACTTGCCGTATGGCTATTCTTTGGCTTCTTCTGGGTTAGCTTAATAGTACCAGCCATAGCCAAAACAACAGAGGCATCCCTAATGTTACAGCGGCTTTCTCCCCACACGCTGTTCGGAGAAGCTACTACGGTACTGCTCCTCCCAATATGGAGGGGTGCCGGACTACTAACCGCAGGTGAAGAACTACAGTATATGATCCTCAACCCCCTATCTTTAGGCCAAAGCCTCCTTGTTGTCTGGCCTCATATTACCGGCTTAATAGGTGTAACCGCCATCTGCTTTGCGGTTAGCTATGTGTTGTTTATGAGGCAGGAGATAAGAGCTACCTAAGATTAAAGAAGCAAACAGAAGTCTTGTGCTCCTATGTCTTTTCGGCTTGTCTTTGTACGATAATTTTCTGGGTTAACTGAGACGGTACTTCCTCATAGTGGCTGAAGATCACGGAAAAGCTCCCTCTACCCTGCGTTATGGACTTCAGGTCTATAGCATAACGCTGAACTTCAGATAACGGAACTTGAGCTTCAATGACATTAGTTCCATCTTCAGGGTTCATCCCCAGCACTCGGGCTCTTTTGGTATTAAGGTCGCCGATAATATCACCAGTGAAATCTTCAGGAACAGCTACCTTCATACTCATTATTGGTTCCAATAAAATCGGCTGTCCCTGAGATAATCCCTTCCGTAGCGCCTGAGCACCAGCAATCTTAAAGCATATTTCCGAGGAATCAACCGGATGATAGCTGCCATCATAGACTGTTGTCTTTATGGCAACGACTGGAAAACGAGCTAACACCCCTTCCTGTATCGCTTCATTAACCCCCTTCTCCACCGCCGGAATATAGTTCCTCGGTATGGCCCCGCCGACTACCTTATCGACAAACTCACTACTACTACCCCGAGGCAAAGGTTCCAAATCAAGCAAAACATGCCCGTACTGGCCGTGGCCTCCCGTCTGTTTCTTGTGTTTATACTCAGCCTTCGCTTGTACTGTAATGGTCTCTTTGTAAGGAACCTTAGGGGTTTCAAGCTGTATACCAACTCCAAACTTACGCAACATCTTTTCCGCAGCTACGCCGAGATGAGTATCACCAAGCCCGGAGAGAATGGTTTCCCCGGTATCAGTATCTCTATGTACCCGAAGTGTAGGATCCTCCTCAGCTAGTCTCGTTAAGGCCGTTCCCAGTTTATCTAAGTCAGCTTTAGTTTTGGGGTGTACTGCTTGACTAATAACTGGCTCAGGGAATTGGATAGACATAATCTTTAGTGGTTTATCTTGACTGCACAATGTGTCCCCGGTGCTGGTAAGGCTTAACTTAGCTACACCACCTATGTCTCCAGCCCCAAGTTGAGGCACCGGCTCCTGATTCTTACCCCTCAAAACAAACAGTTGCCCAATACGCTCTCCCCCACCCCGGGTAGCATTCCACACCTGCGAATTGCTATTAATGGTGCCATTATAAACCCTGAAATAGGTCAGCTTACCGACATACGGGTCAGCACTGGTTTTAAACACCAGGGCAGCTAAAGGGGCTGTCTCGCTTGGTTGAATAGTTTGTGCAGTCTGTTCAGCCGAATCACCAGCAGTAGTTATTTCCCGCTGCTTAGGCGACGGCAGATAACTACAAACTGCTTCCAGTAACCAGGTTATTCCTATATTTTGCATCGCCGAGCCAGCTAAAATCGGCGTAATTTGCCCACTTATTGCTGCCTGCCGCAAACCATCGGCAAGCTCCTCCAAGCTAAGCTCTTGCCCATCCAGGTATTTCTCAATCAACCTATCATCAATCTCCGCCACCGCCTCTACCAGTTTCTCTCGAAAAGAATCAACCTGCTCTTGCAATGAAGACGGTATTTCAGATTCCTTTGCCTCAGGGCCGATAAAAGCTTTCTTTGTTAGCAGGTCAACCACCCCCTGGAAACTATCATGAGCACCTATCGGTAGCTGAAGTGGCACACACTTAGGGCCGAACTTTGCTTTTAGCTCATCTACAGTCCGGTAAAAGTCAGCATTCTCGCGATCCATCTTGTTAACAAAGATAAGACGGGGGAGGCTAGCCTCGTTACAATATTTCCAAACCTGTTCAGTACCAACCTCAACCCCGGAGGCAGCACAGACCACAACAATTGCCCCCTCACTCACCCGCATGCCCGCTTTTACCTCACCAATAAAGTCAGCATAGCCAGGGGTATCAATGAGGTTAATCTTCGTATTTTGCCACTCGCAAGGAAGCATAGTTAAATTAATGCTTATCTTGCGTTTTATCTCATCAGGGTCGTAATCTGAGGTAGTACTTCCATCACCAACTTTACCTAATCGGTTAATCACTCCTGAGGTAAATAGGATTGCTTCTGCTATTGAGGTCTTACCAGCGCCACCATGAGACAATAAAGAAAGATTACGGATATTTTCTATCCCATATTGTTTCATCTAGTCACCTGCTCTCTTTTCAATTTATTTTCCCACATTATAATCGCAGTTGCTAGAATACGGCAAGTAACGCAGTCAGAATTAGTGAGTACGCCTTCTTCTAAACAAGGGAAGAAACCATAATAAGGCAATTATGCCAAAGAAGGGAAATGGTTGAACACCACTACCGCCACCTGTTTTAGTAACAACGGTTGAGGGTGCGGTAGTCGGTGACAGCTGACCTATTGCCTCTTCCGATATTTCGTAGACAGCCAGCTCAACATTGACGTATTCTTTGGGTACCCAGCCTAACGGGTTGTTCTTGCCGGTTGCTTCAGCCCATACCCAGCCAGTCTCACCGTCTAATTCTAGAAACGCCGTTGCCTTTTTATAGTTAGGTAAATAAACCAGAGTAGCAGTATGGCCGGAACCAACCGCTATGGCTGAGCGGAATCCAGCCCCCTGATACATAACCGCCAGCAATACCGCACTATCTTCACAATCACCATAACCAACCCCACCCTGTTCAATTGCTATGGCCAGTTCATCGGCATTCTGGGCAAACTCATCATACCCGAACTGGTCACCATCAGAGGTATAGTTAACTCTATCCCGCACAAAGCTAAATACAGCTTCTGCTCTCTGTATCTCATCTGTGTACCTAGCGGCAATTTGCTCCCCCGAATTATAAGCCAGGTCAGCATTTTCCCCCAGGCTCTCAAATGCTATAACCGGCCGGAAAGATGTTTGAGATATTTGATAAAAACCGTCTTCACCAAAAGCCCTGGTTCGGCTTATCTCCCAGCCATCAAAGACTTCACCATCCTTTTCATTAAAGCTAGACGATGGGGTTGCTAAGGCATAACCAGTAACCGTCAACCCAACTACCAATATGAATATTAAACTCAGTAAAACCTTACCCTTCAACTAACAATCACTCCTTAATCTATTATACAGGAACCAGCACATAACTAGCTAACCCAGTAGAAAAGTAAATACTTGCACCCGCCACCCAGTTTAATTACAATTAGATGATAATAACTCAAACTTAAAAGATCTAAATGCTAACCAATTTAAGTTAACCATCTGCTGAAGATAAATAATTATGTCAAATATATTAAAGCAAATAGGAGAGCTCTACAAAACTGATAAGGGCTATCAAAAGTGGCTCATCATTGCTACTGCATTATTTGGCATCGCTTTTTTATCTGGTTTATTTGCTCCAGCCAGCTTGGTTAACCTTCTTTCTGCAGAGATTACTGCTCTCGAGGAGCTTGCCGGTTTTTTAGAACCCTTGCCTCAGCCGATCATTTTTGCAGTTATCTTTATTACCAACGTTTCAACCCTGCTGACGAGCTTCGTATTCAGCCCGATTCTTTGCCTCTGGCCTATCGTGGTTTTAACACTCAATGGCTGGCTTATTGCCTTTGTAGCTGCTATCATAGTTCAAGAAAAGTCCTTAGGGTTTGTGATAGCTGGTTTGCTGCCTCACGGCATTTTCGAGCTACCAGCCTTGATTATAGGTGAGGCAGCCGCACTTAGCTTTGGTACTGCAGTGATGTTAGCACTATTCAAGAAGGAAAGAAGGAGTCTACTACTACCTAATCTCAAGCGGAATTCAATATACCTGCTGATAGCCTTTACCTTGCTTTTGCCAGCAGCTATCATAGAAACATTCGTTACACCGTTACTATTGACTTAACCCGTTAAAGGAGGAGTTTAATGTACGAGCTAGGTTTAACCACCCCGTTTTGGTTAATTGTTGTATTATGGATAGCTAGAACCATATGGTTAGTCTTCATCTGCACTCTTCTTGCCTGGCTTGGAATAAGAGCCATGGATGCTCTGACTCCCCACATCCCCAAGCGCCAACGTATCGGAGAGAGCCCAATAGCCACGGGACTATTCATGGCCGGGTTTTTCATCCTGATTGGTATGGTCATCCATGGCGTTACTACCGCACCGACTGTAGTTGGGGGCCCACTACTGCAATACTTTTTTGATTTTAGGCAGCTGAGTTTATTAGCTATAAGCTTCCTAATAAGCCTGCTTGTTGGGCTAGCCCTGTTTTACCTGCTTGATAAGATAACACCAAAAATACCCTTCACCAACATTAAAAATAGCCCGGAGGCGGTGGGCATTTATGTTTTCGGCTACCTCATTTTCTTTGGACTGATACTACACGCCGCACTGACCACGCCACTTTGAAAAATATTAGATACCCCTATAAAACCGATTATATGAAATAATTTGAACTTTATGATAAACTCAAGATAATTTGGGGATTCTGGCTACTCTTACTTCTCCAAAGCTCTCATGCTGGTTTGTTTTACTTATTCCAGGCATCCTTGCCAATAAGAGCTACAAAACGGCAGCCACCCAAGTTTTCGATTACATTCTTTTTCTTCTGTCTGGTAATTTTGCATAATTCCTGCACAGAACGCGAGCCGACAGGAATCACCAGCCGTCCACCAATGGCCAGCTGATTAAGTAAGGCAACAGGCACACTAGGAGCACCAGCAGTAACTATTATGGCATTATAAGGTGCCTCACACGGCCAACCCAGTGTCTCCTCAGCAACGTACACATCAATATTTTTGTAATCCAGACTATTGAGTACTTTCCTGGCTACTTTGGCCAACGCTGGCAAACGCTCTGTAGTAATCACATGCCGGGCTAATTCAGCCAGAATAGCCGCCTGATATCCACTGCCCGTCCCTACCTCCAGCACCTTTTCGTCACCGATTAATTCCAGTGCCTCGGTCATAAGAGCCACAATGAAAGGCTGTGAAATCGTCTGTTCGTGGCCAATTGGTAGCGGCATGTCTGCATAAGCCATATGCCGACTCTCCGTTGGCACGAAACGTTCTCGGGGTATACAAGCCATGGTCGCCAAGACCCGTTCACTCTTGATCTCGGCACTAAGCTGCTCAATCAACCTAGCCCTCGCCGCTCCAAAGTCCATATTGGATAACTCCACGGCTAGGGAACAACCAAGTATAACACCACCAGGATTGCCAGCATAACCCCGGCTAGAATAGCAATCCTGCGTAGTTCATTACTGATATAAACATGCTGAATTATATTGGACGTGATAGCTCTTGGTTTCAGCACTTTTGGTACAGGTGCCGGTGTCTGAGAAACAGGACTGTTATCTTGGGCTACGCCCTGTTGCTGAGCGCCGGTTACCGCAAAATCTCGCTTTATTTTTTCTTTTTTGCGTTGCGCTGTATGTTTATGTCCGCCATGTGATTTACTAGGCATTTATCACCTTCCTACAAACTATTATAAAGTCCTGTCCCCTACTTTACCTGCTATCATTCTGTTTTCACTGAAGTCTTTATCATAATACCTACTTAGCCCTGGGGTGAGACTGCTCATAGGTGCGCCTAATATGCTCACTGGTAAGATGAGTGTAGACCTGAGTAGTAGATATGTTAGCATGTCCCAGCAACTCTTGAACTGACCTCAAGTCAGCACCACCATTCAGCATATGAGTAGCAAAGCTATGCCTTAGAGTATGAGGAGTAATCTCAGCCTCAATGTTAGCTGCTTTAGCATAGACTTTTAATATCTGCCAAAGCCCTTGCCTGGTCAGTCTCTCACCACGAGCATTAAGGAATAAAGCCTTCTCATCACTTTTACGTACCAACCGAAGACGTGTTCCCTCTGTATATTCCTTCACAGCTAGAGCCGCCTGCTCATATATAGGAATAACTCGTTCTTTACTCCCTTTACCCAAACAGCGAACATAGCCATTCTCAAAATCCACATCACCCAGATTCAACGAGACTAACTCGCTCACCCTCATACCACTAGCATATAACAGCTCCAGCATTGCTCTGTCTCTCGTGGCTTCTGACGCAGATAGCTTGCGCGGCTGCTCCAGCAGTAGACGAACCTGACTAATCGAGATGGGCCTGGGCAACGATTTTCCCACCTTAGGTGAGCGTACATCCTGTATTGGATTAGCTTTAATAATGCCCTCACCCACCATAAAGTTAAACAGGGACCTGACCGCTGCCACCTTGCGAGCTACTGTGGTAGCCGCGTAGTTCCTTTGCCGCAAGTCGAGCAGATAGCTTAGCATTGATTGACGGTCAAAACTAGCCCATGGTGGAATAGAGCCACGCTTGGCCGCCTCTTCTTCAACGAAGCCAGCTAATTGATTCAGGTCATTCCGATAAGCCAATATGGTGTTCTGGGGAAAGCCTTTTTCCACAGCCAGATAATTCAAAAAATTATCAATAACCTGTCTCACAATTCCACCTCACGCTACACAATTTTATTATGTTAATTTTAACATAATAACCAGAAAAAGCAATGCCGCCAATATTTTGCCCATCATATCGGCTATGTTAAAATGAATTGAAGGCAGGACAAAGATTGACCAACCTTATAGTACAGCAACTAAATCAATTACCTGGTAATCCCGGCGTCTATTTATTAAAAGATGCCGAAGGTACTATCATGTATGTGGGGAAAGCAACTAATCTCCGCCATCGGGTAAGGTCATACTTCGGCACCGGCCAGAAGTTATCACCAAAGACACAGCGGATGGTAGCCCGGGTTCATGACCTTGACTATTTTGTTACCACCACAGAACAGGAAGCTCTTATCCTGGAGCTAAACTTGATAAAGCGCCACCACCCCCATTATAATGTTCGACTTAAAGATGATAAGACTTTCCCCTACCTCAAGATAGATTCCACCGAAGATTGGCCCAGGGTATACATTACCCGACGTCTAACACAGGATGGAGGGCGTTATTTTGGACCTTTCGCCAGTGCTAAGTCGATACGCCAGACCATGAAGATAATAAAACGAATTTTCCCGTTTCGCTCCTGTTCCAAACCTATCACCGGCACTGATTCCCGACCTTGCCTCTGGTATCATGTAGGAAAATGTCTCGCTCCTTGCATTGGTGCCGTAAGTAAAAAGGAATACGCTGAGGTAATAAAGCAGGTAATTCTCTTCCTTGAAGGTAAACAGGGCAAAGTGGTTCAATGGCTGGAGAGCCGGATGAATAAGGCAGCGAAAGCCCTGGAATTTGAAAGGGCCGCTTTACTCAGAGATCAAATCCAGGCAATCCACGAAGTTATCGAAGGGCAGAGGATTGCTACCACCGTAAGGGGTGAGCAAGATGTCATTGCCTTCGCTCAAGATAAAGACCAAGCCTATGTTCAGATTTTCTTTATCCGCAGTGGTAAGATGATTGGGCGAGAGAGCTTTGTCCTGCAGGGCACCCGCTCGGAAGAGCCACCACAGATTATAACCAGCTTTATTAAACAGTTTTACCAATCGACTCCTTCTATACCTCGCTTGCTTCTACTCCAGTATCCGGTAGAAGATAAGTCAGTTATTGAGGACTGGCTTCGAAATAAGAGAGGTGATAAAGTCAGTATTAGAGTGCCCAAGCGGGGCAACAAAAAACGACTGGTAAACATCGTAGCGGAAAACGCTCAACATGGTTTGACTCAACTCAAAATTAAACAACTAGCCACCCCCAGAGCCTTAGAGACAGCTCTAGATGAAGTAACCCAAGAACTTAGATTACCTCATCCCCCACTTCGCATGGAAGGCTATGACATCTCCAACATACAGGGAACATCAGCCGTGGGTAGTATGGTGGTCTTCGAGAAAGGCAAACCAAAACCAGCCCACTACCGACGCTTTCGAATCAAAACTGTGTCCGGTGCCAATGATTATGCTATGCTCCACGAAATACTCAAGCGACGATTCAAACGGAGTGGTGATACCTCCGCTTCAGATAGCTGGGCAATTTCCCCCGACCTTGTCCTGATTGATGGTGGCAAAGGACAACTTAATGCCGCCCAAGCAGCAATGCACGAGGTCGGAGTCGATTCCGTACCCGTTGCCAGTCTGGCTAAAGAAAACGAATACCTCTTTATCCCCCAAGAAGCCAAGCCGATTATACTACCTGGCAACTCTCCGGGTCTCCAGCTACTACAACGCCTTAGGGATGAAGCTCATCGCTTCGCACTCGGCTACCACCAAAAGATTCGCCAGAAACAAACCTTTGCGTCAGCCTTTGATGGTATTACAGGCATCGGCCCCAATCGTAAACGCACTTTACTACGAAAATTTGGCTCAATCCGAGCTATCCAGCAAGCTTCTACAGAAGAGCTAGCCACTGTTAAAGGAATCAGTCAAAGTTTAGCCAGAAGAATAAAGGAGTACCTGTAACTATGCCAGCGAATTTACCACCTCAATACTTTGAAGCCGAAAAAAGATTCCGCCTGGCTAAAAGCCCAGAGGAGAAAATTGCTACCTTAGAAGAAATGCTGGCTATCATGCCTAAGCATAAGGGAACAGACCATCTCCGTGCTGAGCTAAGAACCAGAATCGCCAAGCTGAACCAGTTAGCTGTCAAAAAGTCCGGCGCCCATCGGGCATCTATGGCTATTGAGAAAGAGGGGGCTGCACAGATAGTAGTGATTGGCCCACCTAACGCCGGTAAATCCCAGCTTGTGTCCAGCATTACCAATGCCTCCCCTATCGTGGCCGAATACCCTTTTACTACCCACAGTGCCACTCCAGGAATGATGGAGTTTGAGAATATAAAGATACAGCTAATTGATACCCCACCACTGATACCCCAACCTGTTGAGTGGTGGCTACGACATATGCTGGTACGAGCAGATGCCCTTTTAGTTATAGTAGACTTAGATAGCGCCCCATTAACTCAAATGGAGAGTATTATAGCACAACTAGACGAATTAAGAATCATCCTTGGGAAAGCTAACACTGAAAATAATGAAGAAGTTATCCTATACCGTAAGAAGGGACTGATTATCGGTAACAAGTTAGACCTGAATCATGCCAGCCAAAACTATGTAGCTTTACAAAATAAATACCAAGACCAACTACCGGTTATTGCTATCTCAGCCAAAGAGAGGTCTAATCTAGAAGAACTCAAGCACTCCATCTATCAATTACTTAACATTATCCGGGTGTATACTAAGGTTCCCGGACAAAAACCGGATTTTACCGACCCGATAGTACTGGACCGGGGTAACACTCTGGAAGATGCCGCCACTTCAGTCCACAAGGATTTTGCCCAGAATCTAAAATACGCCCGTATTTGGGGCTCAGGTAAGCACGATGGTTTAATGGCAAAAAGAGACCATATTTTGCAAGATGGCGATGTGATAGAACTGCATCTGTAGGCGAGACAGGCTCTTGACAAAGAGAGAATAACTAACTAAAGTATTCATTACTGAGTTGTGATAGCATTAATGAATATGAACAGTCGTTTTAGATAGATAGGATACAAAAATGCCAGTTGCACAACTGTCAGATAGAGATATAGATGAACTTATAGCAGTCGTCAAATATCTACCAGTAGATTACAGAAATCGTTTGCGGACGCGAGCCCGTACTTACTCTGACAAACATGAGGAAGGGGAGCTTGAAATAGATGTACAAGATAAAGGTACATTTAGGATTATTATCAGAAAAAATCGTATTAACCCATTAGATTTCAGTGCGATACTTGGTTATATACCTACGAAACGGCTGAGATTATTTCGTCTGCGCAGATATAATGGTGTACATAAGCACACAAATAAAATAGAGAGAAATTCCTTCCGTAACTTCCATATTCACTATGCTACACAGCGCTATCAGGAGGCTGGTTGGGATATAGATGCCTATGCAGAATTAACTGAAAAGTATACCACTATAGATGGTGCTTGGGAGTTATTATTGGATGAGTGTAACTTCATAAGGCCTGAGACAGAAAGAATACAGTCAAAGATGCTATAATAAGCCAATAAATGGATGTTCTATAATGAGGGTAGTCATATGAATGTAGCAGATATAGAAGAAGACTTCCAAAAGAAAGTTTGTGATGAGGTTCGTCTCTCACCAGAAGGCTTGATGCGTTACATTGTTGACCATCCTTTTACTTTTGATGATGGAGACCATTATGTGGTTTATCTTAGAAATGTAGCTGGTGAATGGGAACTTACTGATGAGGGACATACAATCATGCATCTTAGCTACGAGGCTATAGATCTCCATAAAGGGAACTACAAGGAGATTATTAATAATACAATAAGTGCGTTTGGGCTCGCAAACCGTGAAGGTGAACTTACACTAACCGTTCCAGAGATGAGATTCGGTGATGCCTTATTCTCATTTGTTCAGGCCTTGGTTAAAATTTCAGACGTTAAATATTTAGAACGGGAAAGGGTGCGGTCATTATTCATGGAGGAGTTTAGAGGATTTCTAACTGAAAAAGTACCTGAGAGTAAGCGAAACTTTGAATATCATCATCCTCAACTTGACCCACGACGTATATATCCTATTGATTGTCGTCTTGAAACCAGAACTAAGCCCCTATTTGTCTTCGGTATAACCAACGATAGCAAGTGTCAGACTGCTACCAATATTATTTATTGGTGGGATCAACAGGGCGAGCCCTTTAACGTGATGGCTATTTATGAAAATCAGGAAGAAATAACAAGTAGAATTCAAGCACGCTTTAGTGATGTTTGTGGCAAACAATTCTCCAATCTGCCCACAAACAGGGAACGGATTACTACCTTTATTAAAGAAAGTCTCAATGGCAATAGAGAGTAAAGGGAATCCCTCTGTAATTGGGGTTTACAACAA
>Ga0265594_1000176_pt1 | contig 51063 bp, 47 predicted proteins | sample saktaG_11_FD_190147 | JGI IMG/M metagenome (GOLD analysis project Ga0265594, IMG submission 190147) | Saline water microbial communities from Sakinaw Lake, British Columbia, Canada - sak_2011_5_24_80m | ecosystem: Environmental > Aquatic > Non-marine Saline and Alkaline > Saline ...
ATGAGAGAAAGTGATATTTTAGCTATCATTAGCTAAGGTGGAAAGGAGCACAAATAATGGCAAAGCAGATAGTATATGATGTAAAAGCAAGAACGGCTCTCAAAGAGGGTGTCGATAAATTAGCCAATGCCGTTAAAGTTACCCTTGGTCCCAAGGGACGTAACGTTATTATTGAAAAGAAATTCGGATCTCCCACGATTACTAAAGACGGTGTAACTGTTGCCAAAGAGATCGAACTTGAAGACAAAATGGAAAATATCGGCGCTCAGATGGTCAAAGAAGTTGCTTCCAAAACTTCTGATATAGTAGGTGACGGTACGACGACTGCAACGGTTATAGCCCAGGCAATCATCGCCGAAGGTATAAAGAATGTTACCGCAGGCGCAGATCCAATGGAAGTTAAAAGAGGTATCGATCTTGCTGCTGCCGAAGTGGTAAAAGGTTTAAAAGAGATTAGCAAAGAAGTGACCGGTAGCAAAGAAAAAATCGCCCAGGTTGGTACAATCTCTGCAAATAGCGATGCCGTCATCGGTAAATTGATTTCCGATGCCATGGAAAAAGTTGGTAAAGACGGTGTTATTACTGTAGAAGAAGCCAAATCAACTGAGACCGGGTTAAAAGTCGTTGAAGGTATGCAGTTTGATCGGGGATATATTTCCCCTTATTTTGTTACAAACGCTGAATCGATGGAAGCAGCTCTGGAAGATCCTTATATTCTGATTCATGATAAAAAGATCAGCACCATGAAAGATCTTTTACCTATTCTCGAAAAAGTATCCCAGATGGGTAAACCACTTTTAATCATTGCTGAAGATATTGAAGGCGAAGCTCTGGCAACTTTAGTTGTTAATAAACTGCGAGGAACACTTCGTGTCGCTGCTGTTAAGGCTCCCGGATTTGGTGATCGTCGTAAAGCGATGCTGGAAGATATTGCTGTTTTAACCGGCGGCACTGTGATTTCTGAGGAACGTGGTTTCAAACTGGAAAACGCAACGGTTTCCTACTTAGGAAAGGCAAAGCGAATTACTATTGATAAAGACAACACAACTATTGTCGAAGGTGGCGGTAAAACTGAAGATATCAAAGGACGTATCAAACAGATTAAGGCACAGGTTGAAAACTCAACCTCCGACTATGATAAAGAAAAATTGCAGGAACGTTTAGCGAAGCTGTCCGGTGGTGTCGCCGTTCTTGAAGTCGGCGCTGCAACTGAAGTTGAAATGAAAGAGAAAAAAGCCCGTGTGGAAGATGCTCTTCATGCAACCCGTGCAGCCGTTGAAGAAGGTATCGTACCCGGTGGTGGCGTGGCATTGTTGAGAGTATTATCCAAACTGGATGGTATCAAAGCCACTGGCGACCAGATGGTTGGAGTAAAGATCGTAAAAAAAGCGATTGAAGAACCAATTCGCCAGATTGTTAAAAATGCCGGTCATGAACCCTCAATCGTTGTTCAGAAAGTCAAAGAAGGTGCCGATGATTTTGGATTTGACGCCTATAAAGAAGAATATGTAGATCTTTATAAAGCCGGTATTATCGATCCGACTAAAGTTGTCCGCATTGCAATGGAAAATGCAGCCAGTATAGCTGGTTTACTGCTGACAACCGAAGCGATAGTCTCCGATATTCCCGAAGCAGAACCGGCTGCTCCTCCAATGCCTCCGGGTGGCGGAATGGGCGGAATGTATTAATTGATAGATAATCAGATAATGGGCTATTCCAAATATGGAGTAGCCCATTTTTTATTTTGAACTGTCTTATTATAATATTCAATGAAATACTTGATTTAAATCACCTTTAAAGATATATTGCGAATGGAAAATAAAAAGGAGGAAAAATGACTAATTTATGGGGTGACATAAAAAAAAGTCTTGGTGAATGGGCCGCTAAAGCAGCCGATAAAGCCGGTGAATTTACTCGGGAAGCAGCCGATAAAGCCGAAGAAGTCACGAAATTAGGAAAGGTAAAATTGGACATCTTCCAGATTAAAAGAGATATTGAAAAACAATTTGCCGATCTCGGTGGTATGGTTTATCAATTGATACTTGATAAAAAAACCAAAGACTTTGAGAAAAATGAAAATGTAAAATCCTGTTTGACCGTAATTCAAGAGCTGGAAAAAAAACTCAAGGAAAAAGAAAAACTGTATAAGACCATTCAGAAAACCAGTCAGGCTAAAAAAGAACATTCAACCGAAACTGAAGTCAAAGACAAAAAAGAATAGCTTTTCAAAAAACAATTTAAATGGTTAAGAGCAGTTCATCAAAAAGCCTTCCTCATTTGTATAGTCACATTCTTCAGAAATATTTCGAAGAAATAGGTCATGAAGAACCATTGACACCCGAGGAAGAAATTGAACTGGCGGCAAAAGTTCGACAGGGGGACTCTCAAGCTCTTGATAAATTATTGCGCGCTAACTTACGGTTTGTCGTATCTGTCGCGAAGAAATACCAAAATCAGGGGCTTTCACTGGAAGATCTGATCAATGAAGGAAATATCGGTCTGATAAAAGCCGCTCAAAGGTTTGATGAAACCCGTGGGTTCAAATTTATATCTTATGCAGTGTGGTGGATACGTCAGACAATTTTACAATCGATATCTGAATATTCTCGATTAATACGTCTTCCGCTTAATGTAGTGGGTAATTTAAACAAGATTTCAAAAATCACGTCCGAATTTGAACAGGAATATGAACGAGAGCCGACCGTACAAGAGATTGAAGAGATCCTGGAAAAGGAGAATATTGATTTAGAGGTTGCCAGACAATTAAACGAAGGGATTATGAGTATAAATACGCCCATCGGTCATGATGGAAACGGTACTCTGCAGGATATCCTAAGCGGTATGAATGAAAATGATCCGGACAGATTATTGCAAGAAGAGTCATTTCATTCGGAGATAGAAAGGGCGCTCCGAAGTCTTGATGATCGAGAAGCAACCGTGATACGTTTGTATTTCGGTATCGGACAAGAACTTCCGATGACATTAGAGGAGATTGGAAATCTTCAGCATCTGACTCGCGAAAGAGTTCGGCAAATAAAGGAAAAAGCATTAAGAAAATTGCGTCATACTTCCCGAGCGCTATTATTAAAAGGTTATTTAGGTTAATAAAATTATTGACAATGTGTTTTTGAATTGTTAAAATGAGGCGTTGAAAAAAAACACGGGGTAGAAAATAAATTTAATTGTAGCAGGAGAATGAAAAAACAGTCACGGTTTGTTCTAATCTGGAACACAAAAAGACCTCCAAAGTCCGTTAGTTTAAGCCATCGTCAGTTAATCGGACTTGGAGTTGTTTCTGTTATTTTATTCAGCATTGTCGTTATAATTAGTATCAATGTATTTTCCGATATCATCTATAAAACAAAAGTTGCCCGGTTACAAAAGAGTAACAGTAAGTTGATAGGGACTTTGTATGATTTGGAAAACAGAATCCAACAAATGGAATCGGAAATTCAGATACTTGCCGAAAAAGATCAGGCTCTACGCACCTACGCTGATCTCCCTGTTATTGATAAAGATATTCGCAAACTAGGTATTGGTGGTAAATATACTTTTCAAGGTGATGAGATTGATAATCTTTTACCTGATGGTAATATAAAAGTATCTGACTTAGCAAATGATCTTGACCGTTTGACACGTGAAATCAAGTTAGAACGGATCAGTTATGAGGAGATATACAATGCGGTCAAGCATCGTTCTCCTCAAATAAAGTCGACGCCGTCGATCCGACCGGTAAATACCGGGTACATTTCAGATGGTTATGGCTACAGAAGAGATCCCTTCTCCGGAACACGTCAATTTCATTATGGTATCGATATTTCATCGCCGACAGGTACTCCCGTGTATGCTACTGCCGATGGTGTTGTTAGAAGTACTAACCGCAGCGGGACATACGGAAAAATTGTCAAAATCGACCATGGATATGGTTATTCGACTTTCTATGCGCATTTATCCAAAATAGTAGTAAAGCCGGGTGAGGTCGTAAAACGTGGTCAGAAAATTGCCGAAGTCGGTTGTACCGGGCGAAGCACTGCTTCTCATTTACATTATGAGATTCGTCAATATAGTATAAATAAAAATCCTCTGGATTATTATTTCACGGGTTATATTCGCTAAATAGCTTCATCCAAAATTTTATTCATTATTTAATTCAGCTTTAATAATAGGCTATATTTGCTTAATTTTCACAGTGTATGAATTCTAAGAAGTACTATATAGAAACCTATGGTTGTCAGATGAATGAAGCAGATTCGGAAATTATGGCAGGTCTGCTTGAAAGGATGAATTATATTTCAACATATTTACCGGAAGAAGCCGATGTTATTCTCGTTAATACTTGTAGCGTGCGCCATGGCGCCGATAATCGTGCGATAGCACGTCTCTCACAGTTTAAACATTTAAAAAAACAAAAACCGGATTTGTTACTCGGACTGGTAGGTTGTGTAGCTCAGCGTGATAAAGGAAAAATATTAGAAGAGAAACCTTTCATCGATCTGGTTCTTGGACCCGACTCATACAGACAGATTCCGGAATTACTAAACAGACGGGAATTACCGTTTGTTGACGTCCATTTATCAAAACAGGAAGTTTACGATGGATTAACGCCGTTCAGAAACACCCGGGTAAATGCCTGGGTATCGATAATGCGGGGTTGTGATAAGTTCTGTTCCTATTGTATTGTCCCTTTCACTCGGGGAAGAGAGCGGAGCCGCTCTGTTAAAAGTATCGTTGAAGAAGTGAGGCAGGCAATAAACGACGGATTCGTTGAAGTCACTCTTTTAGGCCAAAATGTTAATTCATATTGTTATGAAGAAAACCGGTTTCCAGACTTACTTCTAATTATTGCTGAAATCCCCGGTGTTAAACGGATACGATTTACATCACCTCATCCTGAAGATATCGATGATGCGACGCTGGAGGTCATGCGTAAGCATGAAAATATCTGTAAACACATCCATCTTCCACTTCAAGCCGGATCAACGAAAGTATTAAAATCGATGAACCGGACATATACGCAGGAAAAATATCTTACTGTCGTCGATAAAATCAGGAGATACATGCCGGGTTGCGGTATTACGACCGATATTATTGTCGGTTTTCCCGGAGAAACGCAGAATGATTTTAATGATACGCTTTATGTAATGGATCAGGTGATATTTGACAATGCTTATATGTTTAAATACTCACCAAGGCCAAATACATCAGCCGCTAAATTACCAGACGACGTCCCTGAAAACGAAAAATCTAAGCGGCTTAATACCGTTATTGAAAAACAGAAAGTCCATACTCTTCAAAAGAACAGAGCTTTGATCGAAACTATACAACCTGTCCTGGTTGACGGCATCAGCAAAAAAGACAGTAATGAAAAAATTGGTAGAACTGATACAAATAAAATGGTAATTTTAAAGGAGGGAGACGCCGACATCGGAAATATTGTCAATATACAGATTATCGATGCCGCAGGCGTAAGTTTATTTGGCAAAATTCAATAATTCATGAGGGAGATATGAAATATTTAAAACTCTTGGTGCTAATCCTTGTCATTTTAATTCTTTTGGTTTTTGTCATTCAAAACGTTGGTCAGAAAATTACGTTGAAATTTTTCACTGATTCCTATTCATTTTCGACAGAAATGATTATTGTGCTGCTGATATCGATTGTCATTGGATTTCTAATTGGATATTTACTAGCCGGTGTTCAAATTCTGGAACAAAAAAACAAACTGCGTGTGTTAAATTCGGAATATAAAAAATTAAAAAAAGAAGTCGATTTGCTCAGGAATAAGGAGATTGAAGACGTCGAGGAAAACGAATAATCTAAGGATAAAAGGTACTGTTTATGACTACCATTGAAATTGTTTTTGCAGTCGGATTACTGTTTTTTCTGGTGATAATATTTGGAATGATCTTTGGTCGTAGAAAAACAGTAACAAAACCGAAATTCTCCCTATATGCTCAGGCATTAAACCACATTCTTCAGGGTGAATATGAAATTGCCATTAAGGAATTAAAGGCGATCATAAATAAGGATACAAATCACATCGACGCCTATATCAAATTGGGAAATCTGCTTCGCGTGACAGGAAAATTAAAAGCCGCTGTAAAAGTACATCAGGCATTGCTTTACCGGCAGGACATCGATAAAACCCAAAAACTGGATATTATGCGGAACCTCGTTGATGATTATGTAGAACTGGACGAAAAAGGGATTGCTTTATCGGTTGCCTTAACTATTCTGGATGTCGAAAAGAAAAATATATGGGCGCTGGAAAAAATCTGGCATTTATACCGGGATCTCAGAAAATGGACTAAAGCCTCCGAATATATGGAAAAGGTTTTGCATTTTCGCAAAGAATCCAATAAACGCCTGATGGTGATTTATAAAGTTCAGGAAGGTTTGGAGAAATTTGAAAGTGGAGCGAATCACGATGCGAGATTGATTTTCCGTAAAGCCATAAAGATTGATCCTGCTTGTGAAGCGCCGTACTATTATATGGCGGAATCTTATGTAAAAGATCGGCGTGAAGCGGATGCCGTCGAATGGTGGGTGAAATTTGGGGAAATTGCGCCGGACAAAGCCTGGCTGATTTTTAATCCACTTCAGAAAGTTCTCTTTAACCTGGGAAATTTTGGCAATATCGAAGATTTTTACCTGAATATCCTGAAACGTAAACCGGGAGATGTTCGGACAATTACAGTCCTGGCGAATTTTTATGAGAGAAAAGGCGACTTACAAAAGGCGTCGGAACTTGTTGAAGATCTTATCGAAACAAACCCGACTTCCGTAATTGCCAAAATTGCATGTTGTAAATTATTAGTTGCACAGAGACGCGAACAAGAAGCCAGTGATGTGCTGAGTGATATTTTATATAAATTCGATACGATCAAACAGGTTCGCTGCACGAATTGTGGACATATGGTCAAAGACATTCTCTGGATCTGCCCGGTTTGTGGAAAAGAGGACCCCATATTAGATCAATTATGAAACATGTAATCGCAATAATTATCGGCTTGCTTAGTCCCTTTATTCTGGTTTCCCAGGATTTGACGAAGTATTATGACTATGTGGATCAGGATAAGGCTGATTCGGTCAAACTGGCGATACCACAGCTGATTCGCAGTTATCCCAATAATCCGGATGTACTTTATTTATCCGCTCTTGTGGAACTGGAAGGCGATAAGGCGTTGTTAATTTATAAAGATGTCTTAAGTCAGTATCCGAACAGTAAAAAAGCCGATAACGCCCTGACAAAAATTATTGAGTATCTTTATACAAAAGGCTTATACAAAAAGACAATTACGTATTCTAAACAGTTAATTACGAAATATCCGGACAGCGAAAATATCGGGAATTGCATATATATGTTACTGTGCAGTTTCAACGTAATGAATAAAAAGGATTCCGTTGATTATTATTACGCTCATTATCTGGAAAAATATCCCGATCTTGACCTGCAGTTTTATGATTATCAATCTGTACCATCATATGTTACCGGAGACCGGCTCGCGACAAAAGTAAAACATGTCGAACGAGTGAAACCGCCTGAACGGCAAGTATCCAAGCCAAAATATGCTCTTCAGGTCGGAGCATTTGGAAATCCCCAGAATGCGTTGATATTAAAAAACAGGTTGAAGTCCTACGGATACGATCCCTATGTGCAGAAAATCAAAGGTAGTCGCCAGGACCTGTTATCCGTCAGAGTGGGAAGATATAATTCCCGTGCAGACGCCGTAGAAGCGGGAAATCGTCTCAAAGCCTTGCATAATATTGATTATATCGTTGTTCAAAGGAATCAATGGGAATGAATGCAACCCCGGTGGGTGCCACGGTCTTCAAAATCGCTGTCCCCGATACAATCGGGGAGCTGGGTTCGACTCCCAGGCGTTCCCGCTACGCATTCAGCAATTATTAAAAGTTTTGTCCTATGTAACGATGTTCTTTGATTTTGTAAATTTATTAACCACCCCATTTTCATCCGGCAGCTGCCGGAAGGGGATTTAAGGAGTGGTTCCAAACTTTAATTATTGGACATTTCTTTTATCTCAAGAAACCTCCGGTGAGGTAATTGAGTATAATAAAAAGTAGCGGCAATTAGTAAATCGTCTCTACAGGTCGTTAACATTGTGATGGTCCGGGGGTGCCTATCCCGATTATCTCGGGAACGGCTGAGAAAATACCCTTTGAACCTGATCTGGATAATACCAGCGAAGGGAGTTTATAATGACCCAAAAAACATTATCTGCATTTATCATTTTTATCCTGATTACACTTATTTTCACAAGTGTGGGGTATAGTAATGAAAACCTCATAACCGGTAGAATAGTATCACAATCAACGGGAAAGCCGATTGATTATGCCAATATATTTCTCGAAACCGGCGAGGGAACTTACTCCAGTGAGTCCGGCGATTTTGTGCTGAAATACAAAATATTGCCCTGTAAATTGACCGTTTCCCATATTGCATTCAGGGACACGACATTTTTAGTAAAAAAAAGCACTGTCGGCAATATTTATCTTGTTCCGGAAGTATTAACGGGCAAAGATGTCTTTGTGACTGCCACGCGAGCCGTGAAAGGTAAAACACCGGTTGCCTTTTCGGAACTTACTGCGGAGGAAATTCAAAACCGCTACACTGTTGAAGATTTACCGATGATCCTTGCTATGGAACCGGGTGTTTATTCCTATAGCGAGAGCGGCAACGGAACCGGCTATTCCTATGTCCAGATCCGGGGATTCGATCAGAGCCGCATCGCCGTGATGATGAACAATGTGCCATTGAACGATAACGAAAGCCACCAGGTCTATTGGGTTGATCATGGCGATGTTCTTGCCGACGCCGAAGATGTTCAGATACAGCGCGGGATTGGCAACAGCCTTTACGGTGCCTCGGCTTTTGGAGGTTCGATAAATGTGATCACATCGATTGGATCCGATAAACCGGAATTGTCACTGAATGTGGGCGCGGGTTCGTACAATACGTCTAAAATCCATCTAAAAGCCACTGCTGGAGCGCTTTTCAATAAGAGAGTAAAACTATCGACAAGGCTTTCACAGATTAAATCCGCAGGCTATCGTGATTTTCATGATACCGATCAGAAAGCAGGGTCCGTCGGCATTGAATACGACGGTGATAAATTTACTCATCAATTCAGGACATTGATAGGCTATGAAAGAAGTCATCTGATGTGGGACGGCGTTTCGGCTGATGATATTAATGACCGTGAAAAGCGGCGCGCCGGTTATCAATCTTATATCGATGACTTTTTACAACAGGTATATTCATTGAATAGCTCCTGGCGGATCAGCGATCGTCTGCACTTCAGTAATGTCGCTTACCTTGTGATGGGAGAGGGGTATTACGAGACCGAAAAGTCATCCGGTTATGATCTTGCCGATGACAGTGGAACCGATGACCGGGATGATTTTCGGGATTTTCTTATTTCATACAATCTTGACGATTATTACGAAGGGTATCCGTGGGATTCCATGAATAGCCGCGAACTGGGTTTTACTCGTCGGAAATGGATCGTCAATAACTATTTCGGGATGATTCCGACACTGACATATATTCGTAATAAATATCGACTGGATATCGGCGGCGAGATTCGTTCTTACACAGGCGATCACTTTGGGGAAATCGCCGGTTTCTCCGATCAGGACCTGTCATCTGCAATTACTGATGACTGGTTTCGCTATTATCGGTATATTGGTGATAAACTGATCACGACCGGTTTCGCTCACTTTGCCTTTGAACCGCTGGAAAAGTTGAAACTGATTGCCGATCTGCAGTATCAATACATTCACTGGAATATGGACCAGAAGAAAATCGGACATGCCGTCGGGTATCAATTGGATGCAAAATGGAATTTTCTGAATCCGCGCATGGGGGCGATTTATTCGTTCTCTGATGAATTGTTTGTCTTTGCCAATTACGGGAAAGCCCAGCGCGAACCGGCAGACGATCAGATCATCGAAGCCGACGATGTCTGGAGCGCTCCCCTGAAGGCGTCAGCCGAATTGATAAACGATTATGAATTAGGCGGCAATTACCGAAGCCGGCAATTCGAGTTCGACCTGAACCTGTATAGAATTAATTATAAAAACGAGCAGCTGAAAAACATTGATGTTGAGCAGGAAGGAGAGTACGTCTATTATCATTCCGACGCGACATTGCACCAGGGAATTGAGCTGGAACTGAATTATCAGCCGTCATCGTTTTGGGCATTAAACCTGAACAGCAGCATAAGCCGGCATATTTTTCAGAGCGGTGACTGGCAGGATAAAGTCATTCCCAATATTCCATCGAAATTATTTAACGGTAGTCTGCGATTGAATCCGCTTGATCATCTGACATTTTTTATCACTATGCGCTATGTGGGCGAACAATATCTCGATAAGCAGAACTTTGGAACCAATGACGCATTTTGGCTGTTAGATGGGGGCATCCGGTATGTATTTAAGAATATTGAAGTCAATTGTAAGGTGAATAATATTCTGGATCGCCTGTATTCAACCTACGGTTATGGCTATGAATGGGGCGGCTATTATGCCTATTACTGGCCCGGCGCGACACGAAACGGATTTGTATCCATGTCGGTTAAGCTTTAAAAATCCTGTATAGAGACGGTTCATGCACCGTCTCGATGTTATAATGTATCTCTGGCTGCGGGGTTTGATTTCGTAGCCCTCAGATGTAATTAGCACCGCACAGACGTTTCGGAGTGCAGCTCCGGAACGAGGAAAACAAAATCACAAATTCCAAAAATTGAAAAAAACTCTCCAACAGGAGTCTCTGCTGAGACAATTACCGAAATTCTAAATCGCAAACAGGATATTGTTGATTGTTCACCGTTTGAAACATTGAAAATTGGAATTTTGATATCGTTTGCCTGCCCTGTAGAGAGTATGCGACCGTATCAGGGTTATTCGTTGCTTGAAATTTGGAATTTAAATTAAAACTTCGTTTCAACCAGCCGGTATTTCCGGCTTCCCAACCCAATTCTTTAGTAATATTCCGGTTCCGTAAGGTACTCAGACCTGACGGATATGAATAGGCTGTAAAAACACCTGCCAGGTTTAATCAAATACGCAAACCTGAAGCCGCAAAATCTTTTAAACCTGACAGGTCTAAACAAAGGCGTGGGAAGAAAGAGGAGTAATAAATTATCCAGTCGAATATAAAGGTAAACTACCGGAATATGCTCAAAAAGCCGATTATCGTAGAGTGCTTAAAGTTCTCTGTAAAGATCAATGCCGTGAAATATTTACAGATCCGATAAATCTATTGCATTAAATTAATTACTGTCTTATTTTAATTATGACTTAGGGGTGGTAGCGTTGAGTGATCAGCCGCCCGGTTTTTCACTCGGCGGGTTTATTGAAAAGTCTTGAAATATTTCATAAAAAACTACTTATGAAGAGACTTTATGCAAGATAAAACAGCCCCTGACGGCAATGAACTGGCAGTAAATCCGGTCCTGCTTGTGATGGATATAAGGCAAAGCGTCGATCCTTCAGCCGGTCCATTATCAGTCAATCCGGTAAAATTGGTATTTCAAATGACATCATTGATGTCCGGAACAGCAGTTTTCCTGTTTAAAACAGCAGCGATGCTATCTGAAACAACACTACAGGGTGATTTATGGGTTTCATAGACCCGGTCATGAAAGAAAACATACAACTGATTAACGCCGTATGGCAAAAAGGAAGCATAATTCCGGACGAGAACCCCAATGTATTACGGAAAGATCGTTACGGGAACATGATCTTTTATGCCGATTACGCCAATATCGATTCCGTATTCGGCTGGCTAATTGATCATATCGTGCCCACGGCTTATGGCGGTACGGACGATATTGAGAATCTACAACCGGTGCAGTGGAAAGTGAATATTTTAGTTGTGCCAGGTGTGAAAAAACCTCCCGGAGGTTTCAAACCTCCGGGAGGATAGAAAAAGTGGAGGCAATCATGGCGAAAAATCCAATTTATAAAACCTGACAGGTCTAAACGGCATATGGATCAAAAGAGCAATAAGAATCCCCTTAAAGGGGTGAGGAAGGAGAAGTAAAAAATTATTCTGTGGTGTTAGAAGTTCGTAACCAGAAGGTTATCAAATAACATTATTTACTTAGACCTTATGAGTAAGATTAAGACCGATACTTTAGTTATTTTACTAATGAAATTCTCCGGTAAAGCCCTTAATATCAGTTATAGATTTCTGAGGAATAAATGATATTAAGTTTTTTCAAATTTATAAAGAAAAAAATGAAAAACGAAACAATGGTTTTCTAATTAATTTTAAGGTAATAAATGGAAAACTCAATAAAGCACAAAATAGTAGAAGAACCACAAATCCCTTCTGAGATTATTAATGCCGTCAATAATAATAATTTAGTCGTTTTTACTGGAGCAGGCGTATCACGCCTTAAACCAATCGAATGCCTCGGATGGGATCAGCTAGCAAATAACCTTATTGATAAGTGCTTTTCGGCAGGAAAAATATACTACAAAGAAAAAGAGTCTTTAAAGAAAACAATAGATCATCGGAAAGTCATTACCATTGTATACAAACAATTCAAGGAAAATGAAGAGCTATTCTGGGATGAGATGAAAATTGCACTGAAAGAAAAAGAAAAAATAAAGAGAGAAAATATCTATGAAGATGTTATAGGATTAAGAGGTGTTAATATTACCACTAATGCCGATACGTATATTGACGAATACTTTTCAGCCAACAGAATTGTCTATGAAATTAGTGGATTTAGTCCTAATAATATTGATCGAACTAAGGTTTATCACTTACATGGATCTATTAATAATCCGGATAGCATGATTTTTACTCTTCCAAGATATTTCAAATTATACCAAGCCGATGAGGTAGGTCCGTTTCTTAGAAAAATATTTCAAGAAAATGTTGTTTTATTTATTGGATACGGTCTTGGAGAATTTGAATTGCTTGAATATCTTTTTCTTCATAATAGTGATAAAACCTGTAGAAGATTTGCCCTTCTACCTTACTATAAAGGAGAAGAAAACTTATATAATATGGAGCAAACATATTTTGATGATATGGGAATTACCATAATTCCTTTTGCTCTTGACAATTTAGGCTACGAACAGCTGTCTGTAATTATTAAAAATTGGCGTAAAGAAATTAATTCACTATCTAAATATGCTATTGATTCGATAAAGGAAATAGAAGACGTTCTGGTTAATCCATCAGGAAGAAAAATAGAAAGAGTTCTTCAGTTGGTTCGAAATGAATCATCAAAAGAAGAATATTTATTTACAAATTTCGATAAAGCGAAAAAGATTAGTTTATGGTTAAAATATTTAAAAAGCAGAGGTTATTTAGACACTAAGAATATTCCACTTCAATTTAAGGATGATAAGGATCTATCAGTACAAAAACCATGGTTGCCTGTTTATTATCTGCATGCATTTTCAATAAATAGAAAAAAAATAAGTAATAAACAACTATTAAATGAATTTTATAGGATCATTGATGAAGTAATAGATTATGAACAACACGTGATAAATGAAAATCCCTACGCTATTCCATATCAAATGAAAGAGATCATTTATTCATTGCCTAAAACTCGTTTTGCCGAAAAACATATTGAATATATTAGATTTGGAATTGAAAAGAATCATATGTTGGTAAGTCGGGATATTTTTGAAATCTTAATTCCAAAATTACTGAGGTTTAGAAAAAAAGAACTGATACTCAAGACAATCGACTTAATATTAAGTTATAAAAAAGTTGACAACGAATTAAATCAGTATAGACTTAGTGAATATATCTCAATAATAGATTCGTATTATCTGCCAAAAATTATAGATAAATATTATAGTGATTTATATAAGATGGTAGGGGTTGAATGTTACAATTTAGCACTAAAAAAACTCAATGAAATCATCCGCAGTGAAAAAAGTTCCTTTAACATGATTCGGATAAGAACAATTGAGGATCATCCACAATCAAGGTTTACAGATCGATATGAATATCAACTAATCCATTTTCTTCGGAACGTATTACTAATAATTGGAAAAAAGCAGATTACTCCGGTATTACAATATTTATTCTGGCGCAAGCATCCTATCTATACAAGACTGGCGTTAAATACTATCCGTTGCAGATATACCGAACTAAAAGATTATTTCTGGAATTGGGCAAAGTTTCAAAAAAATCCTTTCGATCACATTGAATGGAAACATGAGCTATGGGAAATGATACGTGATAACAGCAAGTTATTTTCTCATGATGAAATAAGGTTGGTTATACGGTGGGTTGAATCGAAGGATTTTGGGTATTTTCGAAAGAGCGATTATACTAACGAAGAAATAAATGCCGGAATTGCTTATCGGAAAAGAGAATGGTTGCTTGCTCTCGAGAAATCGGAGCACCCTGAGGTAAACAGAAGGCTAGAAGATTATTCACGAATTAACCCGGCGAAAATTGATCATCCCGGTTTTGATATCTGGATGGGAGATATGGAAATAAAAGAACCGAAAACCACTTCAGACGATCTTCTTAAAATGTCAAATATTGAAATATTACAATTGCTTCGTGAATTTACCGGTCCACAACGTTATCCGAGACATGGAGATTCTGTTTATGATCTTCATAATGCTCTTGAATACTGTGTAAGAGAAAATCCTCAGCGGTTTGTAGATGATTTAAATTCATTCAGAGATTGTGACCTGGCTTATTCCAGTGCAATTATTTCAGGTCTAAAAGATGCCTGGAATGCCAAAAAAGATTTTAAATGGGAACCTGTATTTAGATTTATTGAGCACTCTGTATTTGATGAAAAATTCTGGGAATATCAACTTCCACAAGATTCGTTTAATTACAGGAACTGGATGATTGAAACGGTTTCCGCTTTAATATCAACAGGAGTAAGCAATCCAGAAAGGTCATTCCCTCTTGAATATATTGACAGAGCAGAAGCAATTCTACTTTTGTTGGCTCATAGAACTAAATCTGATTTAAGTTTTTCCGGTGATTTAATAACAGCAGTCTTCAATACGACAAAGGGGCATGTATATGAAGGACTTCTCATTTTTTCAATCGGTTACGCCAAAATATATAAATCTTCTGAATCACAAAGATGGCATCAGCCAATTAAAGATTTCTTTAAAGAGCGTATTATTAATCATCCGGAAAATACACCGGAGGTTTGGGTTAATATTGGCCGTTTTTTTAATAATCTGATTTATCTCGATCGTGATTGGGTACTAACAAATATCAATTCCCTATTCCCTATAAATGAAAATGATCACTGGAAATCTTCATTTATGGCATATTTGTTTTTTTCACAGATATATGGTGATATATATAAATTGTTCAAGGTAAATGGACATTATCAAAAAGCAATTAATACTGAATTTGAAAAAGTATCATTAAATGAGGATATACGAGCGGTTTTAATGACTCATGTTGCAATTGGATATTTGTGTGAATGGGAATTATTAGCTGATGATCAGAGTCTTATACGCCTTGTTTTGCATCGAAAAGATCCTGTGCAATTTAAAGAGTTAGTGAATTATTTTTGGAGATCAAAAAAAGAGGGTTTTGATTCCATCATGCGAGCAAAATTAATTGATCTTTGGCGTGAGCTGATCGGAATTTTGAAAGGAGAAGAGAATAATGCAAATTTTCAAGAGTCTATTGCTTACCTTGCTCTCTTTGTTTCGAAGATCGACACAATTGATGAAGAAATGATTGAATGGATTGTTTTTTCTACTAAATACGCTGGCGAACACCATGTTTTATATTTGTTAGTTGAGTATTTAAAGCCACTATCAAAAACAAGTCCCGAAAATGTGGCAAAGATATATCTGGATCTGTTAGCAAATGACATTGTACCTGACTTTGATGAAAAAGATGTCAAAGAAACGATAGAATCCATTTATCAATCTGGAAAAAAGGATTTGGGGGATAAAATTTGCAATGGATATATTGAGCATGGTTCATTAATACTTCGGGAAATTTATGAGAAGTATAACAGTGATTAGATCGAATATCTTTCTGGTAATATTACACAAACCTTAGAATAATCTCCCGGAGGTTCAGCACCTGCGTATGCTGTCAGCGACCGATCTGTTCCCCTTTTCCCGGCAGTTAATGGAATCTTCAAAAACGGTTTTCAATTATGTTGCTTGTGATAATGAATTCGAGCGGAACTATGCGAAGTTTCTGGATCAGGCGGAAGACGTTGTGGCATTCGCCAAACTGCCGTTTCAATTCGGATTCAGCATTGCCTACACCGATACGCGGGCGAATATTCGCAATTACTTCCCGGATTTTATCGTGAAATTGTCAGATGATGAATATTGGGTCGTTGAGACGAAAGGGCGAGAGGATCTGGATGTAGCGATGAAGGATCAGGAGGCAAAATGCTGGTGTGAAAATGCAACGGAATTGACAGGAAGGAACTGGGATTACATGAAAGTAAATCAAAGTGAGTTTGAGAAGCTGAAGCTGGAGAATTTTGGGGAACTTGTGGTAGCTATCGGTGTGTTTATTTAAAGAAAATCCTTGACGATTTCAAAAAAGGAATTAACTTATAAGTGAATTTAGGATTTAAGTTAGTACGAATCAAAGTTGGTAAAAAAGCAAAAATATATTCTATCCAATATGACGGGGAAGAAAATCACGAGTTCCACAAGTTTGTTACCAACCCGGAAGTGTGCAGTCATCCTGATTTTCAAGCGTTACGAAAGAAAATTAAAGAACTATATGACAAACGCGGTTTACTTCAGCAATATTTTCGATCTGAAGATGAAAAGTGTCTTCATTCGGAAATTTGCAGGATCGATTATGGGGTTGGTTATCTCAGAATTTATTGCATTAGATGGAGTGATAAAATGCTCATTTTAGGAGGTGGTGGTATTAAACCTGATGATATCCGTTTTTGGCAGGAAAGTACAGAATTATCAGCTGAGGTAAGGAAGATTGCCGATGCATTTAATCGTATACATGAGTATCTGAAAATTAATAATCTCGTAATAGAAGATATATTAGAGGATTAGATTTATGTCAAGAGAAGTAGATGATTTTTTTGACGAGACAGAAACAAAAATACCGGAAGATGTTTCACAATTGGTTGAGAAGCAGATGGACATTGCCGAAGCGATTGCCGATGCTATTGATAAAAGCGAGTTCAAAACCCGCAAAGACTTCGCCGAGGCAATCAGCATGAAACCGTCAATGCTTAGCCGGATATTGGCGGGAAACGTGAATCTGACACTGAAGACAATAACAAAGATTGAAGCGGCACTGGAAACGGATATCATTCATGTGGAAGAATTCAAACATGAAGATAGCAAAATGAAGCCTGATTATTTACCAGAGTTTTATCAATTTATCTTCAAAATACCATCTAACCTGTATGATATTCGAAAGAACCAAAATACAGAAACTGAAATTTTGGATATCGAAACTTTAACTAATTCTAATCTTATTCAGAGGGACATACATGACGCATTCGCATAATAAAGAATTGCAAATCGGATTTCGGTTAAAAACTGTCCAGATTACAGAGTGTGCATTTCGTAAACCGGAGCAAGAGATACAGAAAAATCAAAATTTCGGATTTTCATTTACTTTCGGAGTCAATTTCAGTAAAGAAAATAGTGAAATCATCATTGAGGTTGGCGCCAGGATATTCTTATCACCAAAGCAGCAGATTGTTATTGGAGAAATAACAACAAAAACACATTTTGAAATAAATAATTTCAATGAGTTTGTTGAAGAAGAAAGCCGGTTTGCGTTTCCTGAAGATTTTATAGTTATGTTAATGAGTATATCATTCTCTACTTTACGTGGTATTGTGCTGGAGAAAACTGCAAGTACACTACAGCAACCGATTGTACTACCGGTAATTAATATTAACGAGATCATAAAAAAGCAAAAACCTAAAAATAAAATAAAATCGCATACAACAATTCATACTATATAGCCTAATAAAAATAGCTTCAATTCTCTTTTTTAATATCCTGAAAAACATATAAAATCCGTCGGATTTTACCTGAGATTAAGGAGTAATCTAACATCAAGGGATACAGAAAACGATAGCAAGCTATGCATTCTGTGAGGTATTTGGAATTTCAATCAAAACTCTGTCTCAACTAATTGATATTTTCTTGTTCCCAGCCCGATCTTTTCGCCATATTTCAACTGCACATTGGCATCCAGTAAAGGGTAGGAAAGTTCTGATAGAGTTTTATCAGCCTGTTGCTTTGTCAGATCGCAAACCGCCTGATCGACCGCCACCGGATCGGTTCCCGCCAGGACGCCGATGTCGTCCAGCACAATTTCAGGTTTATGCGCCAGGCAGTCGCAGTCTTTGGTCATATTGATCATGAAAGTCATGTACACTATTTTGCCATTTTTCTGTTTAACGATCCCGAGAGCGTGTTCGGCAACCTGTTTCTGCAATAATTCAGACGAGCTGTCCCATTTGAATTTCACGGCATTGAACCGGCAAACCGTCAGGCATTCACCGCAGCCGATGCAGATATCTTCATTGATCACCGCAAACTCATCTCCGACAATAATAGCATCGACAGGGCACCATTTTGCGCAAACACCGCAGGCGGTACACTTTTTTTCACTGATAATCGGTTTGGAGACGGAATGCTGGGTTAGTTTGCCTTTGCGGCTGGACATCCCCATGCCCAGGTTTTTGATGGTTGCCGCCAACCCGGTTGCCAGATGCCCGGTGGCGTGAGAAATGACAATCGCTGAATTTGCGGAGACAAGCTCCGTCGCCAGCGAAATGGTTTTATTGAGTGGCGCATTGATTTCGATTTCCGATTCATTCCGTCCCATAATTCCATCGGCAATAATTACCGGCGCGCCGAGTTTCTCGGATGTGAATCCATGTTCAGCCGCAACTGCGAGATGATCGATGGCATTATCACGGCGGCTTTTATAGAGTACATTTGTATCGGTAACAAAAGGTTTGGCGCCGCAACTTTTGATCATCCGTACGATTGGTTCGACATAATGAGGTGAGAGATGAGTCGTGTTTCCCGGTTCGCCGAAATGGACTTTTACGGCGGTGATATCGCTGGCTTCGACTATTTTATCAAATCCGGCGGTTTTAAATAATTTTTTCAGCCGGTTTTTGGTTTGATCGACCGGATCAGTATGGTGAAATCGCATTAAGTAGATGGTGTTTTTCATAAATTCCTTTTGTAATTATCTCGTAGAATATACTTCAAAATTACTAAAATTCAATAGCAGGAATCAATCTAATAGGAAAAACACGAAACATTTTCCAAAAAATACAGTAAAACACTTTTGCTTTCAGGAATAGAAATGTAAATTTCAGTAAGAAATTAGTGAGACATTATGAAATACAAATATTATATAGCGCTTGGTTTAATGGCTGGTTTATTGTGCTTTAAACCGGCTATCGGGCAGAAAAATAAAGGGATCGACGATCCCGATGCAAAATACGGCGGTTTTTCGATCATTCAGTCAAACAATGGCGCCGGATTCGGTGGATTTTATGAATATGCAATCAATGCTTCGAACAGACTGACGGCTAACATTCATCTATTGATCGTACGCGGAAAAAATGATTATCCCATATACAATCCATATGACCCGTATGGTTATACCTATGAACGTGCCGATAAGACCAGGTTGAGCTTTATTCCGGTTCTTGTGGGTTATAAACGCATTCTATTCGTTGATAAACTTGCAAATAATTTCCGTCCCTATTTGCAATTTGACGGCGGACCTGTTATTGCTCTCGATCCGGCGAATGTACCTGATTTCTCTGACAGGATGAAAAATATGGAGGTGTATTATACAGGTATCTTCAGAGTCGGGGCCGGGATGGATTTCGCGACAACACCGCGTACATTAATATCGGTTTTTCTCGGATATGAGTATTTGAAATTCGCCAATAAAATAGACCTGCCTTATGAGCTTCCCGAAGAACCGGATAAATATTATACCGGCAGGAAGGATTTCACCGGAATTACGATAAAAGTGAGTATCGGGAAAAAGTTTTAATGCATCGATATTTCTTTTACGTTTCCCCCGGTAAAATACAGAATGATACCGCAATCCTGGAGGGCGATGAATTCAGGCATTGCATTCACGTTCTGAGAAAAATAACAGGTGATGAGATTTCGCTTTTCAACGGCAGGGGAGAAATATTCACATCTGCTATAGAACGGATAGCGAAAAAATATTGTGAATGCCGTATTATTTCCACTGAAAAAATTAGAAAACCAATATCAACTGATATTGTTCTGGCATTTGGACTTATTAAAAGTAAAGCGCTGGATCTGGTAATTCGGGAAGCATCAGCCCTTGGCGTCGGTCAATTTGTTCCGTTATTTACGCAGCATTCCGTTAAACAGGGATTTAATTCCGACCGGATGCAAAAGATCGCAATAGAGTCATTAAAACAGAGCGGCAACTTCTATTTGCCCGAAATTCATGAGCCGGTTGAATTGTCCGACTGGTTGGATATGGCAATAAGCGTTTCGGTAAAGCTCGTCGCCGAGCAAGATCATTCTATATCGTTACAAACAGCTCTGACAAAACAAATCGATCATAAAAAAGTTGCAATCCTTATCGGACCTGAAGGTGGTTTACATTCGGATGAGATTGAATCCGCAGTTATAAAAGGATTTACGCCGGTCAGTATTCATCCGTACAGGTTGCGCACCGAACTGGCTGCCATAGTTGCTATTGCGAGTATTTACGCTTATATAAAACAGAGAGAGGGGTAAGAGTGGAAGACATTTGCATTTTTTGTAAAATCGCCCGGGGAGAGTTGAACACCCGGTTCATTTTTGAAAGCGATGAACTCGTGGCATTTCGTGATATCAATCCTCAAGCGCCAACCCACGTTCTGATTGTTTCGAGAGAGCATATTGCCAGGATTGATCAACTGACCGATTCAAATAGTGATCTGGCGGGAAGGATGGTTTTGGCTGCGAATGCTATTGCTAAACAGGAAAATATATCGAAAAACGGATACCGCTTAGTATTCAATTGCGGTGCTGACGGGGGACAGGAAGTCGATCACATTCACCTGCATCTGTTTGGCGGACGTAAAATGACCTGGCCGCCGGGCTAATGAATGTTTGAAGATGATAGCGACCGCTTGTCTGTGATTCTGTCCATTTATCAAATTTCACGTTACATATAAGAATTAAATTGAATATATTAATCATGCGTTCTTTGGAAACACATAATACTGAATAATTCGCTCATGTATATTTCAAAACTTGCAATCTACGGCTTCAAATCGTTTTCCAGAAAATCGGAAATCCATTTCGGTAAAGGAATAACGACGGTTGTTGGACCGAATGGTTGTGGGAAAACCAATATTGTCGATGCCATTCGCTGGGTAATCGGCGAGCAGAAATCGAGTGTTCTCAGGGCTGACCGGAATACCGATATAATTTTTAACGGCACCGCTACCCGGCGCCCGCTTAATCTGGCGGAAGTGTCGCTGACCATCCATAACGTCAGCGGTAAACTTTCTCTGCCTTATTCGGACATCGTTATTTCACGCCGTGTCTATCGCAATGGCGAAAGCGAATATTTTATCAATAACAATCTTTGCCGCCTGAAAGATATAGTCGATCTGTTTATTGATACCGGCATGGGAGCGAATGCTTATTCCATCATCGAATTAAAGATGATCGAAGATATTCTCAGTGAAAACCCGGAGGAACGTAAACGTCTATTTGAGGAAGCCGCCGGCGTCAATAAATACCGTGTCCAGCGCAAAGCTGCCCTGCGTAAACTGGAAGCGACCAAAGATGATTTAACCCGCTTACACGATATCATCTCCGAAGTTGATTCAAAAGTTAAAAACTTACGGCGACAGCTGAAGCGATATGAAAAACACCAGGAAATTACCCGGAAATTGATTGAATCCGAGGTACAGCTGGCAAGCCGGAAGGTTGCTAATATCAAGGCTTCCCTGGATCCTATTGAGGAACGCCTGAAAAATGAACGGCAAAAACTGAATCAGATAATGACCGATCTGAATAATAAAGAAGAAATCTGGAAGACCAAACAGAAAGAATTTGAAGAACAGGAAAATATCCTGGATGAGAAGAACCGTGAACTGGTTGGGATCCGGGAGGAACATAATAAGTATCTGACCGAAGAACTGATTTTAAAAGAACAACTTCGTAACATCCAACAGAATATATCCCGTCTTCAAAATGACATTCTACAATATGAAAAAACTGTAGCAGATAACCGGCAGAGAGAAGTTCAGCTGAAAGAACAATATGCAGAGATTCAGAAAGCGCTTGAACATAAACGTGAATCGTTTAAAATAATCGAAGGGAAAAGTGAGGAAATTGAGCAACAATATTCTGAAATAAATTCTGAAATCCAGGCTCTGCAGGAAGAACGTTTTGGCTTTTTAAAGCAACAGGCTGAATACAGCGCCCGTCACGGCAGTCTTCAGGATAATATCACCCAACGGGAAAATGAACTGGTGTCGATAGAAAAACAGCTCAACGTTGAGAAGGAGAATGAGCAAAATATTTCCGGAATACTCGATCAGGTTCAGAAATCCATCGAAGTCCTTACGAATGATCTGGATAATCAACGCGAAAGTTTCGAGGAATTTGACGTACGGTATAATCAACTCCTTGATTCCGAACGTGATTTGCAGAATGAACGACGCCAGGTAGAATCAAAATTAGACCGTTTAAATAATCAAATTCAGTTTTACAGCGGTATTATCCAAACAAAAGAAGGGTTTAGTCCCGGATTACAATATGTGCTCGATAATCCGGACGATTTTTTTGGAATCAGGGGCGCGTTATCGGATCTCTTGTCGGTCGATCCGAAATATTACATCGCCGTCGAAGCCGTCATCAAAGATATTTCAAGATTACTGGTAGCCGACCATAAGAAAGCGGCGCTGGAAACACTCGAAAAGCTAGCGCTGACCGGCAAGGGCCGGGTTTCCATAATACCGCTTGATGTAAAATTTCAGGTGGAATCGAGTGCATCTGCTGAGAATCTGACTCCGCTGACAGCATATATAAAATGTGATAACTCACTTAATTCACTGAAAGAATTTTTATTCCGGCAGATATTTTGTTGTGAAGATGGCAAATTCGATCAATTGATCGAAGATCCGGCGCTGCAAGACGTTTCTCTTGTCTCTGATAAAGGACGATTCCGGGATGCCAACGGCTTCTTCTCGGGAGGTTCGGAATCTTCGGAATCCGGTATGCTGATCGGGCGTTCAGAAAAATTGTATCAGTTTGAGCGAGAGGCAGATTCGGTTGGAAACGAGTTGCGGGGAATTCAAGCCCAAATTGAAAGCGTTCAGCGCGATATTACGAAAACATTGAATGCAAAGAAGGCCCTATCACAGAAAATAAAAGAGCAGGAACAAAAACTTCGTGATCTTCAAGAGCAATCACGTCAGAATGAATCCAAATATCTGGAAACCAAAAGCATTCAAAAAACCCTTGAGAATAATCGCATCTCCCTGAAAGTGCTGATTGAAAATTTCATAGAGAGGATGTCGCGAGAAGATCCTGAGAAATCAAGCCTCGATACGGACATAAAGGCAATCGAAGGAAAAATCGCGGAAAAGAGAGAGGTGGCATCATCTGTCAAGACTGAATTTGATCAGGTTGTTTCCGAGCGACAAAATCGGAGAATCGAACTGATTAATCTTGAGAATAAATTCAGAAATGTTGCCGATAGTCAGGAAATTGCCGGAAGATCTATCCGGCAGGCGATAGAAAATAAAGAAGTTTCGTTAATCGAAAAAGAGAAGGATGAAAAGATTGCAGTCGATATTCAATCTAAAATCCGGGTGAATCTACAACAGCTGAATGAGTTCCAGGAAAAGGTGACTGCTACGGAAAAGCATATTGAAGAGTTTCGTAGTGCCTTTCAGGGAATTAGATCGAGTATTCAAGAATTAAATGAACAGTTGTACCAGTTACGTCGCAATAAGGAAATACTGACCGATTCAATCAGTCAGCAGGAATTGAAAAAATCGGGATTTAATGCGACAATTAATGAGATTCAATCGATACTTTTTGAGAAATACAACCAACAAATTCCAGAGCAGCTTCCGGAAGATCTTTCTTCTGTTGAAGAAATCCAGCGCGCTGTTGACCGCCATAAACGGAATCTCGAATTGATCGGAATGGTCAATATGGCGGTTAAAGATGAGTACGATGAAGAAAATTCACGTCTCAGGTTCCTGATAGAACAACGGGACGATTTGATCAAGTCGGAGAGAGGACTCAACGAGGTTATTCTTCAAATTGACAAAATTGCCCGGGAACAATTTCTTGAAATCTTTGAGAAGATCAAACAAAATTTCAAATCGACATTTTCTATATTTTTTGACGGGGGAGAAGCCGACCTGAAAATAATCGGTGACAGCGATCCACTGGAAGCTCAGATCGAAATATGGGCATGTCCCAGCGGAAAAAAGATGCGGTCATTGAAGATGTTATCCGGTGGTGAAAAAGCATTGACGGCAATTGCGTTACTGTTTGGTATCTATCAGGTAAAACCCAGCCCTTTTTGTATTCTTGATGAAGTAGATGCGCCACTGGATGATCAGAACACACAGCGGTTTACGAATGTTATAAAAACGTTTTCTGAGAAAATTCAGTTTATCATTGTTACCCATAATAAATCCACAATGAGTATTGCCGATTCCCTTTATGGCGTTACAATGGCGGAAAGCGGAATTTCTCAGATTGTATCCGTAAAATTGGAGTAGTTATGAAAACAAAGACCTGCCTTATGGCAATGATAATGTTTGTATCGATAATAGCGCCGTTATTTGCCGCCGATTTTGATCTTGATTATGCGGTATTTCGCGGATCCGACAATAATGATATCGTTGAAGTATATTTGATGATTCCGAGGACTTTATTTGAATTTTCCAAAGTTGAAAACGCTTATCAATCTAATGGACATGTCAGGATAGCATTTGTCCAAAACGATACAATCAGAGATATGCAGGAATGGAGCATTGTTGATCAAACAAATGAATTAACAAATATTTCCGATACTCAGAAAATTCCTGAAATGGTGACATTATCAATACCGGAAGGACGGTATCGGATAATTGCGATAGTGATGGATCTGACCTCGAAGAAAAAATACAGGAAGGAAAAACTTGTCGATCTGGGAAAATATTCCCATTCAGAATTACAAATAAGTGATATCCAATTAAGCGCCCAGGTTTCAAAAACAACGACACAAAATAAATTCAGTAAATATTTTGGATATGATATCATTCCAAATGCAAGTAATATTTATGGATCACAAAACAGAAATATCTATGGTTTCTGCGAGGTGTACAATTTAGATTATGACAAGTCCAGTGATGGTAAATATAAAGTGCAGTATTCCATTACGGATTTGAATGATAATGTTGTTACTTCACTCGATTGGATGCCAAAGAAAAAACCCGGCACATCCGCTGTTGAGTTGAATTCGATAGACATCCAAGACCTGAGTTCCGGTCTTTATAATTTTAAAATAACTGTTGTCGATGAATCGGCAAATCAACAATCCGAGTCCCTGAAGCGTTTCTATATAATGAAAAACGATCGTGAGGAATTGTTTACAAAGACTCTTGAAGAGGCAAACCTGTCGGCGTTAACAGAAAAACAGTTGGATGAGATGTTTGGACCGATGAAATATTATGCCATCGATAAAGAGATTAGACGGTATCGAAAATCCGATATTGAAGGAAAACGCAATATCATTTCAAAATTCTGGATTCGACGGGATCCGGATCCTTCCACTCCGATTAACGAATCACAGGTTGAATTTCAGCAACGTCTTCAATATGTTGACGGGCAATTTTCGTCTCCGCGTCGAAAAGGCTGGAAGACCGACCTGGGGCGCGTTTTCCTGATCTATGGGGCGCCTTCTGAAATTGAACGCTATCCGAGCTCAATCGAATCCAAACCGTACCAGATCTGGCATTACTATGAGATTGAAGGCGGTGTTCAATTTATTTTTGTAGATAAAACCGGCTTTGGACAGATGGAATTAGTTCATTCTACTGCTCGTAATGAGCTACAGGATTATCAATGGCGACGCTGGGTTTCTCCGACATCAAGTTCTATGGATCAATATGGTTATTAATAACTATCATTGAGAATCGACCGAGATACGACAGGCAACAGTCATAGACACGAAATAAATGGAATTACAAGGTACTCACAGAACAGATGTGAATTATTCACTCCTGTTAAAATTGACCGGGAATATGAAAATCAGATTTATCAAAGATATTTTTCAGGGTATTTCGTCGTTATTATTTCCGGTAATGTGTATTGTATGCAAGCGCAGAATGGACGAAACACAATCTTTAGTTTGCGAATCGTGCTGGCAAAATTTAGCATACCTTAGTCCCGATATCATTAAAAGCAAGCCAGTCCCGGATAATATAGATATGATGATTCCGGTATTTGTATTTGATGAATTAGTTCAGACAATTATTCATTTTTTGAAATATAATGGTTTCAAATCGCTTGGTATCGAACTTGGTAAAAGGGTCTCAACAAAAGTGAAAAACCGGATTCCCGTTTTTAAAGAAACTGTATTGATACCGGTTCCGTTACATCCGGTTAAATTCCGCGAACGCGGATATAATCAGTCTTATTACATTGCAATTGGAATTGCTGAAATCCTTGGTTTAACTATTCATAGGTGCTTGCTAAAGCGTATTAAAAACACTGAAACCCAAACCAAATTATCGGCGACTGAAAGACAACAAAACATGCAGGATGCGTTTGAAATTGCCGATGGGGTTGATTTATCAGGGATACACTGCGCTGTTCTTATCGATGATGTATTCACGACCGGATCAACATTAAATTCCGCTGCAGGCGTCCTGAAGAAACGTGGTGTAAAAGAAGTGATTGGTGTAACAGTCGCAGCTCCGATATAAATTTCTCTATATTTTTCTTGAATAATATCGTTTTAAAAGGTAAAATTCCGGTTGTTTAAAATTCTAATCAAAGGTGAAATATGGCACGGCTAACAATCGATGATTTACAAGTGAATGGTAAAAAAATATTGGTACGCGTGGATTTTAATGTACCACTGAATGAAAAACAAAATGTTACTGATGATTTTCGAATTAGGGCTGCTCTTCCGACAATCAGCAAATTATTAAATGATGGCGGTAGAGTTATATTAATGTCCCATCTTGGACGACCAAAAGGGAAAAAGGATCCGAAGTTCAGTCTAAAACCGGTGGCCGACAAACTTGGCGAGCTGATTAATAACAAAGTTTATTTTGCTCCCGATTGTATTGGCGAAGAAGTGAAAAAAATGGTCGGGTTGTTAAAAGATGGTGAGGTACTATTGCTCGAAAATTTAAGGTTTCATGCAGAAGAAACAAAAAATGATCCTGAATTTTCAGCTCAGTTGGCTGAATTAGCAGATATTTATGTAAACGATGCTTTTGGAACCAGTCATCGCGCTCACGCTTCAATGGCTGGGGTCGCTGAATATTTTAAACAACGCGCCGCCGGATATTTACTTGAAAAAGAACTGCATTATCTACAGGATTATCTTGCCAAACCGGAGAAGCCTTACACTGCTATTCTCGGTGGAGCAAAAGTAACGGGTAAAATCGAAATCATTGAGAAATTATTTGGGAAGGTAGATAATATTTTAATTGGCGGTGGGTTGGCATATACCTTTCTAAAAGCCAAAGGCTACCAGATTGGAAAATCGCTGCTTGAAGAAGATAAGATCGAACTTGCCCGTGAAACGCTTGAAAACGCCAAACAGCATGGATGCAATATCTATTTACCAAGCGATGTAGTTGCAGTTAAGGAAATTGCCGATGATGCTGAATTGACAGTTGTTGGAGCTGATCAGATACCTGAAGATAAAATGGGTGTTGATATCGGACCTGAAACGACGATAATATTTTCCAATATTATCGATGAAAGTAAAACCGTGCTTTGGAACGGACCAATGGGAGTATTTGAAATCCAGCAGTTTTCGACGGGAACTGAATCTATTGCAAGAAAATTAGCAGATATTACTTCCAGGGACGCCGTAACGGTAGTCGGCGGAGGAGATTCGGCATCCGCTATGAAAAAATTCAAATTGATGGATAAGGTTACACATGTATCGACCGGAGGTGGCGCATCGCTGGAGCTGTTGAGTGGTCTTGAATTATTACCTGTTAACCTTATTTCGACAAAATAGAGGCATTATGAAACGTTTAATTGTTGCTGCAAACTGGAAGATGAATAAGAATGTTTCTGAATCCATCGTTTTCACTGAGCGTTTATCGAAAAATCTGTTGAATCTCAGGCGAACCGACATTATATTATGCCCGCCTTATACGTCGCTTTTTAACATTGGTGAAATTTTAAATAAAACAGATATTTATTTGGGCGCCCAGAATATGTATTTTGAGGCTTCCGGCGCCTATACCGGCGAGATATCCGCAGATATGCTGAAATCTACATCCTGCCAATATGTTATCCTTGGACATTCGGAGAGAAGGCATATTTTCAATGAATCGGATGACCTGATTCATAAAAAATTGGTAGTAGCGCTGGAGACAGGACTAAAACCGATTTTGTGTATTGGAGAAACCCTGGAAGAACGGCAGAGTGGACGCACAGTCAATATTTTGGAAAAACAGTATGTTGCTGCATTTAGAAATTTGTCGGAATCACAAGTGCGAAAATGTGTTATTGCCTACGAACCGGTCTGGGCAATCGGAACCGGGGTTGTAGCAACACCGGAGCAGGCATCTGAAGCACATAAGGAAATCAGGTCACTCATTGCCGGTCAGTTCAGCTATAAAATGGCTACTGAGATGGCGATTTTATATGGTGGCAGTGTGAAACCGGAAAATGCGGCAGAATTAATAGCGACAGATGATATCGATGGATTTTTGATCGGTGGTGCAAGCCTGGTAGAGGAACAGTTCGTATCAATTGCACAAACCGTTGAACAATACTTAGCAAAACAGGAGAAATAGTGTATACATTTTTTATTGTCATTCATGTATTAGTTGCAGTTTTATTAACATTGACGATATTAATGCAATCCAGCAAGGGTGGTGGTCTTTCCGGTACTTTTGGAGGTGGTGGAGGTAGCTCCTTATTCGGCGGACGTGGCGCTGCCACGTTTCTTTCTAAAATGACCACTGGTTTAGCGGTTGCGTTTATGGGTATCTCAATTTTAATCGGATTGATGTCCGCACCACGTGGCGAACCAACCAGCATTATCAAACGTGAAGCGAATAGGCGGGTTGTTCCGTCGGCAAATCTGCCGGCGCCGGAAGGAAGTTTCGAAGAAGGCTCTTCTGAATTACCGATAACTGAATAGACCGATCAGTAAATTATTTTAGCGCTTTATGACTGATATCCTGCATAGCCGAGGTGGTGGAATTGGTAGACACGCATGGTTGAGGGCCATGTGGGCATTAGCCTGTACGGGTTCGAGTCCCGTCTTCGGCACAATCGTTTAATGAAAAGAAAAGGGAAGAATATGAAATTGTTGAATAGAAGAAATATTTTAAGAATTACCGCTGCTTTTTTGCTCCTCTCAAATCTGGTATGGGCACAGGCTGCAAACTTCCTGATTGAGGCAAATGAATTGTATCTTGCCGGGAAATACTCAGAAGCCAAAGCAATTGTTGAACCAATTGTTGAAGATGATCCGGGATACGCAGGCGCCGTTTTCCTGCTTGGTCGTGTTTATTTTAAACTTGGCGATCTTAATAAAGCAAAGGAGCTCATTGATAAAGCTATTGAACTTGATCTGGGTAATCCGGATTATCGAGAGGTTCGCAACGAGATGGCGGCTTTTGCCAGTAAACTGACAGAGGCGTCTCGTCTATCGACAAACGCTGATTATGAAAATGCAAAGAAAGTATATCTGGAAATTATCAATGAAAATCCAAACTTTATTGATGCCTATGTGAATCTCGGCCGGGTTTTAGTACGTTTAAATGATCTGGAACAGGCTGCCGTAAATTTCCGTAAAGCAATCGAGAGAGATCCTGAAAATGAAGATTATAAAAAGGAGTTTGAAGGAATTACTCGTCGTTATATTCATGAGGGTACGCAATTGATGCAGCGCAAGAGCTATGGCGCCGCATTGGAAAAATTTAAACAGGCTATCAGTTTGAACCCGAATGATCCATTGGCGTACTATTACAGCGCCGTTGTATATCTGGAAGAGAAAAAATCACAGGATGCACTCGATGCTATTAATAAAAGTATTCAATTAGATTCTGAGTATCCTAAAGCACATTTAGTGAAAGGGAAGATATTTTCCGGTATGAATAATATAAATGGCGCTGTTGAAGCATTTAAAAAGGCAATCGAGCTTGACGCCGAATATGTAGATGCATGGAAAAATATTGGCTACATTTATTATAAAATAAAAAAATATGATGAAGCAATCCCGGCTTACAAAAAAGTTATTGAATTACAGCCCCAATATGCATCGGCATATGCCAATATGGGAGCTATCTATATCCACCAGGAAAAATTCAGTACTGCTATCCCAAGTTTGAGTAAAGCCATTGAATTAAATCCCAGAGATATTAACAGTTTATACCGTTTATCACAGGCATATAACAAAACGGGAAAATGTGATAAAGCCAAAGAGACTGCTCAAAAAGCCTTAAAAATAAAACCAAATTGGGCGCCTATTCTTATCGAACTGGGTACTGCTGAGAGATGCATGGGCAATCGCACAGCTGCCAGTCAGGCATTCCAGATGGCTACGCGCGATCCCAAATGGAAAGCCGTTGCTGAATACGAATTGAAAACTGTTCAGTAAAACCTCTTTCACATTCAAAAAAAGGGTGAGAATGCTCTCGCCCTTTTTTATTTAGAATCGACATTGCATGAATTAAAAATTCTTATTATTTTTACATGAAATATTTGTGACCGCATGAAACGAAGTAAAATAGAAAATAAGAAGATGATAAGATGAAAGAATATATTCTAACCAATCATGAAGCCCGGCTTGTAGATCGTTATACAATTGATACATTGGGAATATCGGGCATTGATTTAATGAAACAAGCCGGTTCATTCGTTTCATTAAAAGCGAAAAAAATCCTGAAAGATGTGCCTGGCAGTCATGTCGATATATTCTGCGGAACAGGGAATAATGGCGGGGATGGTTTTGTCACAGCCAGGGACCTTTCTGATTGGGGAGCAAATGTGTTTATCTGGCTTGCCGGTAATCCGGATAAAATCAAAGGCGATGCCCGACATTATTTTGAACGGTGTAATACAAAACGCATAAAAATAACGGTAGTTGAGAATTCTGACGCTATTCCAACGCATAAACAGATTCATCAGAGTGATTTGATTATAGATGCCTTACTTGGCACCGGTTTCAGAGGTGAAGTTCGTGGCGTGATAAAAAAATTGATAGAATTAATTAATTCATCCAAAAGACCTGTTTTATCCGTAGATATTCCATCGGGGATTAATGGAGATACCGCTCAGATAGGGGGCGTGGCAATTCAGGCGACACGAACAGTTACAATGGGATTTTTAAAACGGGGATTGATGTTTCAGCCCGGTAAGCGCAAGGCCGGGGATGTGGTGCTTGTGGACCTGAAATACCCTTCGAAGGCATATAAAGTTCTCCCTAACGAAACATTTTTAATTGATAATCAAATTATTAAACGATTATTTCCGCCAATTTATGATGATACTTATAAGCATAAGCAGGGCAAGGTGCTGATATTTGCCGGTTCACCCGGAATGACCGGCGCTGCCATATTGACGTCAAAAGCCGCCCAGCGAAGCGGAGCCGGACTGGTGGTCAATGCCATACCGGAAAGTCTTAATTCGATTATTGAAATAAAATCGACTGAAACACTGTCGCTGCCGGTAACGGAGTCATTGAACCACACGTTTTGCGTGGAATCATTAAATTTTGCAAAGGAACGAATTGACTGGAGTGACGTCATTGTTTTTGGGCCGGGTGTCTCGGATAGTGCGGAAGTAAAAGCCTTCGGTAAAAAACTGATAGAATCTCAAAAAAGACCTATGATTATCGATGCCGATGGATTACGTGTTTTTCATGAAAATCTCGACTTAATAAATTCAATTGACGATTTGATAATAACACCTCATATTGGTGAATTTTCACAAATGACCGGGATGAATGTAAGTGCTATAAAAGAGAATGTTATCGATGTTTGCCGTGAGTTTGTGGAAAAACACCCCTGTACTCTTGTTCTAAAAGGAGCGCCAACCGTGGTGGTAAGTTACGACGGGAAAGTGGCTGTGAACAGTACCGGGAATCCGGCGCTGGCGACCGGCGGAACCGGAGATGTTCTGACAGGTCTAATCGCAGGACTGCGAGCCCAGAAAATAGACTCATTTGATGCAAGTATGATTGCCGTTTATATTCAAGGGCTGGCTGGCGATTTTGGAAAGGAAAAATTCGGTGTCCGGGGCTTAATAGCCGGTGATCTGCTGGATATGATTCCCGGAATAATGAAAGACTATGAACAGGTTGTATAATTGTGAATGTAAAATATAAAATTCCGGCAATACTCTATAGCATATTGATATTTTTACTATCGTCTATACCACAGAGTAAATTACCACCGGTGCGCCTGAATAGTTTTGATAAAATCATTCATCTAATCGAATATATTTTCTATGGTATGACATTAATATTGGCTTACACACGATCAACTTCCGATAAAATTATTCATAATGCGTTTAAATTAAGTCTGATAACGGGAATTATATATGCGGCAACTGATGAGATTCACCAACTGTATGTTCCCGGCAGAGATTGTAGTATATTTGATTTCACAGCCGATGCAGCAGGAGTTTTTTTAGGGGTATATTTATTCAGTAAAATAATAAAGCATAAAACCGGCTCTGAAGAATTAATCTATCAGAGCACAACTCATAAGTAAAATTTGTATAAAGGCTCTATGGTTCTACATACATTAAAAATAGATAGTTTTGCCATAATTGACAATATCACAGTCTATTTTGAGCCTGGTTTTACTATTCTTACCGGTGAGACCGGCGCCGGAAAATCGATAATCATTGACGCGTTAAATCTGGCATTAGGTGAAAAGGCGTCGCCGACGATGATACGATCAGGCTCAGAAAGCGCCTGTATCGAGTGTATATTTACCGGCATTGATAAGTCGCATCCGGTCATCAGGTTTTTAAAAGATAATCAGCTCCAGTTTGTACCGGAACGATTGAAAATGAGGCGACAGCTGTATGTAAACGGTAGATCAAAAGCGTGGATAAACGACTCGCCTTGTACGATTAACCTGCTGAAATCTGCCGGAGACCTTCTGGTGGATCTTCATGGGCAACACGATCACCAATCTTTACTTCGGGAAGAAAACCATATTCAGTTTCTCGATGCATATGGCGGCTATTGGGATTTATTGGAGGAAGTCCATGATTCTTTTTTGAAATTAAGTCATTTATCGGAACGGTATAAATTTATGACAGAGAGGCGGAACCTTAGCCGGGAAAAACGAGAACTGTGGGAATTTCAGCTGAATGAGATTGATAAAATTACCCCAAAAGAAGATGAATATGAGCAACTGATAAAGGAAAAAGCTGTTCTGGAAAATTTTGAGAAGATACATCAAATTGCCAATGAATTAACTAAGCAATTATATGAAGCCGAAGATGACACTCTTTACCGGCAAGTACTGACGATAATTAAAAAATTATCATTGTTAAATGGAATCGATCCTGAATTTACCGGGGAATTAAATAAATTAGAGGAAACGCAATTTTTAATTCAGGATCTATCCAATCATCTTTCCACATATACGGAAAATATTCAATTTGATTCCGTGAGAATGGAAACTGTAAATCAACGACTTTATCATCTTCAACAACTGATGAAGAAGTATGGAAAAACCATTGCAGAAGTCATTGAGTATCGAAAAAAAGTAATGCATTACCTAAACGAAGATGATGGCCTTGATGCAGAAATAGCCAAAGTTGAAGGGGAGATCAATTCTGTTCGGAAGGAATACGGAATAGTGGCTGTAGAATTATCCCGTCAGCGCAAGAAATTTGCAGAATCGTTTGAAAAACAGGTTGACCGGACGTTATCAAGACTTGGGATTTCCGGCGGTAAATTCAAAGTATCTATACGATATATCGACGCCGCTGACGGCTGGATTGATCTGGACGGCAGGAAAGTAAAGGGCGAAAATGATGGTATCGACAATATCGTCTTTGAAATCAGCACAAACCCGGGTGAACCACTTCGTCCTCTTGCAAGTATAGTATCCGGGGGCGAGGTATCGCGGATTATGTTAGCAATGAAATCGATTCTCGCCGGAAAAGATCACATTCCTGTTGTTATTTTTGATGAGATTGATACAGGAATATCCGGCAAAGTAGCCCGGGTTGTTGGTAAAGAGCTCAAGTCTCTTGCAAAATCCCATCAGGTGATCTGCATAACGCACCTTCCCCAGATTGCCGGTCTGGGTGATCACCATTATAGAGTATATAAAGTGTCGGATGATGGTCGCAGTTATACTAAAATCAGTAAATTGAATGAGAAGCAAAGAGTGGAAGAGATTGCAACGCTGATTGGCGGCGCATCCATTACCGATACGGCTTTGCGGCAAGCGCGTGAATTACTAATTTCAGGGTGAATATTGCTATGAATTTTACTGAACTGGTTCAAAAACGACAATCAACCCGGAAATACTCTTCCAGACCGGTTAGCAGGAAATTAATTGATCAATGTATAGAAGCGGCACGACTGGCTCCGTCCGCGCGTAATTCCCAGCCCTGGTCATTTATCGTGATTGATGATCCCGGCATGATACAAAAACTGGCGAAATGTGCCTTTAGAGGAATTTATGCAAGTACAAGTTTTGCCGGAAAAGCACCGGTACTTGTTGTTGTAGTGACTGAAAAGGCGGATTATATCACCTGGATGGGGAAACTGATCCGAAATATCAACTATAGTCTGATTGATATTGGGATTGCCTGTGAGCATCTGATATTACAGGCGGAGGAACTTGGTCTCGGAACCTGCTGGCTGGGCTGGTTTAATGCAAAACAGGTAAAAAAAGTATTGAATCTTCCCCGATCAACACAAATTGATATATTGATCAGTCTGGGATACCCCGATAAAATATATCCTACTCCAAAACCCAAGAAACGCAAAGATCTGGATATGATCCGGCGATATTTCGAGTAGTAAAACAATCACTCCTGATTGTGGGATGTTCAAACTAGTGAAAGCCACTTGTAACTCCGCTCCGGCAGAGACACATTTTGGAGCATTGGAGTACTGGAGTATTGCTTGTCCGGCTTTTGACGGGTGCTCCGGAACGCAGCATCGTAGCCAGATTGGATGGTGTTCTCGTTCCGGGGTTGCACTCCGGAACGTCTAATCCTCAATCCACAATCGGATCAATCTCAAGCAAACTATCAAACCCGGCAATATTCCTCGCGCTTGACTATTTCCATTTCTCAGGCGAATCGACGTATCCCATTCTGACTGGATTCAAATGAATATAATCAATCTTTTGCTGGAATATATCCAGGCTCATAATCTGTTTCGGACAAAAACCTTCCTGCCAGAACTGATGTTCACAATCTGAACGATATTCGGGATTTGCAGTTGATAATGTTTTAATTATGTTATCTTTACCAGTATTTTTGTAGTGGTTAATAATCTGCTTTGCTGTATATGATTTGAAACGGCAGATATTTTTAGAAAGATCATCAGAGGAAACTATCAAATGCAAATGATTATGCATAATGACATAGGCAAATATTTTAATGGCTTTTTCTTTTCTTAAAAAACGTAATGAATCGATAAGAATTATTTTGGCTTTTTCGGGCTTCAATAAGTCGAGCCAATTAACGATAGTGCAGGTAACTAAATATGGATACTCTTTTTCATATACTTTGTAGCGGTTTCTTGTCATAGAGTTATTTTCGAATATGGCAGTGGATTTGTCAAGTAAAATTATGGAAAGGCTACGGAGCACAGCCCCGTAGCCAGATTGGTGCAAGCGTTGAGACGAGTGTTTTCTCGTTCCGTGGCTCTGCTGCGGAACGTACATGTCAGTCCGGTTACGGAGTACAACCCCGTAACCAGTGGTCAAACCGCTTTCAGAGAGCAAAACAAGCCAAATGGGTTTCAGCATCCCCGAAGCACAACTAAAGCACATCGTCATAAAAACTTAAAATGTTTTCCCATAATCCGCGAAACCCGTTTGATTCCACTTCGTTTCATTGAAAACGGGTTTGCGTTATCTCGTGTCTCTGCTCCTGCGGAGACACGGTGAAAGAGAGGAAAGGTTACAGCACAGAGAACTATAACTAAGAGACGTCGGTCTCTTGATGAGATTCATCGTTATAATTTAGCTTCATTCTGAATTTCCATACAATTATATAAACCTAAACGAAATATCGGTTTGTATTTAAGATAAAAGCCGTTAAATTTGCCGGCTATTAAAATTTTGGAGATATTATAGTGGAAAATGCAGAAATACAACGAATACGTAATATTGGAATTGTCGCCCATATTGATGCCGGTAAAACGACGACCAGTGAACGGATACTATTTTTTACGGGAATAACGCACAAGTTAGGTGAAGTGCATGATGGTCAGGCCGTCATGGACTTTATGAAACAGGAGCAGGAGCGAGGCATTACAATCACGTCGGCTGCGATTACGACGGAGTGGAAAAATCACCAGATAAATCTTATCGATACTCCCGGACATATCGACTTTACTCTTGAAGTTGAGCGATCCTTGCGGGTGTTGGATGGCATAGTCATGGTATTTTGTGCTGTCGGTGGAGTCGAACCTCAGAGCGAGACGGTTTGGCATCAGGCTGACCGTTATAAAGTTCCCCGGATTGCTTTTATCAATAAAATGGACCGGCAGGGAGCAGATGTCTTTCATACCATAGAACAGATGAATGAAATGCTGGGCGCCAATGCCGTACTGTTTCAACTGCCAATTGGTAAAGAGGCGGATTTTGACGGCGTTATCGATTTGATCACGATGAAAGCCGTTACATACGATGAACTGGATATGATTATATCGGATATTCCAAAGAATCTTCAACAGCGGGCAGAAAAATTCCGGGAGATCATGATCGAAAAACTGGCTGATTTTGATGAGCCTCTGATGGAAAAATATCTTGCAGAAGAAGAGTTATCTGTTGATGATATTAAAGCCGCAGCGCGACATGCTGTTTTGAGCCTTTGTATTACACCTGTTTTTTGTGGCGCCGCATTTAAAAATAAAGGTGTTAGATTATTGCTGGATGCAATTGTTGATTATCTTCCTTCACCTATTGATCGTGGAATCATAACGGGACTGAATACACGAGACCCGGAAATTATATTGTCGAGAAAACCTTCATATAAACGCCCATTTTCCGCGTTAGCGTTTAAAATTACAAACGATCCATTTGTCGGACAGCAAACATTTGTCAGGGTTTATTCAGGTGGCCTGGAGTCCGGCAGTTACATTTTAAATTCTACAAAAGGGAAGAAGGAACGCATCGGAAGGATTTTAAGAATTCATGCGAATGACCGGCAGGAAGTAAAAACATTGCGAGCCGGTGATATAGGCGCGCTCATCGGCGTCAAATTTACAACGACAGGCGATACGCTTTGTGATGACCGGGATCCGATTTTATTGGAAAATATCAAATATCCGGAAACCGTACTGGATATGAAAATTGAGCCGGAAACTAAAAAAGACCGGGATCGACTGTCATTAGCATTAAGTAAAATGGCATTGGAAGATCCATCATTCAAGGTTCGTTTTGATGATGAAACCGAAGAAACTGTAATATCCGGAATGGGTGAACTTCATCTTGAAGTGATCGTTGATCGCTTAAAATCAGAGCATAAAATGATTGTAAATGTTGGGAAACCCACTGTCGCTTTTCGCGAATCGATCACAAAGGAAGTGGAATATAACTACAAGTTTAAAAAACAAACCGGCGGCAAGGGACAATATGCTCATATTATCTTTCGCTTAGAACCTAATGAGAAAAATGGCTTGGAATTTACCAATCTGGTCAAAGGCGGCAACATCCCAAGGGAATATATACCGTCAGTCGAAAAGGCGTTTCGTGAGAGTGCCGAGCGAGGTCTTTACGCAGATTATCCAATGGTAGATGTCCGGTTTGTATTAATTGATGGGAGTTACCATCCCGTTGACTCCAGTGAAATGGCCTTTCGTGCCTGTACGAAACAGGCTTTGAGAAAAGTCATCCATAAAACGGCGCCACAGTTGTTAGAACCGATTATGAAAATTGAGGTAAATACTCCCGACAATTATATGGGTGACGTAATCGGAGATATAAACCGGCGTCGCGGTAAAATCGATAATATGCGGCGACATCGAAAAGGATCTCAGAAACTCACCGGATACGTGCCATTAATGGAAATGTTCGGTTATGCTTCGGCATTGCGAACAATATCCAGTGGAAGAGCCGCATTTTCGATGGAATTTCTTAATTATGCCGCTTTGCCAAAAACCATCGAGGAAGAAGTCATTGCTGAAGTGAGGGCAAAAAAGGCCGGGAAGAACTGATATATTTCGTCAATAAAAAATAAAACCTCCCGAATAGTGCAATCCGGGAGGTTTTTTTGTTGCTATATTCTACCAAATTTTGGCAATTTGATCTTCAGGACGATACATCTTATCGCTTTCATGAACATTGAATGCGGTAAAAAAGGGCGGAAGATTTGATAATGGCCCATTAGTCCGGTATTTTGCGGGAGAATGGACGTCGGTTTTTAATCGAAGCAACTGATTCTCACGACGAATATTACTTCTCCAGACCTGAGCCCATGATAAAAAGAATCGCTGTTCCGGCGTGAAACCGTCGATTACTTTATCGGGCGGATTCTTTTTCATTGCCATTTTCAGGGCATCGTATGCAATGGTTAATCCTCCCAAATCGGCGATATTCTCACCAAGAGTCAGTTTACCATTAATTTTAAATGTATCAATTGCAGCATAAGCATCAGCCTGTTCAATCAGGATTTTTATGCGCTTGTTGAATTTGATTTCATCTTCTTTTGTCCACCAATCATTTAAATTGCCGTCTTTATCATATTGCCTGCCCTGATCATCAAATCCATGGGTCATTTCATGACCGATCACAGCGCCAATGGCGCCATAGTTGACCGGGTCATCGGCTCTGAAATTAAAAAACGGAGATTGAAGGATCGCCGCCGGGAAAACAATTTCATTCGAAGCAGGATTATAATAGGCGTTGACGGTTTGAGGCGTCATCTGCCACTCTGTTTTATCAACGGGTTTCCCGATTTTGTTTTTATCACGGTTGAATTCGAATGATCTGGCATTAAAGACGTTTATCATGTAGGATTTACGATTAATTTCGATGGATGAATAGTCGATCCATTTATCGGGATAGCCGATTTTGACGGTAAACGCATTCAGTTTATCCAAAGCTTTTAGCTTCGTTTCAGCGCTCATCCAATCCAGTTTTTTGATCCGCTCTGTATATGCGTCTTTAAGGTTCATGACCAGATCCAACGCCCGTTCCCTGGCTTCAGGCGGAAAATATGTTTCCACGTAAATTTGCCCCACAGCTTCGCCAAGAGAGCGGCTGGTTGTTTCCAATACCCGTTTCCAACGAGGTCGAAGTTCTTTGGCACCTGTTAAAAATTTCCCATAAAAACCAAAGTTTGTATCAACAAAATCTGAATTCAAATAACCGGCAGTTTCATTTATCAAATTCCAGCGCAAATATGTTTTCCATTTGTCCACACTTACTTGTGCAATCATCTTGTCGATTTCTTTGAAGAATTTTGGCTGTCCGATATTCAGCGTTCCGGGATTATCAAGCCCAATACCCTTAAAATAACCTACCCAATTATAATTAGGTGTTAGCCGTTGAAGATTCATGAGTGTAATCGGATTATAGATTGCTTTGGGATTCCGTTGTTCCACCCGGGTCATTGACACTTTAGCGAGGCGGGTTTCAATATTCATAACCGTTTGTGCGTTTTGTGCGGCAATATCCGACGAATCTCCGAGTAATTCGAACATTCGTTGAACATGTTTAATATACTCCATACGAATTTCTTCGGATCTTGGACTTTTGTCGGTGTAATAGTCACGATCCGGCAATCCTAAGCCTCCCTGGTACAACCAGCCAATATACATATCACTGTTTTTGAAATCCTGTTCGGGGAAAAAGTTGAAAAGGGGTGATATGTTATATTTATGCAAATAAGCGACAGTGTGTTGAACGTCTTTAATTGATTTGATTTGACTAATTTTTTCAAATTCCGGTTTTAGAGGAGTTAACCCCTCAGTTTCAATTTTAGCTTCATCCATGCCGGTGGCATAGAAATCTCCTATTTTGCGAAAATTACTATCTGGCGGTAAATTTGTTTTGTGCGCAGCTTCTTTCATGATTGTGTGGAGATCATTCAGATTCATTTCTATTAATTCTTCAAAAGCGCCATAGCGGCTGAATTCACCAGGAATCGGATGATCTTTCATCCAGGCTCCGTTTGCAAACTGATAGAAATCGTCGCCAGGTCTGACACTCAGATCCATATTAGTCGGATCAAGAGCTTTCTTTTGGAAGCTGGTTCTCTGACTACATCCGGTAGCTAAAAGAAAACAGACAAGACACATCGCTAAATACTTCATTTGACACCCTTTCTTCATTGTTTTAAAAAATTTGTGTGGGGGGAAAAATATAGACCGTTAATTTTTTCATTGCGCTAAGCTTATAAATAAAAAAGCCGGTTGTCAACCGGCTTTTTTAGTATGCTGAGGATTTTGTCACTTAATCTTAATCTCGACATTTTTTGAGATAGATTCTTTCAATTTCGGAATCGAGACATTTAAAATACCGTCTTTATATTCTGCAGCGATATTGTCCTGGTCGGCATATTCCGGTAATCTGAAGGTCCTCTGAAAGGATCCATAAATTCGTTCGGTACGATGATAATTTTTTTCTTCGGTTTTCTTTTCCTGTTTCTTTTCACCGGAAATCGAAAGCAGGCTATCTTTAATTTTGATTGATACTTCTTCCTTTTTAATACCTGGCAATTCGATAGTGATCAGGAATTCTTTAGCTTTTTCCTCAATTTCTACCGCAGGATTAAAGACGGCAATACCAGTCTCTTTTTCAACAGGCGTGTTGAAGAATGAGTCGAATAATTGATCGACTTCATTTCGAAATCCCAGCATACTTCCCGGCATCCATTTTACGAGTGTCATAATAACACCTCCTTTTTTTGGTTGTTATCTTTTTCATTTTCTTCAAAAACCGTTTATTAAAGTGACAATAGCTGTGCCGGAATTTGATAATAATAATTTTGTCATATGGAAAAGAAATTCTGTCGTCAGAATTATGCCGTCACGTCAGTTTATACTATTTTGTCAGGCATCATTGTCAAAGTGTTTGCCGATTCGTCAATTACATACACCGGGCGTTCTTGACAATCAAAAGCGGGTTCGGTAAATTCCGAGTCAGAATTCGGGAGAGTAGTTAAATGGGCAGAGTCAGTTTAAAAAATATGGTGTTTTACGGTTATCACGGAGTCGCCGAACAGGAGAAAATATTGGGCGGCAGATTTGAGGTTGATCTCAGCCTGGATTTCGATATGACGCCCGCCATTAAATCAGATCATCTTAAAGACACGATCAGTTATGAAGATTTATATAAACTCGTTCATAACGTTGTTACAAATTCCAAATATTACCTGATTGAAGCGCTCGCGGGAAAGATTATAAAAGAGGTGTATCAAAAGTTTTCGCCCGAAAAAGTGTTAGTCAGAATTCGCAAACCCAGTGCTCCGGTAAAAGGTGTTCTGGATACGGTTGAAGTTGAGATTTGCAGAACGCGCGATGAGATCGAGGGACTACTTTGAGCTATTATCCAATATTCCTCGGGCTTGGATCAAATATTGGCGACAGGGAACAATTTTTAAAAGAAACAGTGCAGAGCCTCAATGCTTCAGATAAATTTCAGATCGGCAATATTTCCTGTCTCTATGAAACGGAACCAAAATATCTCAGAGAACAAGCCCGGTTTTACAATCTTGTATTAGAAGGCGTCTCTGAATTGACTGCCGAAAACCTATTTAAATTCAGCAAACAAATCGAAGCAAAATCAGGAAGGGATTTTCAACAAATACGAAATGGTCCCAGAGAAATTGATATTGATATACTCTTTTTTACAGATCGGGTGATATCATCTGCGCTGTTGACGATTCCGCATCCAAAAATAGAAGAAAGACGATTTGTCTTGCAACCGATAACGGATATTGCTCCGGATTATGTACACCCGGTAAAAAACAAAACAATGCAGGAATTGCTTAATAACTGCAGCGATACCGGTCAAATTGAAAAAATTAAAGATATTAAATCTTGGATAAGTCATTAAATTATGAGTGAGGAATTACTGTATTTATGAAGCATTTATACTATATTGCCATAGAAGGTGCGATCGGAGTGGGAAAAACCAGTTTCGCAAAAATCCTGTCGGAACGAATGTCGGCCAAATTTGTCACAGAGAAATTCGAAGAAAATCCGTTTCTGGAAGATTTTTATGTCGACCCGGAACGCTATGCTTTTCAAACACAGCTGTATTTTTTGCTTAGCCGCTATCGTCAGCAACTTGAATTAAAACAGGTGGATTTATTTCATAGCTTACTCATCAGCGATTATATGTTCGATAAAGATAAACTTTTTGCTCATCTTAACCTGAACGAAAAAGAACTTGTGCTGTACAATTTAGTCGCCCGGTTGTTGGAAAAGGAAGTTCCCAAACCCGACCTGATTGTATTTCTTCAGGCAAGCACTGATAGATTGATGGCGAATATCAAAAAGCGGGGTAGAAGCTACGAAAGGGAAATATCAAGGGAATACATAGAATCCCTGAACCAGATATATAATGAATATTTCTTCCGGTATAAAGCCAGTCCGTTGCTGATAATAAATACAAATGAAATTGATTTCGTTCATAATGAAGATGATTTAAACGATCTGTTATCATTATTGAAAAAACCGGTTTCAGGAACCATATATTATAATCCTGATAGAAGGATAATTTAATGTTCCGGTTTTTATTAATTCTGTTCGTTGCTTATATAATTTGGAAAATAATTGAGCCATATCTGAAGAAATCTCCTACCGGAAAATCTGATGTGGGAGGAAAGAGGACTCAAAAAAACCTTCATATCGATCCTGATAAAATTGAAGACGCCCAGTTTAAAGACATTGACGATCAGGACGAATCATAGCGATTTCACTATTGCCCCAGGATGAAATTTTTTTTAATTATAACCATGATGTCGGCAATGATTTTATTTTCCTGTAATTCCAGGAAAGTTGACGAAACCATTCTCTCATGGGAATCACTGATCAAAATTCATCTGATGCATTACCCGGACATGCAGGCAGATGATATTTATAAAATGGTCTATCAGGGAGTAATGGGACCCGGACATCTTGGGGATGATTTTCAGAAAATATTGAATTATCTGAATCGAGAAATCTCTAAGATAGAAGCCGCCCAACAGATAAAACTGGTTGAAAATATAGCGCCTGATTCTTCCTATATTAGAATTAATCTGAAGCGCTTTAAATATGACAGTTTATCTTCGGAAAAATTGGCTGCGATCATTACTGAATCAGCCCGGAATTCGCCCGAAAATCCGGAGCCTTTCATAAAGATCTGGACCGGAATTGCGAAACGGATCGAAAACGGTCATTTATCAATTAATCAGGGTACATTCAGCAAATTCAATCGATACATTATAGAAAACAATTATCCCGTTATCCATCATTCGAAAGATTATATTGAAAAGTATTCCCCATCTTACCGGGTTGTTTCTCGGAAAGTATGGGAAAGTGAAAAGTGGAATGATAAAAAATCGCCATGATAACTAAAATATTTTTATTGTCCGCATTAATCGGTGTTTTTATAGCCAGGATTCAGTTTAGATACCAGGCTGGTCCAAAACAAATCCGGCGAAAGACAATAAAATTGCTTTTTATAAACCTGTTGTTTGCTTTATTAACCGGTCTAATCTTACACAGGCTATCTGCGATCGACAGCGTCAGATTTTATCTGTATCTGATCACGACCGGAATATCCGTCGGTCTGTTTATGACATTCGAACGTCTGGTTTTAAAATATTGGTACATGGTGATTGCTGTTGCTGTTATTGCCGGATTCGGTACTTATTTATTAATGACATATAAAACCGAACATTTGACTCATGGCAGTTTTATCGTTGGTATGGCGCCGGGAATCGGATATCTCATCCGGGGCTTGATTAATAAACAATGGGAAATTAGGTTCAACTGATGTGATCCTTTGCGAAAGTTTCAAACTTTCGCAAAGTTAAAAGATATTCAAAAACGAGATAGGAGAAAATATTTATGTATGATACGAATGCATTAAGAAAAATTCTGACCCAGATATTGACAGAGAAAATTAGTTTAGCCTATGCCAGTGGCAGAATATCATACGAAGCAACGCTCGTTGCCGAGTTGTATCGCTATATTAAAAAGTACTCACTCTATAATGTATGGCTAGAACATGAAATCAATCTTACAAAAGATAAAAAATCAGGTCACTTTGATATTCTAATTACAGATAGTTTGAATATTATAGGTGCCATCGAAGTAAAATTCTTTCCCGGTAATCAAGAATCGTATAAGAAAGATCTGGAAAAACTGGTGTCTATAACAAAATTAACGACCGATACACATCTTAGAACCAATCCGATTTCCGGGGAATGGGATGTAAATTACACTTATAAAGTTATCAAAAATCCGCTGTGTGTGTTTGCTGTGATTGGTTATTCGGATCTTGAAGCTTTAAATATTGTTAAATGGGAATCGGTATCGGAGCCAATTCCAAACAATTTTCTCCATTTAACTGGAATAGTCAATAGTGGTAAGTGTGAATTTGTTTGACAGATGAGGGGATCAGGATAGTGGAAGAGGGTATGTGAGTCGAGCAAATCTTTGCGAAAGTTTCAAACTTTCGCAAAGTTAAAACACGTAAAAATGTCAAAGGAGAAATATACAATGAAGAATTTACGAAATTTTTTAATGGCGGCTGTCTCACTAGTTGTTATGATGTACCTGTCGGCCTGCTACCTGCCCGAAGATTTTGATGTGACCATTACGGTCAGGCGGGATGGCAGTTATACGTTCAGGTACGATGGCAACCTGATATTTGCTTTGGCGCTGGCCTCCATGGAGGACGGCAAATTATCCAAGAAGGATGAAGCGTCTTTAAAAGAACAGGCAAAAGAGATCCAGAAGTCACCGGGCTTTAAGAAAGCAAAGTACATCGGTAATGCGCGTTACAAGGTCCTGATGGAGCAGTCGGGGAAAGCCGGGGAGGACTACTACTTCATTTCCAAAGAGATGAGTTTTTTTTCAATCAAGGGACAGGATGACGGCACGCTGGAGATCAAGGCATTAAAGTTGAGTGAGAAGGATATTGAAGAGCTGAAAACCTCTGATTTTAACATCGAGGGGTCGCTGAGCGTTACGATTGCAAAAGGGTTGAAAGTTATCGAGCATAATGCCCGGACCGTATCATCTGGCGTATACCGATGGAAGATCAAAAACCCGGAAACGGCGCCGCTCATCATTGTGAAGCCGTGATAACAGCAGGTAGCCACGAAGGCACACTTGCCCGACTGATTTCTTTCAGGCGGGGAGACACAAAGATAATAAGTATATGTTTGTCGTCAAAAGTATACGGTGATCGAATGCGCTATCCCGGTTCAAAGCGATATGTTGATCAATATACTATTTATGGGAACTTCCTTATCGGGAATTTTTCGTTATAGGATTTGGAAATCGAATAATTATTGATTATACTTTGACGTAATGATTAAAAATATGGAAAATGGGTTCATAATTTTGTCTATGGATAAAAATCAAAAACGCATAGATATTCAGGGTAATCATATGTTAGAGTAATTAAGAGATACCAAACACAAATGATGGTGGTAAACGATGCGGAAATATTTTTACCCCGATAGGTAAAGTTTGGTATCAGAAGATTTATTTTATGGAGTGTGTTGACTGTGTCAACGCATACATCGACACAGTCGATGTACTCCAAACATGAATTCTTAGCTTGGTATAAGGAAGTATTATAAAACCTATAAAATGAGAAAAAGAATGATTTTTAATAAGCTGTCAGGATGGTGGTGGAATCACATCTATTTGAGTGACGGGATAAGTAAATTTGTATTGAAACAGAATCATTCATAAATAGAAAATACGCTATCCAATCTTCGCTTCAGCGGTTTCGAGTTGGAAAAGAAAAAAAGGCTACCCGATTGGATAGCCTTTTTTCGTATATCGCAAGGATAGTTTAGACGAGTTTCTTGCCCCGTTCAAGATACTGTGTATGTAGCAGCTTATGGCTTTTGTGTCCGCATGGTCCGTCGGTGAAAAATTCAGAGTAGAGTCTTATAATAGCTGGATTCTCATAGGATTTCCGTACTTCGGAGGATTCATCTTCGGCGTAAATTGCTTTAGCACGAGCAGCGCGGATTTTTTCGTCAGTCGGGATCGGCATACCGCCGCCGCCGAGACATCCGCCGGGGCAAGCCATGAATTCGATAAAATGGCATTCACTCATTCTGCCGCCGGCTTTTATATCGTCAAGAATTTTCTTGGCGTTAGCAGTACCATGGGCGACCGCAACTTTCAAAGTGACGCCCTTCAGCCAGTTCCAATCGGGAACAAGATGTTTGAGGATTTCCGGCACGGGTCCGATTTTGGTAATCGGTAATTCCACATAGCGAATGCCTTCAAATCCACGCACCGGAACAATTCTGGCATGCTCGAATAGATTCTCGATCTTATCGCCGGAAATAAATTCATATACCGAGCGGAGAGCGGATTCCATGACGCCGCCGGTGGCGCCGAAAATAACGCCGGAACCGGTAGCAGTTCCAAAAGGATCATCGAAATCCGATTTTTTCATATTTATTAGATCTATGCCGGTTTCTTTAAACATCTGGGCCAGTTCGCGTGTAGTTAAACCGTAATCAATGTCTTTAAAACCGGAATCGTTCATTTCGGGACGATTGCATTCGAATTTCTTGGCAGTACAGGGCATTAAAGCAACAGTGACAATATCAGCCGGATCGATATTATTGAGTTCGGCATAATAGGTTTTTATCACGGAGCCAAACATTTGCTGTGGACTTTTAGCAGAGGAGACATGTGATAACATTTCCGGATTAAAATGCTCGATATATTTTACCCAGCCCGGCGAACAGGATGTAAACTGCGGAAGAGCTTGCTGTTCCTTTTTCACAAGCGCTTTATATAATCGCAGAATCAGTTCCGTGCCTTCTTCTATGATTGTAAGGTCTGCTGCGAAGTTTGTATCAAATACTTTGTCAAAACCGCAGTAACGCATTGCTGTATTCATCTCGAATGTGAGTGGAGTGCCTGGTTCCAGACCGAAGCATTCTCCGATTGCCGAACGGGGAGCCGGAGCGGTCTGGATGACGACGTGTTTTGTCGGATCGTCGATTGCCGCCCAGATTGCGTCTGACGGATCGTTAGCATGTAATGCGCCGGTAGGGCAACGGTTGATACATTGACCGCAATTGATGCAGATCAACTGCGCCATAGGATTATCCATAAATGTTCCGATATGGGTTTCAGCGCCTTTATTCATGGCTTCATAGACACCGACTTCCTGCAGATCGATACAGGTTCGTACACAACGTCGGCACATGATACATTTATCCATATCGCGGACAATTGCATAGGACGATTCATCACGACCGTAAGTCGGTTTCTCGACATGTCCGAAGCGGTAAAAATCAACGCCGTATTCATTGGCTAATTCCTGTAACTCGCAATTGTTATTCCGAACACAAGTGTAGCATTCGCCGTAATGATTCGAAAGCAGAAGATCGAGTATATGACGGCGCGCCTGGCGGACTTTACGGGTGTGAGTATGAACATTAATCGGTTGCGTGATCGTAAAAGCACACGACGCCTGAAGTGTTCTATATCCTTCAATCTCTACAACACATATCCGGCACACGCCGCTGATACACAGGTCTTCATGATAGCATAATGTAGGAATGTTTAGCCCGAGTTTTTTGGCGGCTTCGAGAATGGTGGTTCCCATTGGAACCCTGATCTCTTTATCGTCGATAGTGACTTTAATAAGCGCACCAATCGCCTCAGTATTCACCGGTATTTTTACGGAAGCCGTTTTTGTACTTTTAGGAGACCGGGTTGTTTCTTCAAATAATTTATCTTTATCTTGCATAATGCTCTTCCTTACTCAGCTTCCGGCACGCGGCCAAGGATTTCCGGTTTAAAATTGTCAACAATAGATAAGAATGCATTAGGACTTGATTGACCAAGACCGCATTTCGAGGCATTCTGAATCGTTTCACCTAATTTTTTCAATTCATTGAGATAGGCAACGGAACAACGTCCATTTTCGAGCATTTCGATACCTTCGAGAAGTTTCGGATTGCCATCCCGGCAAGGGGTGCATTGTCCGCAGGATTCCTCCACGAAGAATTCAAGGAAGTTCCTGGCTACTTGCAGCATATCGGTATCGGGGCCGAAAACAATAATCGAGCCGCCCGATCCGATATCTTCGAAAGCAATTGTACGGTTAAAGTCTTTTCGTGATATACAATGACCGGAAGCGCCGCCAATCTGGACTGCTTTTGCGTCTTCACCGCCAACTTCTTTTAATAATTCGGAAACCTTAATTCCGAAGGGAAACTCGTAAATACCGGGACGCTCGCAATCGCCTGAGATGCTGAAGATCTTCATGCCCTTCGATTTTTCTGTTCCATGAATATTGAACCACTCGCACCCTTTTACAATTATCAAGGCTGAATCAATAAAAGTTTCGACATTATTGACGATTGTCGGATTGCCCTGAAATCCGGTGTCAACAGGGAAGGGCGGACGGTTGCGAGGTTCGCCGCGATAGCCTTCAAGAGATTCAATTAAGGCAGTCTCTTCACCGCATACATAAGCTCCGGCTCCCATCCGGATCCGGATATCAAAGTTAAAACCATCTTTTCCGAGGATATTTTTTCCAAGCAGATGTTCCGACCGGCGATTTTCGAGAGCTTCCTCAAGATACTTTTTCATATAGAGATATTCACCCCGCAGGTAGATGAAACCTTTTGAAGCGCCGATTACATAAGCGCCAATGGTCATTCCATCAAGTAAAATATCTGTATGTTCGTAAAGCAGCATACGATCTTTGAACGTTCCCGGTTCGCCTTCATCAGCGTTGCAGACGACATATTTATTTTCGCCTTTTGCGGCGCCGGCGAGCTGCCATTTAACAGAAGTAGGAAAACCTGCGCCACCGCGACCTTTTAGACCGGATTCACGGATAGTATTAATGATTTCCGAACGTGACATGCCGAGCGCTTTTTTTATTGCTTCAGCAGGTTTTAAACCATGATCCAGGATCGGACCGGCTTTCTTAACATCTGAGGGAACCACTTTCGGGAAATCGCTCTTTAAAAAATCCCTGCGGCAATCTGCTATGATTTGAGATGCTTTCTCAGGATCTACCTTTGCAAACAGACGGTCATTGATCATCAGGGCGGGTCCCTGATCACACATGCCAAGGCAGTTTGTATATTCGAGTGTGAATTTTCCATCTTTTGTTGTTTCGCCGAATTTGACGCCCAATTCATTTTCCAGCTGGCGGGCGACATTTGATTTGCCGGCGAGATCACAGGAAATTGTTCGGCATAGCCGAATGACATATTTGCCCTGTTTTTCTTTTGTGCGAAAGAAGCTGTAAAAACTGGCAACACCTTCGACTTCAACAGGGTGAATTCCAAGAGAATGCGCCGTTTCCTGCATTACAACATCCGGAAGATACTCGTAAATTTCCTGGAGGTCCTGAAGTATCGGCATTAGAGCGGAGCGATCGTCACCATATTTCTTCTTCAGGTCATTGATTTGTTCGTTTACCTTTTGTCTGTCGATAATTTGCATTGACCTTTCTCCTTATTTGCCAAGAAGTTGGTTTATTTTTTCCAGTAATATATTTGGCATAATCGGTTTTTGCTCAAAATCATCGACAGGAACCATTTCACTGTCTTTGTCAAAATCCAGACCTGTAACCTGTCCGATATTTGTCAACATTAGAATCGGGATGTCTTTAACTTTTTTCTTGAGCGATTGAGCCATTACAAAACCATCATCCGGTTCATCCATCATCACGTCCAGTAAGACCAGGTCAGGATGATCTTTATCAAATATTTCCATACCTTCCTGGCGGGAATTTGCAACCGTAACGTCAAAACCGTTGTTTTTTAGTACGAGATTGACAGCCGATACAAAGTCTTCGTCATCATCGACTATTAATATTTTCGCCATTAAACAGTTCTCCTTAAATGTGATTGAATATTTTTTATGTACGATTATCCCCGGTCATACTATTTAAAATAGCCTGATAAAAAAGATTTAATTTCCGGAGAATTTATCGCAACTGTATCAGATACGTTTAGCCGTTAGATATCTGATACGCACTATAGTATTTTCAATAAACTGTCAAAACGCCGTAATATAATACATGAAATCTAAAGGAGCACACAATATTTTCTATAAAACTCCCAAAAATTTATAATTTATAGCGTATGTCGTAAACAATTCCGTTATATTGTATTCCGGGAATAATATCTGACAATATGACGTTGCAAAAATTCTGGCATGATATTCGTAACATCTCAATGCGTTTTTCAATAACCGCACAAATAAAATAAAGGAATTATCTAATGGCTAAAAGTTCGATTAAATCAAAAAAGACCTATAAGTTCAAAGCAGAGTTAACCCAACTGCTTCATCTGATTGTTCATTCTCTTTATACCCATCCGGAAGTATTTCTAAGAGAATTAATCTCCAATTCCTCCGATGCTTTGAATAAAGTACGTTTTTTACAGCTGACGAATCAGGAAATCACCGATCCTGATGCCGATCTGAAAATATCGATCAATTTG
>Ga0265594_1000177_pt1 | contig 50975 bp, 51 predicted proteins | sample saktaG_11_FD_190147 | JGI IMG/M metagenome (GOLD analysis project Ga0265594, IMG submission 190147) | Saline water microbial communities from Sakinaw Lake, British Columbia, Canada - sak_2011_5_24_80m | ecosystem: Environmental > Aquatic > Non-marine Saline and Alkaline > Saline ...
ATTTTATTTATTTAATTGATAATTTTATTATAATATTTATTTTGCAAATTCTGTCTCGCAGAAGTTTTTTTATGTATAATATTCATATCTGATGGAGATGCTATCATTTTCCATCCTACAACTTTTTCATGAACCTTATCAATGTAATGTATTTTTTTATTATTAACAAAAAATCTTGTCTGTCTATCTGGATAAGCATCTGTCTGTTTGCCATCAATATAATTTTTTCTAGGAAATGCGATAGCATCAACACCCATATTGTTAATAGCTAATTTTTGTAATGAATCTAATAATTTTTTCTCATAAATTTCATCTGCATCAATTATTAAAATCCAATCTTTTGTAGCAAATTTTAAACTAAAATTTCTTTGCTTAGCAAAGTCCTCAGACCATTTATTTGTGATTACTTTTGCTTTAAATTTCTTTGCTATTTCAATGCTCTTATCAACCGAACCACCATCGATAATTATAATTTCATCAACATATTTCGAAGTATTTTTTAAAGATTTTTCTAAAAACTTTTCTTCATTAAGAACAATCATACATAATGAAATAGTGATTTTATTTTTCATAAAATATTTTGTCTGTGCCATTCGTAGCCTTGGCAAAGAATGGTGCGGATGAGAGGACTTGAACCTCCACGAGATTGCTCTCACCAGCTCCTTAGGCTGGCGCGTCTACCAGTTCCGCCACATCCGCAAGAGCTAAAATAATATATTCTATATTTTTTGCATTCGCTCAAAAATAAAAATAAATTTTTATTTCACTTGCTCAATTAAAAATAAAATGTGATCAAACGACCACTTTTATTATAACACATTTTTTTGTTTGATCTAATTCGGATTAATTCGGAAATAAATTCGGATTTTATTCGGGTGTTACAATTTCTTTTCTTTTAATTTCTTTTTAAATCCGTCTCGCAAATAATATAATTTTGCTCTGCGAACTCGCGCTTGTTTAAGAGGAACAATTTTTTCAATCAAAGGTGAATTAATTGGATAAATTTTTTCCACGCCAACTCCGTTGGAAATTTTACGCACAATAAAAGTCCCTGACTTTGTGCGAGGTTTTTTAACTGCAATAATTATTCCTTCAAAAATCTGTATTCGTTCTTTTTCCTTGCCTTTTGCATCTACATCTTTAATTTTTTCGTGAACTTTAACTGTTAATCCTGGTTTTAATAATTCAGAATAATTTTGTTTTTTAGTTGCCTTGTCTTTTGTAAGGTCTTGTTTTTTATCTGTCATAAAATAATCAGAAATTATTAATTATGCAAAAATTAAAAATATTAAAAATCTTGATTCATTATTCATAATTCTTAATTTAATATTATATTAGCATTTATAAAATTTCCAGTCAAGATTTTAATTCTTTCAAAATATTTTTCAATTCTTGTGGTAATTTTATTTCAAACTCTTGCCATTTTTTTTCTAAATCAATAAATCCTAATTTTGTCGCGCACAAAAAAATCCTGTTTAAATCAATTTTTTGTTTTTTTAATTTAACATCACGAGTCGCGTAAAGCGTGTCTCCAACAACACTGTGACCAATACTTTTAAAATGCACGCGAATTTGATGAGTGCGTCCTGTTTTTAAATTAATTTTTAACAAAGTGTAATTTATAAATTTTTGCAAAACTTCAAATTCAGTAACTGCTTCTTTTGCTTTTGCGTCAACTGTTGATTTTGAAATCATTAAACCAGTTTTTTTAGACCGCGCAATTGGTCGTTTAATTATTCCTTGTTCTGTTTCAATTTCATTGTGAACTAATGCTTGATAAATCTTTTTAATTTCTCTATCTTGAAATTGTTTTTTTAAATGATTAAACGCTTTTTGCGTTTTTGCGATTATCATTAATCCTGAAACATCACGATCTAAACGGTGCACAATTCCTGGTCTAATTTTCCCTGTTTTATTTTTTTTGCCTGCCCCGTTGGAGTGAAGCGACTTTATGGTGTCCCAAACATTTTTTATTTCTGGATATTTTTTTAACAACCAGTCAACCAAAGTGATTTCTTTTTTATCAACCAACGAATTATTTTCTGTTGTGTGCGCTAGTAATCCTGCTGGTTTATTAATTACTAAATAATTTTCTGTTTCTGCAATAATTTTTATTTTATTTAATAAAGTATTATTTTTCACTTCCCTATTTTCTATCCCGAGCGCTCGGGACTGATTTCTAATTTCTATTTCATCTCTTTCTTTTAAAAAATAATGCACAATAACTTTTTTGTTGTTAACTAAAATTTTATTTTCTTTAATTAATTTTTGAATTTGCGAACGCGAAAAATCAAGCTTAGTAACTAAAAATTTATCTAATCTTTTTCCTGCTTGATTTTTAATAATTTTATATTTTTCCATATTTTAAATTTAACATTATTTTTAATAAAATTCAAAATCCTCATTATTAAAAATGAGGATTTTTTTACTTCTTAATTCCTTAATTTCTAATCCCTATTTTTTTTAAGAGCGTCTTTTAAAGTTTTTCCTGCTTTAAATTTCGGAACAGTAGTTTCTGGAATATCAATTTTTTCAGAAGGATTTTGTGGATTCACACCTTTACGAGCTGAACGAAATTTTGCTAAAAAAGTTCCAAATCCAGTTAAAGTAACATCTTTATTTTGTTTTAAATTTTCAATCACAACACTAACAAAAGTATTTACAATTTTTTCAACATCATTTTTGTCAAGATTTGTTTTTTCAGCAATTGAGCTGATAAGTTCTGTTTTATTCATAATTTTTGTTTTGCCTGTCCGCCGTACAAGACTTTGGCAGGCGGGTTCTGAAAACAAAGTTTGAAAAATATTAAAATAAATACACAAACTTTATTCAGAATTAATTATTTTACTCTTTTATTTTACTAAACTTAGTAAATTTTAGCAAATTAATTTATCTCGCGTATTCAATAACTCTTGTCTCTCTAATTACATTAACTTTAATCTCACCAGGATATTTTAACTCAGTTTGAATTTTGTTTGCAATTTCGCGCGCAAGCTTTTTAGAATTCCAATCATCAATTTTTTCTGGTTCAACAAAAACACGAATTTCCCGTCCAGCTTGAATTGCGTAAGCTTTGTCAACGCCTTCAAAAGTTTTTGCAGTGTCTTCAAGTTCTGTTAAGCGTTGAATATAATTTTCATAAGTATCTTTTCTCGCGCCTAATCGCGCGCCGGAAATTGCGTCTGCGACTTTAGCAATAACAATTTGCAAACTTCCTGGATGATCCTCGTGATGTTCAAGCGCAATTCGCGCAACTTCTTCTGGCAAACCGTATTTTTTCAAAATATTGTAACCAATTTCAGGGTGAGTTCCTTCAATTTCGTGATCAACTGCTTTACCAATATCGTGAAGCAATCCTCCTTTTTTAGCTAAAGCAACATTTCCTCCTAGTTCTTCAGTAAGCAAAGCTGATAAATTCGCAACCTCAATTGAATGTTGTAAAACATTTTGTCCGTATGAAGTTCTAAATTTTAAACGACCTAAAATCTGAATTAATTTGGAATCAAGCCCTGCAATTCCAAGTTGGTAGACTGCGTCTTCGCCAGCTTTTTTAATTTCCAAAGCTAATTCTTTTTTAACTTCTTCAATTGTTTCTTCAATTCTGCCTGGATGAATTCGTCCGTCTAAAATTAATTTTTCCAAAGTCATTTTAGCGACTTGTCTTCTGATTGGAGAAAATGCAGAAACTAAAATCGTTTGAGGAGTATCATCAACTACAATTTCCACACCAAGTAAATTCTCCAAAGTTTTAATGTTTCTTCCCTCGCGTCCAATAATTCGTCCTTTCATTTCATCTGACGGCAAGGATACGCTTGAGCTTGTTGTTTCAGCTGTGTGTGAAGACGCGCATCTTTCAATTGCTAAAGTTAAAACTTGTTTTGCTTTTTGTTCAACTTGTTCATTTGTTTGCGCTTCAATTTTTTTAATTAAAGACATTAATTCTTCTTTAACATCTTTTTCAGTATTATTAAGTAAAACTTTTTGCGCTTCTTGCTTTGTCATTTCAGCAATTGTTTGAAGTTTTTCAATTTGATTTTGTTTGATTTTTAAAATTTCTTGTTTTGCTATTTCTAATTTTTCTGCTTTTTCCATTAGCAATTGTTTCTTGTCTTCAAACTCCATTATTTTTTTATCAAACATTGTTTCTCTGTTTTCCAATCTTTTTTGCAAAGCAGAAATTTCTTTGCGTCTTTCTTTTTCTTCGTCTTTAGCTTCATCAATAATTGCTAAAGCTTTGTCTTTTGCGCGAATTAAAAAATCTTTTTGTTTGTGTTTGGCTTCTTCAATTATTTTTTGAGCGCGCACTTCAGCTGATTCAGCGTAACGGCGAGCTAATACTCTACGCGCCAGATAGCCAAGACCCAAACCAATAATTAAACCAATTGATAAATATAAAATCATAAAAAAATCCTTGCGTCTGAAACACAAAGAGATTAAAGAAATATATAAAATGAATTTACCCTCCTTCGCCCATAACAACACTACTGGACTACGGCGCCTGTCCGCCGTAGCCTTGGCAAAGGAGGAGATAAACTTTTAATGCTTTTTTTATAAAAATTTAAAATTTAAATTTTATAAAAAAAGAACTAGGAGCCTGCCCGCCGTAGCTAAAGTTTTTTTAGAGTTGAAGCAAAGGAGGGTTAGGCGATTTTTTAGCAAAAATTAAATATGCACAATATTGATTTTATTTGTGGATAATAATATTTTTAATTTATTAGTCTGGATTTTAATTCCAAATTTATAGTTAAAATTTTTGCTAATTTTAGTCATTTTATTTTATATATAATTCTTTTCCAAATCTAGTCTTTGTAATTCAGATATTATTAATTAACTGAATTTATTGTAGCATAAATATTTTTTTGTGTCAAAATTTTTTAGTAATCAATAATTAGTAATCTGCAACAAGGGATTTTGGAAAATAAAAAACTTCTGTGGTTGCAGAAATTATTGGTACGCCCAGAGGGATTTGAACCCCCGACCATCAGCTTAAAAGGCTGTTGCTCTACCAGGCTGAGCTATAGGCGCAAAAATTTTTAGTTTAATTTATTATAAATTAGAATTTTAAAAATGTCAATCAAATTTTAAAAATATTAACCACCCCCCAAGCCCCTCCTTGAAAAAGAGGGGAGCTCTAATTACTCTTTACTTTTTTCCATTTTAAATAACTTTCTACAAATTCATCTAATCCCCCGTCTAAAACTTTCTCAACATCTTGAGTTTCAAAATTTGTGCGGTGATCTTTAACCATTTTGTAAGGATGCAAAACATAAGAACGAATTTGATTTCCCCAAACAGCTTCTGAAAATTCGCCACGCAATTTTTTTCTTTCTTCTTCTTGCTCTGCTAAATTATACTGTTGCAATTTTGAAGCTAAAATTTTTAAAGCAGTTTGTTTGTTTTGCAATTGAGAGCGTTCGTTTTGACAAGTTGTAATTAAACCAGTTGGTTTGTGTTTAATGCGAACAGCAGAATCTGTTGTGTTCACGCTTTGTCCCCCGTGCCCAGAAGATTTAAAAGTATCAATTTCTAAATCGTCATCTTTTAATTCAGCTTCATTAATTTTTTCAAGCTCTGGCAAAACTTCAATTAAAGCAAAACTTGTGTGTCGCATTTTTTCAGCGTCAAACGGAGAAATACGAACTAAACGGTGAACACCTGCTTCACTTTGCAAATATCCGTAAGCCCATTTCCCAACAACTTCAAAAATTACTGATTTAATTCCAGCTTCATTTCCAGTTTGTCTGTCTAAAATATTTATTTTGTAATTTTTATTTTCGCAAAAATGCAAAAACATTCGTTCCAACATTTCAGCCCAATCTTGCGCGTCTGTTCCTCCAGTTCCAGAATGAATTGCAAAAATCGCGTTGCTGCTGTCGTATTTTTCAGAAAACATTATTTTAAATTCTAATTTTTTAAATTCTTTTTGCAGATTTTCTAATTTATTTTTAATATCTTTTTCTAAAGATTCATCTTTTGATTTAATTGATTCTTTTGTTATTTCTAATAAATTAATTATTTCATTTTCAATATTTTCAAATTCATTTATTTCATCTTTTAAATCAGAAGTTTGTTGACTAATGTTTTTTGCGTTTTCTTGATTATCCCAAAATTTTGGATTTTGCATTTTGTCTTCTAATTCCAAAAGTTTTTGTTTTTTCTGTTCTAAATTTAAAACCTCCCCAGTTTTCTGAAGTTTATTTTGCAATTCTTGAATTTTATTAACTAATTCTTGCATAAATTTATTTTATTACATTTTTTGTTTTTTAACAAATAAAAAACCACTAGTTTGATATTTTAACTAGTGGTCACTATTTTGTAAAATGTTTTTTGTGGATTTTTATTCAGCCTTTATTCAGCCTCTGATAGTGTAAATTTTCCATTTTTTGTAATTTTTATATGAGAAAAAGAAAAAAGAGATTTTCTTTTTTCCACATAACCAGGTATTTTATCTACCAAATTAACTCTTTTACCTGATTTTTTTTCTACAATTTCAGCAAAAATAGTGCCAACACCAATTTGTATATATCTTTCTGCTCTCCAATGTGAATCATTTGGCAGATTCTCAAATTTATATGATTTGCCAAACCATTTTTCTTTTTCCTCTTCTCTAATGTGAGGAATTTTAGAAAAATTATAATAAATTAAAATCCCCACCAAAGCGACAACAAAACAGGCAACCACAAACCATAAAAGATTTTCCATTTTTTTCTCCAATTTGTTAAATAAATGATTGTTTAATGAATTATTTGTGTTGTTTGTATTCTACCAAACTTTTTATTTTTTGTCAAGTTTATTTCAACTCCAAAATTCCTTGCTTGTTAATTTTAAAAATAATATCTCCTTCTTCATCTGTTCGCAAAACTTGAGCACCTATTCTTTCTAATCTGTGAATTACTCGCAAAGACGGATGTCCAAAATTATTTTCACCAACAGAAATCACTGCCCATTTTGGATTTACTGCATTTAAAAAATTTTCACTTGAAGCAGTAATTGAACCTTGGTGCCCAACTTTTAAAATATCTGCATTAAAATTTTGTCTAGAAAACTCTGGATTATATTTTTCCAAAATTTGTTCTTCAATTTTTATGCTTGCGTCCCCTGTAAATAAAATTTTATTCCCAGAGCTTGTAATTAATTTAACAATAATTGATGAATCATTTAATCCATCTCCTCCTTGAAAAGCAAAATCAACATTTTCCAAATCTTCCCAAGGATAAATTATTTCTAAAATATTATTATTTTCAAAATTTATTTTTTTAATTTTTTCAGGTTTAATTTGTTTAATATTTTGTATTTGATTTAAAAAATTTTCATAAATTTCTGATTTGTATTTTGTTTTAGTCAACATTATTTTTTCAACTTTGTATTTTTCTAAAACAAAATTTAACCCAGAAATATGATCTGCGTGCGGGTGAGTTAAAATCATTAATTCAATATCGCGATTGTAAATTGGCAAGTATTTTCCAAGTTTGTATAAAATTGTTGTGTCTGGTCCGCCGTCAATTAAAATTTCATTATCACCTGGCAAATTTATTAAAGCAGAATCTCCTTGTCCAATATCAAAAAATATTATTTCAAATTTATTTTCTTGATAATTATAATATAAAAAACAACACACAACAAACAACAAACAAATTAAAGTTAGAAAAAGTATTTTTGTTTTTTTAGACATAAAAAATAATTTAGCACACGAATTTCCAAAATTGCCAGAATTTACCAGAATTAAATTCGCGTTAATTTTAGGTAATTCTGGTAATTCGTGTTCTATTTATTTATAAAACGCAAATTTAATTTGCGCTAACAATTCTGTGACTAAAATAATATATTTTAAAATTGCCCAAACCAAAAAACCAAAATAAAACGCAAAAAGTTGATAAATTAATCCTAGTAAAATTAAAATGATTCCAAAAATCATTGCAATTGGTAAAACTGGCAAAATTAATAAATTAGTAATTGGTGAAATAAATGAAATCACGCCAAAATAGTAAAAAACCAAAGGTAAAGTTAAAATTTGCGCTGATAAAGTCATTGAAATTATTGAACGAATTTTAAAATTATCTGGAATAAATTTAAGCCATTTTGTGTTAAAAAATTGATAAAAATATAAAATTCCAAACACTGCTAAAAACGAAAGTTGAAATCCAATATCAAAAAGCAAAAGTTTTGGATTAATAATTAGTAAAATTACTGCTGATAAAATTAATGCGTTTAATGAATTTTTTAAACGACCGATTTTTAAAGCGTAAAAAAGAATTGCTCCCATTAAAAACGCGCGAACAGCAGAAGCGCGAAAACCAATCATTAAAATGTATAAAAATAAAATTAAAATTCCCGGCCAAAAAGATTTTTGTCTTGAAATTCCTAAAAACATTAAAAAGAAAAATAAAATCCCAGCAATTATTGCAATGTGCAAACCTGAAATCGCGATTAAATGCGACACGCCTGTTTTGGAAAAATTTTCAATAACTTCTGGAGATAATTCTTGTCTGTATCCTAACAACATTGCGTTTAACAAGCCAGATTCTGGCAAAAGCAAATTTTTATCAATTATTTTTTTAAAATTTTGTTTTGCTTGAAATATTTTAGAATAAATTTGTGTTGAAATTGTTGTGAACTCACTGTCATTTTTTTCAATAAACTTTGGTTTATAACAAACTGAATAAATATTTTTAACTGCCAAATATTTTCCATAATCAAAATCTCGCCAATCATCTGATTTAATAATTTCTGGTGTTTTTAAATTGCATTTGATTTTTAATTCTTCACCATAATTATAAATTTTATTTTTAAATGCGTTTATTAAAATTTTTCCACGAATCTTTTTATTTGAATTATTATTCATTATTAATTCTTCACTATTCACTGTTATTTTTGTATGTGCTTCTCTAACATCTGGTTCCGCAATTATTTTTCCAACAAATTCAATTTGCTGATTGTTGTAAAATGCGATATGATTTTCATTTATTTTTGGTTCACTTAATTCAAATCTTAAAATTCCTAAAAATAAAAAAACAATGCCCAAAAAAATAATGCAAAGTTTTTTATTGTGTAAATTAAAAATAATAAAAATTATCCCAGCTAATAAAATTATAAATGCGTAAAATAAATCAAAATTATTAAAAAACGAGCGGATTGCAACGCCCAAAATAAAAAATAAAGAAAAATATAAAAATATCTGATGTTTTTTCATTTAATACTTCTGTCACCCTGAGCATCAATAGGACTTTTAGGAATGATTGGGTGCGATGCCTTCCCGGCTGCCGAAAATCACTGGTGTGCAGACAGGCTTGGTGACTTAAGAAACAACATACATCAACCCTCCCAAATTCCTAACTCTTCCTTTCATTTCCATTAGCGTAATTGTACTGTTTATTATTTTAATGTCAAGATTTGTTAAATGAGACAACTGATTAATGTGAATTGGTTCATTTGACAAATGTTTTAAAATTTCTGCTTCTTCTTTTGAATCTGGCACAATTTTTTTAGTTGCGACAAAATCTTTTACTAAATTTAAATCCAAAGCTTCTAAAATATCTTCCGCGCAAATTACTAATTTCGCGCCCATTTTAATTAAATTATTTGGACCAACAGAATTTTTATCAAAAATTGTTCCTGGCACTGCAAAAACTTCTCGATTTTGTTCCAAAGCAAATCGCGCAGTTAGTAAAGCGCCTGAATTTTCCGGAGCTTCAACAACTAAAATTCCCAAAGCCAAACCAGAGACAATTCTATTTCTTTGCGGAAAATTGTGTTTTAAAGGTTGTGTTCCAATTGGATACTCTGAAAAAATCAAACCATTTTCAGCTACAATTTTATCAGCTAAATATCTATTGTAAGAAGGATAAATACTTTGCTTGTCTAAACCAGAACCAAGAACAGCAATTGTGCGTCCGCCAGCTTCTAAACAAGCTTGGTGCGCTAACGCGTCAATTCCCAAAGCCAAACCTGAAATAATTACCACGCCATTTTCAGCTAAACCACGAGTAATTTTCGGCACAACTTGTTTTCCATAATTTGTAAATTTTCTAGTGCCAACAACTCCTAAAGAAAAATCATCTGCTTCACTTGTTAATTTTCCACGATAATAAAGTAAAGCTGGCGGTGAATAAATTTCTTTTAATAATTTTGGATAATTTTCATCTTGAATTGTTAAAATTTTTAAATCTTCTTTTTCTATTTTTTCCATTTCCTGTTCTAAATTTATTTTATTTCTTTGCTCAACAATTTCATCTATTATTTTTTCTTCTAAACCAGAATTTTTAAATTCACTAAAACTCGCGCCCCAAGCGTGTTGCATATTTTCAAAATATTTATAAATTTTTTTAAATCGCGCTGGTCCAATTTGCGGAATTAAAGAAAACCCAACCCAAAATTTTATGTCATCCTGATCCCGAGTACTTGGGAGATGGGATCCCGTGAAATTTTTACTTGCTGGTTTTTTATTTAAATTTGACATTTTTTTAAAATTACTATTTAATTAATATAAATTATATAATAAAAAAACAATTTAAACAATTTTTATTTTTTAAAAAACAGAAAAGGAGATAAAATGCCAAATTCACAAATAAAAACAGAATGGATTTTATTTTTAAATGCACAACAAAAAATGTGTTGTAGTGACTTATCCCAAAAAATAAAAGAGTTAAAAAAACTCGAATTGAAAAAAAATAAAACTAGCTCGGATTGGTTAAAAATTCATCAATTAAAGGGTGGTGCTGGCAGAGACAGTGAAATAATAAAATCACAACAAGAACTTAATGAATTAAAAATTAAAAAAAGCAAACTTGTTAAAAAAAATATTAATATTGAAAAAAATAAAATTAAAAGAAACACTCATCAAACAAAATTATTTTAAAAAGGACAAAATGTAAATTGTCCTTTTATTTTTTCCCTAATCTTAGCTAAAATATAAATTAAACTTGACAAAAATTACAAAAAATGCTAAACTTTAAACAGATTCTGAGAGAAAATATTATTTATTTAAAGAAAAAATTTTTAGGAGGATTTTTTTATTCCTGATTTTTTCTAAAATTAAAACAAAAAAATAGCCTTTAGATTTTCCTCTGTCTAGTTGCCAAAGTGAAGAGATCCCTCCTTCTCAGATCAAGTAGCTTAAGTCAAAGATGCGCAGATTCTTCTGTTGTTTCTTTGCGCTAGCAGGGGATAATTTAAAGGTTATTAAAACAAAAAATGCCAAATGAAAATTTGACATTTTTTGTTTAATAAATATTTCAATTAATCGATTAATAAAAATATAACTTTTTATATTTCAAAATTTTTTTAATTTTTAATTTTTTAATTTAAATATTATCTTTAAAATTTTCAATATCAATATTACCATTGTTTGAAAAAAATTCTAAAAGCTTTAAAAAATTACCCAACTTATTTTTTATTTCATTAATATTTATCTTTTCGCGTATTTGATAATTAAACAAAATCATTAAATCATTAAAAGATTCTTTTTGTTGGTCACTTAATTTCTGTAATTCAATTTTATAAATCTTTCCCAAAATTTTTTTTCGAATTTTTTCTATTTCTAATAAATCTTTGCCCATTTGTTCTAAATAAATTTTAGGTTCTTCAATAGATTCATTTTTTAAATCAGGATTAAAAAATTCTTTAGTTTCATTTGTATTATTCATATTTTTTTAGTTTAAAAATAATAAAATAATTTATTTTCCAAACCTTCTTTGTCTGTTATTAAATTCTTTTAAAATTTTGTTAAATTCTTTTTTAGAAAAATCTGGCCAAAGAGTTTTTGTAAAATATAATTCAGAATAAACTGACTGCCAAGTTAAAAAATTTGACAAACGCATTTCTCCGCCAGTTCGCAAAATTAAATCTGGTTCAGGAATTTCAGTAGAATATAAATTTTTTTGAATTAATTCTTGTGTAATTTTTTCTCCCGAGTACTCGGGATTAACTCCAGACTTAACAATTTTTTTAACAGCGTCTACGATTTCTGATTGCCCACCGTAACCTAAACATAAATTTAATATACATTTTTTGTTGTTTCTTGTTAATTTTTCTGCATTTTTTATTCCTTGTATAACTTTTTTAGAAAACAATTCTAAACGACCTGAAAATTTTAACTTAACGCCTTTTTTTTTAAGATCATTAATTTCATTTTTCAAAATTTTCTGCAACAAATTCATTAAAAATCTAACTTCTATTTTTGGTCGTTTCAAATTTTCTGTTGACATTGCATAAACTGTTAAAAATTTAATATTTTTTTCAACACACCAGTCCCCTACTTTTTTTAATGTTTGGTAACCGTGAGTGTGTCCTTCAAAAGCTGGAAAACCTTTTTTTCTTGCCCAACGACGGTTACCGTCCATTATTATTGCTAAATGATTTAGTTTATTCATAAAATTTCTCACGCAAAATACAAATCGGAGTCTGCTCAAGACCTTGTCCAATAGGATTGTCTAAAAACGTTAATCTTAACTCTGATTTTGAAATTTGTAAATTTTGACTTGTTCCTAAAACAGCAACATCAATATTATTTGCGTCAACAATCGCAAACTGAAAATTAAATTTTTCTGCTAATTGATTGCAAACCTTGTTTGGATTTTCTGGACCTAAAACCGCGTATTTATCATAAGGCAAAATTGTGCCAGGAGCAAAACCATCAATCTCTGAAACTTGATTTCCACAAATCTTATAAAATAATCCGCGAATTCCAAAAGGTTTTGTAACTGCGCTAACAAATGAGGCAAATAAAATTCTAGGCGTACCAACAATCTCAATTACTAATTGCATTTTTTTAGCGTTGCGAAATCCTGGATCATTTGGCCATTTTTTAACAAATTTAATTAAAAATTTTGCTAACCAAGTTTCTTTAATTTCATTTTCGTGAATTAATCTACCTTGCGTAATTGCCACCATTCGTTCTGACATTACTATTATATCATTTTTTTTTAATTCTGGCGTAATATATTTTTCAATCACATTTTCAAGTTTATCATCTTTTGTAATTAGATGAGTTTTTATTGGATAACGCAAATAAATTTTATTATTTACTTTTATTTCGTGGTTCATAAAATTTTTTACCCGTTCACCATCACAATCACAACTCCCCAAATTAATAAAACAATTTGACAAATTAATGCTGTGATTATTAAAAAGTGCGCAAGCAATTTATCTTTTTTATAAATAATTTTAGCTAAAACAAAATTTAAAATAATAATTAACAAACCAATTAGAGAAAAATTAAAAACAGAGTACCAATTTCCAATTAAATTAATTCCAACATAAATATTGTATCGCAAAATTAAAGGCTCAATTTGAATTGGTATTCTAAAATAAAACAAAACCCACAATAAAATATTTAATATTAAACTTGCGATTAAATTGTATTTAATAATTTTATCTTTAAAATAAAATATCATATTTTTTAAATGTTGGCTCGATCCCTCTTGGGTGGAGCCTATTTGTTATTTCAGTAAAAACTTTATTTAGTGGTTTGAACACGATGGCTCCCTGCCTACCGGACAGGCAGGCACGCGTGAGCGATGGAGCCAACCTACTTTTTCACTTAATTTTATTTTATCATCAAAACCACTTGTTTGCAATTAATTTTTATTATATAATTAAAGTTGAAAACTTAAATAACTTTTTACCCTAATGCTCGATTCAAAAAAAATAAAATCAATCCTAATTAAAAGTAAAATCATTTCTGAAAAAGAATATAAAGAATATAAGAAAAAAACAAGAGAAAAAAATATTGATTTACTTAAATTTTTAATTAGCGAAAAAATTACATCAGAACAAACTGTTTACGAGGCAATCGCAAAAAATTTGCGCTTGCCTTTTATTGATTTAAAAAATGAAACAATCCGTAAAGATATTTTAAATTTTATTCCAGAGCCAATTGCTGTTTCACATCAAATAATCGCGTTTGACAAAGATGAAAAAAAAATAAAAATCGCAACTTTGGATCCAGAAGATTTACAAACTTTTGATTTTATAAAAAAGAAAACTAATTTGGATTTAGATATTTATATTACAACTCCAGAAAGTATTCAAGAAATTTTAAAACAATACCACAAAGGGCTTGAAGCTGAATTTCAAGATATTGAAAAAAAACAGCAAGAAGTTCAAAAAGAAAAAGAAAAAGACTCTGGAGGAAAAAAATTAAAAGAATTAGCGCAAGACTTACCAATTATTCGCATTGTGGACACTTTTTTAGAATACGCAATTTTTGAAAGCGCTTCTGATATTCACATTGAACCTTTAGAAAAAGAAGTAACTGTGCGATACAGAGTGGATGGTATTTTGCGAAAAGTAATGACTTTACCTAAAAAAACTTTGCCTGGAATTGTCGCAAGAATTAAAATTTTATCTAATTTAAAATTAGACGAGCACCGTCTACCTCAAGACGGCAGATTTAAAATTCAAACTGACGATTACAAAATATCTTTTCGTGTTTCAATAATTCCTGTTTTTGATGGTGAAAAAGTTGTGATGCGTTTGTTAAATGAATCAAGCAAAATTTTAACTTTAGAAGAACTTGGTTTGCAGGAAAAAGTTTTTAAAATAGTAAAACGAAATATTGCAAAACCAAACGGAATGATTTTAGTAACTGGTCCAACTGGTTCTGGAAAAACAACAACACTTTATACAATTTTAAATATGCTAAATAAACCAGGAACAAATATTACAACAATTGAAGATCCAATTGAATACAGAATGCAAGGTGTAAATCAATCACAAATTAATCCAAAAATTGGCTACTCGTTTGCGTCTGGTTTAAGATCTTTTTTGCGTCAAGATCCTGATATAATTATGGTTGGAGAAATTAGAGATAACGAAACCGCTGATATTGCTGTTAACGCGGCAATGACTGGGCATTTGGTTTTATCAACTTTACACACAAACGACGCCGCAACAACTCTTCCGCGATTAGATGATATGAAAATTGAACCGTTTTTAATTGCTTCAACTGTTAATATTATTGTTGCGCAAAGATTAGTTAGAAAAATTTGTAAACAATGCATAATGTCTTATAAAATTGACAAAAAAATAGAACAAGAATTAGAAAAACATTTTAATGTTTCAGAATTAATTAACGCGTTAGCACAACACGGCATTGTAAAATCAAACAAAGAAAAACTTTCTTCAATGCTTTTTTACAAAGGAAAAGGATGCAAACATTGTGGTAATTCTGGATACAAAGGAAGAATTGGAATTTATGAAGCTTTAGAAGTTGATGAAAAAATGGCTGAATTAATTTTAAAACGCGCTTCTGCTGAAGAAATTAATAAATCAGCTAAAGAAAAAGGAATGATTAGTTTGTTGCAAGATGGATTTATAAAAATGAAACAAGGAATTACAACAATTGAAGAAATTTTAAGAGTAACAAAAGAATAAATTTTTCTAGCCTGCCTGTCGGCAAGGCAGGGATCTATTTTTAAAATTTCTAAATTATAATTCCTAATTTCTAACCCGCCTGCCAAAGATCACTGGCGGACAGGTAAAATTAAAAATATCCAAAATTAAAAAATTATGAATTGTCTTTTTTGTAAAATTATTAAAAATAAAATTCCCTGTCACAAAATTTGGGAAGATGAAAATCATTTGGCATTTTTATCAATTTTTCCTAACACAGAAGGTTTTTCTGTTGTAATTCCTAAAAAACATTATTCAAGTGACGCTTTTAATCAGTCAGATAAAGTTTTAACAGATTTAATAGTGGCTACAAAAAAAGTTGCTAATTTATTAAAAAAGAAATTAGAAAATGTTGGTCGAGTTGGTTTAATTATTGAAGGTTTTGGTGTAGATCATTTACACACTAAACTTTTTCCAATGCACGGCACTGCGGATTTAAAAAAAACGCAACCAATTGAATCTAAAATTGATAAATATTTTGAAGTTTATGAAGGTTATATTTCTTCTCACGATTACAAACAAGCAGATAATAAAAAGTTAAAAAAATTAGCTAAAAAAATTAGAAATTAAAATTTTTTCTATTGTATAGTGAACGCATTTTAAATCCAACCATTTTCTGTTAAAATACAGACATGAAAAATTAATCAAACCCAGCAAAAAGCGGGACCAGTAAACAAAAGAACCTTATGTCTACAAAAATTAAACTAACACTAAAACAAAAATTGGCCTAATTATTTTTTTCTTACTTTGATTAAAAATTTGAGTGAAAAATCGTTTGATTTTCATTTGTTTTTATTTTTTAAAACTTTTTTTACTTCTTTGTCAAAATCAGATTCGTATAATTGATTTTGAATCGGTCTGTATTTTTCAAACTCGCTTTCAGCAAACGACTTGGCAACTTCTGCTGTTACTTTTCCTACATTTTCTAAAATTTTTTCATTATTAAATTTCAAAAAAACATTTAATTTTTCTGACCAATCTTTCATTGTCATTGGAATTCCTTTTTCAGCTTGATGTTCTGCGTAGTCAAGATACATTGATACAATACGATTTAAAATTTTTATTTCTTTTTTTTGAAGATAATTTTTAGCAATTAAAACATCTGATTTTAAAATTTTTCCGCGCGGAGCTTTTTTCCAAACTGTAAGCCCCATATAATTTTTTTTAGAATCAGCTCTTTTTATAATAAGTTCAGAAGCAGTGTTTCCGTGTGTTGCAAAATGAAGTTTATTTTGAACAGTAGCAAAAAATGTTTTTGTGTTTTTAGAATTTGCATCGTAATCCATTGCTGTTGCATAAATATCTGTAATTTGTTGATAAAAATTTCTTTCGCTTTCTCTAATATCTCGGATTTCAAGAATTAAATCCTGAAAATATTGCTTGCTCAAATACGCACCGTTTTTTAATCGTTCGTTGTCTAAAATGTAACCTTTTACTGTGTAATTTTTTAAAACCTTTGTTGCCCATTTTCTAAAATCTGTTGCTCTTTGTGAATTTATTCTATAGCCAAGTGAAATAATTGCTTCTAAATTATAATGCTCAACTTCTCTTGAAACTCCTCTACCACCTTCTTTTTGAACTATTAGGAATTTCCTAATAGTTGCTTTTTGTTCTAATTCTTTTGATAAAAAAATATTTTTTAAATGCTGATTAATTGTTGGGATTTTTACATCAAAAAGTTTAGCAATTAATTTTTGCGTTAGCCAAACATTTTCATCTTGCACTCGAACTTCAATTCCATCTTCCTGTGCTTGAGAAGTAAAAATTAAAAATTCCGCAGTACTATTTCTGATTGTTATTTTTTTATCATCTGATTTTGGATTTATTGTTGTAGGAATTGATGTTGCTCTCATAAATTTAATTTTAGCATAAAATCGGGAAATAAAAAAGGCAATCTTTAAAAAAAGACTGCCTTGAATTTTCCATCTTTAAAATTTAATTAAATTGTTTTTTAGACCAAATAATTAACAAAGCTACTAAAGGAAAAGCAACTGCCCAGATTAACCCAGGAATCGTTTCTCCAATTAAAATTCCAAAAATTCCTACTGATTCAAATAACAAAAAATACGGATTTTTGACTAGTATTTTTATTATTTTTTTCATTTTTTTGTCTCCTTATTTTAGTTTTAAAAAATACGAATTATAAATAAATCTAATCACGAATTGATTTTTTTGTCAAGGATTGAAAAATATAGTATAATAAAAATAGAAAAAAGTTATTAACATTAAAATTAGACTGAACAAAATGGCTCCACCCAAGAGGGATGGAGCCAACCACAAAAATCCTATCAAAACTCGGGATGACAAGTCTGACTAAAAAATATTTATGAACCAACAAATTGGAAAATTAATTTTATCTCCTGAAAAACCAAATTCAATTTTGGAAATTTTTGTCGCGCGCAAAGATTTAGTTGAAAAATCTAATTTAGGACAATTATTTTTATTAGTAGAAATTAATTCCAGAGAAAAAGGAATTAAAGAAAAAATAAAACAAATTATTGATTTGGTTCAAAATGATTATTATTCCTCGCCTGTTCCAAGCGTAGAAAGTTCTTTAGAAACAACTTGTCAAAATTTAAATTTAAATTTAGTAGAAATTTTGCAAAAACCAGAAATTTGGTTTAAAAAAGTTAACATTTTAATTGGTGTTTTTAAAGATGATTTTTTAGTGCTGTCTAGTTTTGGACAATTTTCAGGATATTTAGTTCGCAACAAAAAAACAACACAAATTTTAGATTCGTCGTTAGAAGAATCTTCATTTACAAATTTCTTTTCTCAATTAACAACTGGCGAAATTAAATTTAATGATATTTTAGTTTTATCAAATTACGCGTTGTTTGACTTTTTTTCTTTGGAAAAAATTCGCGAAGTAACAAGCAAATTAAAAGCTGAAAAATCTGTTGAACAATTTAAAAATTTACTCAAAGAAAATGTTAAAATTCCTCACATTTTATCACTAGTTATTAAATACGAACAAGAAATTTGTAAAACAGAATTGCCAGATGAACAAACTCAAAAATATTTAAAAGATCTTTACGGATCTGAACAATCAATGCAACAACTTGAAAACTTAGAACAACGAACAGGCAGAACTTTAAAATCTTCTTTTGCTCCAAGTTTAAAAAAAATAAAAAAAGTATTGAGTTTTAAATTAAAAAAATCAAGCAAGGAAAAAAGTAATTTAAAAATATTAAAAAATAAAAAGAAAATATTTAAATTTAGAAAACCTGATTTAGAAGTTCACCCTGTAAAATCCAGCAAAGCTGGAATTCCGAGCTACTCGGAATTATTTGACAGGGTAAAAAATATTTTTTCAAAATCAGATAAAACTAAAAGTGAATCTAAACAAGAAGATTCAAAGTTAAACATTAAACCAACTAAAAAAGAAACGAATTTTGAGAAACCAAAAAAATCAAAATCAAAATTTAATTTAGTGACAATAATTATTATATTAGTAATTATTTTTGCAAGCAGTTTAATTTATTTGCATTTTCATAAAAATTACAAAAACAAAATTGCTAATTATGAAAATATTTTAATTGAAGTTAATAATAAAAAAGATGAAGCTGAAGCAGCTTTAATTTATCAAGATGATGAAAAAGCAACTACTCTTTTAAATCAAGCTTTTGAATTGCTAACAGGTTTGCCAGCTGACAAAGAAGAGTGGAAAATCAAATCTGATGAACAAAAAATAAAAATAACAAAATTAATAAATAAAATTAATAATATTTATGAAGTTGAAATTGCAGAAATTGCTAATTTAGAATCAATTGGTTTAATAAATCAAATTATTAAAAAAGGTGACTTTATTTATGCTTTAATTAATGAAAATAAAGTTTATAAAATTTCAACAACAGACGAATCAATTACAGAATTATATTCTGATTTAAACGCAAAAAGCATTTCAGATTGGGAAGAAAAAGGATTTTTAATTTTAGATAATTTAAATCAAATTTATTTTAGACACGATAATGAAAATGAATTATTAAATATTAGTTTAGACAAAGAAAATAAAATAAATAATATTGTTGCTTATGGTGATAGAATTTATTATTTAGATAAAACAATTGGCGCGATTTATAAAATTTCGCAACCAACAAGCGCAAATCCAAATATTACTGTTTGGACACAAAAAAATAAAGAGCTTTTAAGCCAAGCTCAACAAATGATAATTGATGGAAATATTTGGTTGATAAATAATAATGAAATTGTAAAATTATTTAAAGGTGAACAAGAAGAATTTATTTTAAGCAAACTTGATGAAAAATTAGGAGTTGATTTAAAATTTTACACTGAACAAGATTGGAATTACTTATATATTTTAGATAAAATTAATTCGCGTATTTTGCAAATTGATAAAGACGGAGTTGCGCACCAGCAATTTTTAAATGAAAAAATAAAAGACGCTGATAATTTATTAATTAATAATAGTGAAGATTTAGCTTTCTTTAATATTGAAAATAAAATTTATCAGATTGAGATTAAGGTTGAATAAAATAAAAATTAAATAAAATAAAAAATATTAAAAAACAAAAATCACCATTTTAAATAGGTGATTTTTAAAAATTCGGATAAAATTTATTTTAAAGTCACACTACCTCCAGCTTCTTCAATTTTCTTTTTCATTTCTTCTGCTTGCTCTTTTTTAACATTTTCTTTAATAATTGCAGGAGCGCTTTCAACTAAATCTTTTGCGTCTTTTAAACCAACTTCAGTAATTTCACGAACAGCTTTAATCACATTAATTTTGTTGTCACCCATTGAAGTTAATTCAACATTAAATTCTGATTTTTCTTCAGCAACTTCTTCTTTGTCACCAGCTCCAGGCGCTACTCCCATCATCATTGGCGCAACAGATGAAACACCAAATTTGTCTTCCAAAATTTTAACTAATTCTGAAAGATCAAGAACTGACATTTTTTCAATTTCTTTAACAATTGATTTAAATTTTTCAGGAACAACTACTTCTTTTTTATCTTCTGAAATATTTGTTTCTTGCTTGTCCGCCGTAGCCCTGCCTTGCCGGCAGGCAGGCTTGGCAGAGGTGGATTGTTTTTTTTCTTCTGACATATTTTTATGTTGTCATCCCGAGCGACCTCTAAAGTTTTTTTAGGAGCGATGGGATCCTCCGCCTGCCAAAGATTACTAGGTGGGCAGACATCGCCTTGACCCTTTCCTAAAAAATCCTATCAAGACTCGGGATGACAAAATTATTTATTTTTAATTTCGTTTAAAACATTTACTAATCCTCTAACATTTCCAGACAAAACATTTAGAAAACCACTTAAAGGAGCTTTGATTACGCTCACAGTTTTATAAATTAATTCTGTTTTTGTAGGCAGTTTTGCAATTTCCGCAATTTTATTTGCGTCAACCCAAACTTTATTTAAAATTCCGCCAATAATTTTAAAATCATTTTTGTCTTTTGCAAATTTTGATAAAATTTTTGCGCCCAATACTTCATCTTCTGAAGTTGTCATTGAAACATTTCCCAAAAGTTCATTTTCAGGCAAACCTTTAACTTTATTTTCTGCAAAAGCTTTAACAAGCAATGTTTTTTTTGCAACTTCGTATTTAACATTTTCTTTGCGCAAATCTTTTCTTAAAGTTTGATCTGCATTAACTGATAATTTTTCAAAAACTGAAATAACAAGAGAATTAGAATTTTTGATTTTTTCTTTTAGACCTTTAAATATTAATTGTTTTTGTTGTTTTGTTTTTGGCATAAAGTTTTAGAAATTAAGAAATTAGAAATTAAGGATATTTATAAAAAATAAAAAATCTCTGGTGTTTTACCACAGAATTAAAATATACTAAAATTAGCATTTTTCCTGCACAGGACTTATTTTTTGCCTGTGGTCTGTGGTGTTTTTAAATTATTATTTTTATTTTAACAAAAGTTTAAAATTGTGTCAAATTTAAATTAATCCCGATTTCATTAATTTTTAATAAAACAAAATCAGGATAAATCAAATAGATTCTTGGCGAATACAGAAAAATAATTAATATTTTTAGCAAATTATTTTATTCTTTAAAAAAGTCTTAGTGATGTTTTTCCAAATATGTAAAAAATTCATTTCTATATTTCGATGCCTGTCTACGCGTTTCGCGAATCCCTTTTTCTAACCAGATCCATTTTTTAAATATATCTTCTTTTCTTAATTCTTCGTTTGTTTTATTTTTCAGGACATCAATTTCTTTTTGATTTAGTATTTTATTCGGCAAACTGACGATCTCAAATGTTTCCATATTTTTATAATTTAATTTTTTATTTTTAAAGATAAAAGTCGACCTTTTTTATCTTTAAATTTTAAATAAACAATTCCTAATTCCTAATTCATAATTCATAATTCATTTTTTTAAAACAGATCCCTGCCTTGCCGGCAGGCAGGCTTCACTCCTAAAAAAATCTTAAAGGTCGTTCAGGATGATTACTTTAAAAAATAGTTACTGCAAATACTTCTCCACATTTTCTTGATGCTGTTCTCCTGTTTCTGCAAAATGAGTTTTGCCTTGTTTATCAGAAAGATAAAACCAAAAATCAGAATTTTTTGGATAAATTGCAGAACGAATTGCAGATTCTCCTGGATTACAAATTGGAGTTGGAGACAAACCCTTGTATTTGTAAGTGTTGTAAGGTGAATCAATTTTTAATTCTTCAAAAGTTAAAGCATTATTATTATTTTTTCCAATTATATATTTTAAACTAGAATCAACTTGCAACAACATATTATTTTCTAATCTTTTCCATAAAATCCCAGACACAATTTTTCTGTCATCGTCTATTTGAACTTCAGCTTCAATTATTGAGGCTATTTTTAAAACATCATATAAAGTTTTTCCTTGAGCGCGAATTTCAGTTAGCAAAGCAGACGATAGTTTATCATCAAAATTATTTAACATTTTAATAATAATATCATCAACCTCAGCGTTTTTATAAATTTGGTAAGTGTCTGGAAATAAAAATCCTTCCAAAGAAGCTGTGTTTAAATTTTCTAAAAAATCAAAATCGGATTGATAATTTTCAATTCTTGCTGTGTTTAAAAAATTTTGAGAATTAGAAATTATCTTTTGTTTAACAAGTTGGTCAGCTATTTCTTTTGTTGTCCATCCTTCAATAAATTTTAAAGTTGTTTCATTATCAACTTTTCCAGCAATAAATATATTTGTTAAATCAGCAATATTCATTGGAGTTAAAATATAATTCCCAGCTTGAACTGATTTTTCTAATTTTCTAAAATATAAATAACTTTCAAAAGCAAATTTTGATTTAATAATTTTTTGATCAAAAAGTTTTTGACTAATTTCAAATACTGTTTCGCCTTTTTCAATTACAAATTCTTTTTCTCCAATAAAATTTGTTTTTACTGAAATTTGATAACTAAAAATAATGCCAAAAATCGCAACAACAAAAAGTATTATGATAAATAAAAGTATAATAGTTTTTTTCATAAATTTATTTTATCACATTTTATTTTTTCTGCAAAGTTTTTTTGTGATTTTGAATTTATCAAATTCTGAACCTATAAATCGATGTATCGATGTATCGGTGTGTGGATTTAAAAAATTATTTTAAAATCTCTTGCAAATATTTTTCTCCTGCTTTTTTCCAGCTAAATTTCTCTAATTGCTGTTCACCTTTTTGAATTAAATTATTTTTTAAATTTTTGTCTGAAATTATTTTTTCTATTTTTCCACTGATTTCTTGTGGCGAACTTGAGTTTACAAAAATACAAGCCTCTCCCCCAACTTCTTGCAAAACAGGAATATCAGAACACACAACAGGTAAATTAAAATCAAAAGCTTCTAAAATAGGGATGCCAAAACCTTCTTCAAAAGGAACAAAAGCCAAACAAACTGATTCTGATAATAATTTATATTTTTTTTCTTCAGAAACATATCCTAAAAAAAATATTTTGTTTTTAATTTTTAATATTTGATATTTGATATTTTTATCAAAATATTTTTGATCAATTTTTCCTGCTAAAATTAATTTATAGTCTGGATATTTTTTATTAAAAATTTCAAATGCTTTAATTAAATTTAAAATATTTTTCTTTTCTTCAATGCGTCCAATATATAAAATTTGTTTCTTTTTATGAAAAAGCGTTTTTGTGTTTTTGTGTTTTTGCCTGTCCGCCGTAGTCCAGTAGGATTTTTTAGGGGCGAAGGCGGATGTTTTTTTAGTGTATCCGTGTGGAATTACAATAATTTTATTTTCAGATATTTTTGTAAATTTTAATAAATCATTTTTAACTTGCTGTGTTGGAACAAATATTTTTTCACATTTTTTAATTGCGCGACACAAATCAAAATTTAATAAAATTCTATTTTTAAAATTATATAATTTTTTATTTTTTTTAAACGCAACATCGTGAATTATTTTAAAAGTTTTTTTTGGACAAAAATACGGTAAAGTGTGAACAGGTGAAAAATAAATATCTGGTTTTTGAATTAGCATTTCTAAACTTAATCTAATTTGCGTCCACAAAAATCTAAATGGCCAATTCAAAACTTTCTGGCTTTCTCGAGGAAGCCAAGATATATATTCAGGTGTATAAAAAATATATTTAATAATTTCTTTTTTAAAATTAATAAATTGTTTTAATAATTCATCACTTACAAATTCTACCCCTGTTTTTTGAATAGAATCAATTGAGCGCGACGCGTCAATTCCAATTGTAATTTTTTTATTCATAAATTTTCAATAACTTTTTTAATCTTTTTAACAAAAATTTCTTGACTAAATTTTAAAGCTTGATTTTCACAATTCTCACGCATTAAAATTGCGCATTCAGCAGTCATACGGATGACTGCTTTTTTTATATCTTCAATTGTGTAATTTTTTGAAATAAATTTTCCATTAATTTCGTCTTTAATAATTTCTTTAAAACCACCATCATAATTTACAATCACTGGTTTTCCAGCTGAATTAGATTCTAACGGCGCCATTCCAGCGTCTTCATTAATTGGCAAATAAATTGAACAAATACAATTTCCAACTAAATTTTTTAATTTTTCATCACTTACCCATCCTAAAACTTGAATATTATTATAATCTTCTGCTAATTTTTTAATATTTTCTAAATCATCGCCTCCAGATGAAACAATTAATTTTTTATCAGGCATTTGTTGAAACGCGCGAACAATATCTCCAACTCTTTTTAATTTATCAACTCTGCCAAAAGATAAATAATAATCTTTTTGCGAAATCCATTTAAATTTTTGCGTTTGAATTGGCGGCCAAATAACTTGTGATTTTTTTTTGCAATATTTTAATAATCTATTTTGCACATTTTTTGAATTTGCAATTACTGTTTTAAATTTTAATAATCCAAGCCAATAAATTATTCTAATTCCCCAAGCCCCAATATTATAATAAATTATTTTTTTCCATAATTTTTTTTGTTCTTTTTTAAATTTTTTAAATAAATCAAAAACATGTCGCACCGGGGAATGACAGTATAAAAAATATTTTTGATTTTTTTTAAGATGAATTGAAGCTGATAGACAATTATTTCCAGAAAAAATAATTAAATCATACTGACGAATAATTTTTCTTGTTTTAAATAAAAAATTTAATTGCGCGCGAAAATATCGCCAAACAATTAAATTTGGATCCCCTTTGTCTAAAATAAATAATTTATTTGGCGCTTCAGATTTGTCAAAAGTTTCTTTGTCAATCCAAAATTCAGTTAGCAAATCTGCGTTTAACTCTTTTGCTAAAATTAAAACTAACCGTTCTGCTCCGCCACGAAATTGAGATCTGTCGTGAATAATTAAGGTTTTCATAAATATTAAGCCTGTCCTGAACGGTTTTTAGAGTTGTTAGAAGTGAAGGATCCAGTTGTTTTTAAAATAAAATTTTATCTAAAGATAAAGTATTGTTTGCAAACTTCGGGATCCTTCGTCGTAATTTTGACTTTGTCAAAATTCTCCTCAAGACATGCTTGGAAAAATTTATTTAGTAGCTAAAATACTTCTTTTATACGAATCTAAATTATCCAAAGCAATTCCAGTTCCTTTTGCAACACAAAGCAAAGCTTCGTCCGCAACAAAAGCTGGTACTCCTGTGGCTTGCGACAAAAGTTTATCCATATTTCTAAGTAAAGAAGTTCCGCCAGACAAAACCATTCCTTTATCCATTACATCAGCAGAAAGTTCTGGAGGAGTTTTATGCAACACATCTTTAACCGCGCTAACAATTCCCTCAAGCTGATCTTTAATTGCTTCAGTTACATCATCAGAAGTAATTTCAATAACTTTTGGCAAACCAGTAACTAAATCGCGTCCTTTAATATCTCTTTTCAAAGGATTTTCTAAAAACATTGCTGAACCAATTTCAATTTTTGTTTCTTCAGCTGTTCGTTCGCCAATTGCTAAATTGTATCTTCGTCTAACAAATTCTTGAATTGCTGAATCTAATTTATTTCCGCCAATTCTTACTGAAGTATTTGCAACAATTCCGCCTAAAGAAATTACAGCAACTTCAGAAGTGCCTCCTCCCATATCAACAATCATATGACCTGACGCAGATCCAATTGGAATATTTGCGCCAATTGCGGCTGCTGTTGGTTCGTGAATAATATAAGCTGCTTTTGCTCCAGCTGACATTGTTGCGTCAATTACCGCTCTTTTTTCAGTTGATGTAATTCCAGCAGGAACAGCAACCATTACTTCAGGCCTGAAAAATCTAATTCCTCCAACTGCTTTATTTACATAATATCGAATCATTGCTTCTGTTGTTTTGTAATCAGCAATCACGCCGTCTTTTAACGGACGCAAAGCAACAATTGTGTCAGGTGTTCTCCCAATCATTTCTTTTGCATCGTCTCCAACTGCTAAAATTTTTTTATCAACAACAGACGAAGCCACTACTGATGGCTCATTAATTACAATTCCTTTTCCGGGTAAATAAACCAAAGTGTAAGTTGTTCCCAGATCAATGCCAATTTTTTTAATAAACATAAAAAATTAATTTATTTTTTATTTAAATTTTTATTTCCAAAATAGTTTTGTTGTCACTTTCAAGTTTTACACTCACACTTTGTTTAAGCGTATTTAATTTAACAACTTTTCCCTTGCCTTTTTCTGTTTTTATTGAATCTCCAATTTTTGGTAAATTTTTATTTAAATCTTTATACATTTCATATTCATATTTTAAACAACATTTAAATCTCCCACAAATACCAAGTAAACGACTGTTTCCTCGATGAGAAATATTTTGTTCTTCAATAAATTCAGAAGTTATTTGTTCAATTTTATTTAATGTTTTTTTACAGCATAAAATTTTTCCGCAAGGACCAATTTCACCAAGTGTTTTTGCTTCATCACGCGCGCCAATTTGGTGCAAACGAATTGACCTTTGAAATTTGTGAGTTAAATCTTTTACTAAATCTCTAAAATCTATTCTTTTATTTGCTGTAAAATAAAAAGTTAATCTTCCTCCGTCAAAAGAATAATGCAAATCAATAATTTTCATTTCTAATTTGTGTCTTTCAATTAATTTGCAACATTCTTTTAAATCTTTTTCTTTATTTTTATTTTTTTCAGCAACTTTTTCAATATCTGATAAATTTGCTTTGCGTAAAATTGGTTTGATTTCTCTTTTATTTTTTTCATCATCAATATTTTTAAAATCAACAATTTTACCAAGCTCTGTTCCAAGTTCAGTTTTTACAACAACAAAATCATTGTCTTTTAATTCGTGATTTTCTGGATTAAACCAATAAGTTTTATTTAATGGCGCAAATTGAACTTCAATTATTTTCATATTTGTTTTTCCGCCTCCGCTCACTAATCCGGAGTACTCGGGACTACAGCGGACAGGCTTCTGGTTCCCCGATGTAAAATCGGGGCACTAAAAATTTATCTCCTCCTTTGCCAAGCCTGCCTGCCAGCAAGGCAGGTCTACGGCGGACAGGCGCGGTAGTCCAGTAGGATTTTTTAGGGGCGAAGGCGGATAAATTCAATTTACAAACTAAATCTTATAATTTTTTTAATTTCTATTTTCTCTCCTAGTTTTGCCGTAGCGTCATTTATTAAATCTGAAATATTTTTTTTATCATCTTTAATAAATTTTTGATTTAGCAAACAATTTTCAGAATAAAATTTATTTAATTTGCCTTGAATAATTTTTTCTTGAATATTTTCTGGTTTTCCAACAAGTTCTGGCTGAGCTTTGTAAATTTCTTTTTCTTTTTCAATAACTTTAGCTGGAATTTCATTTTCAGAAATATATTCTGGATTTAATCCTGCAACTTGCATTGCTAAATCGTGCGCAAGATTTTTAAATTCCTGATTTTTCGCAACAAAATCTGTTTCGCAACTAAGAACAACTAAAGACGCAACTTTTAAATTTGAATGAATATAATTTCCAATTACTCCGTCTTTTGTTTCTCTTGTTGCTTGTTTTTTTTCAGCTAATTTTTGTCCCATTTTTCGTAAAATTTCAAGCGCTTTAATTTCGTCACCATTAGCTTGTTCTAACGCTTTTTTAATATCCATTATTCCAGCGCCAGTTTGTTGTCTTAATTTTTGGATAACTTCTTTTGAAATTGACATAAATTTTTTATTATTAATTAATTTTATTTTTCTTCTTTAATTTTATTTTTATTTTTTTTAATTTCATCACTAATTAATTTTGTAATTAATTCAATTGATCTAACAGCGTCGTCGTTTGCAGGAATTGGGTAAGTAACTTTTAAAGGATTAGTGTTAGTGTCGCAAATTGCAATAATTGGAACATTTTTATTATTTGCTTCGCGAATCGCTGTTTTTTGTTCTCTTGCAGAAGCAATAAAAATCGCTCCTGGAATTTGTTTCATTAAACGAATTCCTTTTATCATTTTTGTTAAACGACGCATTTCAACATCAAAAATGTGTCTTTCTTTTTTCTTGTATTTCTGTTCGTAGTCTTCTTGTTTAGCTTGAGCTTCAAGTTTTTCTAATTTGCGAACTAAACCATTAATTACTTTAAAATTAGTTAAAGTTCCGCCTAACCATTTTTGATTTACAAAAGGCATTTCACATTCTTGCGCGTATTTTTCAATAATTTCTTTTGCTTGAATTTTTGTTCCAACAAATAAAATTTGTTTGTTTTCAGTTGTGATTTTTTTAACAAATTCCAAAGCTTGTTCTAATTTTTCTTTAGTTTTAGTTAAATCAATAATGTGAATATTATTTTTTTGCGTAAAAATAAAATCTGACATTCTAGGGTGCCAGCTTGATGGTTTGTGTCCAAAATGGACGCCTGCTTTAAGCAGGTCTTTTTCAGTGATTTTCATAAATTTCCTTTTAGCCTCCGCTTTGGTCATTTTAATAAATTAATTTATAAAGGAAAATTTATTAATCGCAAAGCGTGTGATTTATTAATTAAATTTTATAATTAAATCTTAATGTTTTTTTAAAAACTTGTCAAGAATTTTAAAGTGTGTTAAAGTATGTTTATGAAAAAAGATACTCATCCAAAATATTATTCAAACGCAAAAGTTACCTGCGCGTGCGGTAACTCTTTTACTGTTGGTTCAACTCAAGCTGAGATTAAAGTTGAGCTTTGTTCAAAGTGTCACCCTTTTTATACTGGAACACAAAAATTAGTTGACACTGCAAGACGAGTTGAAAAATTTAGAGCTCGTGTCGCAAAAAAAGAAACAGAATCTGCTAAACGAAAAGGAAAGAAAGTTAAACACGAAATTCAAAAAAATAAAAAAAACAAAGATGTTGAAATTTTAAAACCTAAAAAAGTTGTAAAGAAAGATAAAAAAACTGATAAAACTCTAACACTACCTGATAAATCTGATAAAAAAAATCGCATTAAAAAAAATAAAAAATAACTTTTATTATATAAAAAATCCTGCTATTATTTAAATGTGGCAGGATTTTAAATTTGATTAAAAATTATGCAAGAAAAATTTAAAAAAATACAAGATAAATATAAAAAATTAGAGCAGAATTTTTCAAATTCTGAAATTTTAGCTGATCAAAAAAAATACACAGAATTGTCAAAAGAATTTAATAATTTAAAAAATGTTGTTGAAAAAATTAATAAATTAGAAAAAAAAGAAAAAATATTAGAAGAAAATAATAAAATAATTAAAGATACTTCAGACAAAGAATTAGTAAAAATTGCTGAGGAGGAAAATAAAGATTTACGATTTACGATTTACGATTTACAAGAGAGGATTGAAAATGATTTAAAACCTAAAAATCCTTTGGATAAAAAAAACGCAATTGTTGAAATTCGCGCTGGAACTGGTGGCGATGAATCCACTCTTTTTTGCGCGCAAATATTTAGAATGTATTTAAAATTTGCTGAAAAAATGAATTGGAAAACTAAAATTATTTCTAGCAACCAAATTGGAATCGGCGGGTTTAAAGAAATTATTTTTGAAATTATTGGAAATGAAGTTTTTGGTTGGATGAAATTTGAATCTGGAACACATCGTGTTCAACGAGTTCCAGAAACAGAAAAGCAAGGACGAATTCACACTTCTGCTGTTACAGTCGCGGTTTTGCCAGAAGCTGAAGAAGTTGATTTTAAAATTGAACAAAAAGATTTAAAAATTGATACTTTTTGCGCTGGCGGACACGGAGGTCAAAGTGTAAACACAACTTATTCTGCTGTTCGAATTACTCATTTGCCAACAAACACAATTGTTTCGTGCCAAGATGAGCGGTCGCAGTTGCAAAATAAAGAAAAAGCAATGAAGGTTTTGCGTTCGCGACTTTTAGTTTTAAAGCAAGAACAAGAACAAAAAGAATTAGCTAAAGATCGTAAATCTCAAGTTGGAACTGGCGACCGTTCTGAAAAAATACGAACATATAATTTTCCGCAAGACAGAATTACAGATCACAGAATTAAAAAATCTTGGCACAATATTAATTCAATAATAAATGGTGAAATTCAAAAAATTATTGAGGAATTAAAAAAAACTGTATAATTTTATTTTAACCTTCTTAATAATCTATCATAAAATCTTTCTCTGGCTCCAATTGCAATAATTAAAATCGTTTTTTCATTTTCATAAATTTCATAAATAATTCTGTAAGTTGTTCCTTGAAAATTTGTTGAATATTTATAATAATTTTTTAATTCACCGTGAAGTTTTGTATTATTGTAAAGATTATTTTGAATTTTTAATAATGAATTATTAATAATAAACTCTCGCGTTTGGGGCAAGAGCTTTTTTAAATCTTTTCTAACAGGTTTTAAAAATTCTATTTTATACATTAAATTCTTGTTTTATTTGATTTAATGATAAAGTGTTTCCTTGTTTAAAATCTTGATAAGCTGTTTTACTTCTTTTTAGTACTGTTTTTTTTAATTTATCATCTAATAACAAATCTAACCTGTCTACATCATCTGTTGGAAGTTGTTTAATTGCAAAAGCAAGTTGTTCTAAAGTTAGTGGAAGTGTAATTGTATTCATAATTATATTATAATATTAAAATGCAAATTCGTCAAATTCTAAATTGGGCAATTCAAAAGAAAAAAATACCAAACCTTGACGCTGAAGTTTTGTTGTGTTTTGTAATTAAAAAAAATAAAAGTTTTATTTATTCTCATCCAGAATTTGAGTTAAATAAAATGCAAGAAAATAAGTTTAAAAAAATAATTAATCGCAGAGTTAAAAACGAACCAGTAGCTTATATTATTGGAAACAAAGAATTTTATAAATTAAATTTTTTTGTAGACAAAACTGTTTTAATTCCGAGACCAGAAACAGAAATTTTAGTTGAAGAAAGTTTATCAGTGATTTGTGATCAGTTATCAGAAACCAGGAAGAAAATTCAAATTTTGGAAATTGGAACTGGCTCTGGATGTGTTTTAATTTCTATTTTAAAAAACCTGATCACTAATCACTATTCACTAATCACTGGTTTTGCAACTGACATTTCTAAAAAAGCTTTGCTGATTGCAAAAAAAAACGCAAAATCACATAAAGTAAATAACAAAATAAAATTTATTAAAAGTGATTTATTAAAAAATATTCCTGATTCATTATTTAATAATTCTTATTCTGTTTTAGTTGCAAATTTGCCGTATCTTTTAGAAAAATATAAAAAACAAGTTGATAAAGATTTATTTTTTGAACCGCAAAAAGCTTTATTTGCTGGTGAAGATGGATTGTTTTTTATTAATAAATTATTAAAACAAATTAGTAAATTAAAAAATAAACCAAAATACATTTTGCTTGAAATTGACCCAAGTCAAAAAAATAAATTAAAAATAATAATAAACAAAAAATTGCCAAATTATAAAATTAAAATTAAAAAAGATTTGGATGGTAAAAATAGAGTTATTATAATTAAATTGTAAAATAAAATTTTTAAAAAAATAAATTGTCTATATAACAATATATAGACAATTTATAAATTATATTTTATTAGATCCTTCGTCGCCCAATCCTAAAAATCTCTACTCCTCAGGACCCCAACTACCAAAAATCACTAGGGGCAGGCAAGCTAAAAAACTAAAATAACCAAAAAGCTGTTGGCTTCTTAATTTGATTAAGAAAATTAAGTTAAAAGATAAGTGTTCCGCAGTGTTGCGGAACGAGAAGAGAGATTTTTGTTTTATCCTGATTTTACATCAAGATTAATCTTTTAATTTAATACCAACAGCTTTTTGGTGTTAAGAAATCAACGAGCTAAAATCTTAACACCAATAAATTATACAATAAATTGCGATTTTTTACCACAATTTTTTTTAATTTCTCTCTTCCGCTTTTCAACCTTTAAAAAATATTTAGAAGTTGGAAAATGGAAATGAAATTTGACTTTTATTTTTTATAGAATTATAATAAAAACAATAAAAAATAATTTTATGTCTGTGGCTAAAACAAAATTTAAACAAAATACAGTTGATAAAATTATTAAAGATTTTAAAAATACTAAGCTTTACACAAAAGAATTTTTAAAAAGTTTAAAATCTGGATTGCAAGAATCTTCTTCTGGAAATTCTTTTAAAGATTTTAAAAAAATGTGGCAAGGAAAATCTATTAACCAAATCCACAAAGAAATTTTAAACGCTAAAAAAGCTGGAGAAATTTAAAGTTAATTTTAGAATTAAATTTTAATAAACTAAAAATATTTTTTAAACTGATTTTTTAATAATCAGTTTTTTGTTTTTTATTTTTCCACTTTTCAATCTCTAAAAAATATTTAGAAAATGAAAAGTAAAAATAAATTATTGTTAATTGTTGTTTGTTATTTGTTAACTAATATTTGATAATTATTTCCTCCCACTAAACTGGAGATTAGGTGGTGGTGTGTTTAGAGAAATCACGCCACACAAAGTTTCTAGAAAGAAACTACCAGTTTTATTTGACAAAGCAATAAACTGGCAAGTAATTAATCTAAGAAAAAATTTAGTCAGACCAAATTTAATTTTTTCATAATTACAACTAATCCCCAAATTGGTGGGAAAAATATTTAAATTTTTAAATCTCCAGAGAAGTATTTTAACAGTGACTGGCAAATAAAAAAGATTTTAAGGCCAGTTTGCTAATCTCTCTTCTCTAGAAGTTTAAGAATTAAAACACGGATTCAACACTGATTTAAAACTGATAAACGCTGATAACTGAATGCTTAAATAAGATGACTGCTTGATAAAACTTACTTGAAGTTGACCAAACAGTCAGCTTATTTAAAAATTGAAATAAAAAGATTCCTGTTCTTTCAGAATTAAGAAGAGGAATTTAAAAAGCGTATTTTTTTCTCTTCTCATTCTGTTATTAATATAACACACTATTAAAAAGTTGTCAAGCCCGAAACTGTGGATAAGTTAATATTTAAGCTAACATTAGATTAAATAAAAAAGACAAAAAGGCTCCATTTTGAGTTGGCTCCATCGCTCACGCGTGGAGCCATCTTGTTAAGTCAACTAAATAAATTTTACTAAAGCAACAAACCGGCTCCACCCAAGAGGGATGGAGCCAACATTTTAAAATATTTTAATAAATAATTATTCACCATTCATTATTAATTATTCATTTTTTAAGCCTTATATTCTCTAATTTTAACTTTCATATCATTAATTGTCTTTTTTAAACCATCTTCTAAAGACACAATTGGAAACCAATCAATTTCTTGTTTTGCTAAAGAAATATCAGGAATTAATTGTTGTTTTGCAGAATATTCTTGATAATCTTCAAATTTAATTTCAGATTTTGAATTTGTAAGTTGAATTATTAATTTTGCGACATCAACTAATTTAATTTTATCAGCGCTACCTAAATTAACAGGAACATTTGTTTCGCTTTTAATTAATCTAATTAAAGCTTCAATTAAATCTTCAATAAAACAATAACTTCCTGTGTCAGTTTCTTTACCGAAAATTATTATGTCTTTATTGTTTAACGCAGACAAAATAAAATCAGGAATCATCCTAGCGTCATTAATTTTCATTCGTGGACCAAAAGTATTAAATATTCTAGCAATTTTTGTGTTCACGCTAAATTTTTTATTGTAATTTGTTATTAAACTTTCAGCAAATCTTTTTCCTTCGTTGTAACAAGATCGCGGACCAATTGGATTTGTGTGCCCCCAATTATCTTCTTTAATTAATTGATCAGATTCTAAGTCGCCGTAAATTGAAGAAGATGATAAAAATAAAAATTTAGATTGAAACTGTTTTGCAATTTCCAAAGCGTTCCAAGTTCCATAAGAATTTGTCATTAAAGTTTCAATTGGATATTTGTTATATTCTTTTGGAGAAGTTGGACAAGCTAAATGATAAATTTCCTGAACACCTTGCAACTCAACTTTAAATTTTTTAAGTTCTGGAAATTTAAGCAAATCAAATGGTTTTGTTAAATCGTGTTTAATAAATTCAAAATTAGGATTTTGTAAAAGATGATTAATATTTTGTTCAGAACCAGTAATAAAATTATCAACCACAATGATATGATTTTCTTTAACTAAAGCATCAGCTAAATGTGAGCCAATAAAACCAGCTCCGCCAGTAATTAAAATATTTGGTTTTCCAGATGGTAGGATTTTGTTCATAAAATAATTGTAGTCATCCTGAATTCCGACAGTCCCGAGTGCTCGGGATTAGGGTTGGGTCGGAATGAAGGATCTGTCTAATATAAATTATTTAAATTAATTATAAAACTTTTAAATTATTTTAGCAAATTTTTATTTTTCAACACTAACTCTTACCCCGCCTCTAAATTTTTCATCGTAAGCAAAAAAATGAAATTTTAAATTACCTTGATTATCAAAAACACGAATGTGTGGACCTCCGCCAACACCAGCTCCTGTAATTATTTCCAAATTCCCGTCTGCGTCAGCGTTACCAATTGAAACAAAAACTCCACCGCGAAAATTTGGATGATAAGCTAAAAATTCATTTTGCAAATTTCCATTTTTATCAAATATTTTTACAAACGGCTCACTCCCCTTTCCAGCGCCAATAATTATTTCAGCTTTCCCGTCTTTATTTATATCTCCAGCAGACAAACTAATATTTCCAAATAAATTTGTTGAAAATTTATTAACTAATTCTCCTTTTAAATCAAAAATTTTAATTTCAGATGGATCTGATTTTTTTACAACAATTATTTCATCTTTCCCATCTTGATTTACATCTGCTGAAGCAATTTTAACACCAGAACGATTACTTTTTTCAAAAGCAAAAAAATGATTTATTAAAATTCCGTTTTTATCAAATATTCTAATGTGCGGACCACCCCCTTCTCCAGCTCCTGTAATTATTTCTAAATTCCCATTTCCGTTCACATCTCCTAAAGCAACCTCAACTCCGCCACGAAAATTTTCATTATAAGCTAAAAATTGATTTTGTAAATTACTATCTTGATTAAAAATTTTTACCCAAGGATAAGTTCCGGCTCCAAGCCCAACAACAATTTCTGCAGTTGCGTTATTTTCTAAATCTAAATTTCCAGAAGCTAAACTTAAACTGCCTTGAAAATTTTCTTCAAACGCAAAAAATTGATTTTGTAAATTTGATTTTTTAAAAATACGAATGTGAGGACCTCCAAATTTTGCAGGCGAAGTAATAATTTTATTTGCAACAACAGTTTGATCTGGTTTTTTATACACAGCTTGCAAAACCGCTTTGTGAACATTTAAAATTCCTTTTCCTAAAAGATTTTTATATTTTGGGTCATTTTTTGCGTCAATATTATCAGCAGAGCTTAATAAAATTTCTTTAATTTGTTGTAAAGATAATTCTGGATTAATTGATTTAATTAAAGCAACTGCTCCTGCAACTTGTGGCGCGGAAACAGAAGTTCCTGTCCAACCTGATTCATAATATTTTTTAAAATTTAAATCATCATCATTTTGATAAACTGCGCTAAATAAATTTACACCAGGCGCTGTTAAATCAATATTTTTTTGACCAAAATTTGAAAAGCTACCAAGTTTTTCATTGTTGCTTACAGACGCAACTCCAATCACCCAGTTTTCTCCATTTGGTCCGTCGTGACAAACAGGATACTCTGGTGTTTTATCTAAATTTATTCCAGATGAAACTTCGTTGCCACCTGCCGCTACAATTAAAATTCCTGAGTCGTGCGCTCGTTGAATTGCTTTTTCCAATGTTAAACTTTTTCCTTGCCCAACAAAACTTAAATTTATAATATCTGCTTTTTGTTCTCGCGCGTAGTCAATTGCTCGAGCAACAGTTAAAGTGTCGCCAATTCCAGTAGCATCTAAAACTCTTAAACACATTATTTTTGAATTCCAAGTTACTCCAACTACTCCTTGATAATTTCCACTTTGAGCGGCAGCAATTCCAGCAACAACTGTTCCGTGTTTAATTGCAACTTTTGAATAATTTTCTTTTAATTTAGGATTTGGATCATTTGAATTTTCAATAAAATCCCAGCCTTCTACATCATCTGTAAAACCATTTTCATCATCATCAATTCCATTGTTTGGAATTTCATTTTTATTAATCCAAATATTATTTTTTAAATCAGGGTGATCAATATCAACACCAGAATCAATAATTGCAATTGTGATATTTTGACTTCCAGTTGTTGTGTTCCAAGCTTGATGTGCTTTTATTTGTCGTAAATAATGTTGTTGCGGATAGTACGCGTCAAGCGGTTCAATTGAAGCTTTGTAAATATAATTTGGTTCTGAATATTCAACATCTTGTTGAGAATTATAAAAATTAATTAAATTATTTAATTCTTTGTCATTATTAAATTTGAATTTATAAATTTCTGAACTATTTTTTAATTTTACTAAAAGCTCGCCAGATTTGTGATTGGCTAATTTTTTTTGTGTTGATGCATTTACTATATTAACAAAATTAAAACAAACTAAAAATAATAATATAGTAATAAAGTAATAAAGTAATTTTTTTTTGGATTTTTTATAATTTAACATTTTATATTTTTACAAATTAATTTAGAACACGAATTACCAGAATATCCAAAATTTACCAGAATAAAAATTCGCGTTAATTTTAGGCAATTGTGGAAATTCGCGTGCTATTTAATTTATTATTATAAAGTTTGAATAAATTTTTCTGCTTCTGCTTTCAACGATGGATCAAGTTCAACAGCTTTTTCAACAGCGGATTTTGCTTTTATGTAATTCCCAATTTCTTTATAAACAGCTGCTAAACGCGCGTAATTAATTCCGTTTGGTTCAATAATAACAATTTTTTCTAAAATTTCAACTAATTTATTTTTGTCTCCAATTGATAAATAAATATTATACAAACGATTTAAATTATTCAAACTTTCAAAATCATAATTTTTAGACAACATTAAATTTTTTTCTTTTTCAACATTTTCATCTTGTCCAGCAATTATATAAATTGTTAATAAATTCCAATGCGACTCTATTGTGTCTGGATTTAAAGCAACGCCTTTTTCAAAATATTCAATTGCTTTGTCAAAATTTTTACGGCTTGCTTCTGCTTGCCCCATTTCAAAATAAATTTGCGGACGCGTTGGAGACAAAACTAAAGCTTTTTCACACCAATCAATAACTTGATTTAAATAATTTAAATCATACTGCGCGGCTTTATTTAAAATTGCAGCTAAATACATATAATTTTGCACATCGTATTTGTGATCTTTAATATTATTTTCTAATTCTTTAATTGCAATTTTAAAATTATTATGAACTTCAATTTTGCTTAAATTATTTTGAGTTTTATTATACGAAATAATATTGTCCCCAAGCTTTTGTCGTAATTCTGGAGTTTGATAAGTTTTCATATTAATTGCGTTTTGAAATATTTCAACTGCTTTATTTTCTTGATTCATTCTTGCTGAAATTAAAGCTTCAACTCCTTTTATATTTGCTTGTATTGGTTTTACGTTAAAAATATAATTAGAAAAAAATATTAAAATAAAAACAATAGCAAAAATTAAGATATTAAATTCAGATTTTTTATGTTGAATTTCCTGATTTTCTATTTCATTATTTTCAAAATTATTAATTACAACACTTGCAAAAACTAAAAATAAAATAATATAAGTTGATAAAACATCAAACACAAAAATGTTTTGCAAAAAATGCGCTACTAATAATGCGATTAAAATCACTGAAAAGTCAAAATCTTTTTTAATATTTTTAAATAAATAATAAAGAGCTAATCCAAAAATTATTAAATAACAAATTAAACCAAAAATTCCAGTCGCGACCGCTACATCAAAAATTGTGTTGTGCGCTCTGTCAAACCAAAGCTGTGAACCAGCGTCTTTAAAAATATTTGCTGGAAAATATTTATTAAACGCAATATTATAATTTTCCCAGCCGTAACCTAGAAAAAATCTGTCTTTCCAACCGTTCCAAGAAGTGTCCCAAGCAGATAAACGAGATTCTGTTGTAATGTCTGTTCGTGAAATACTTGTTAAACGGCGTAAAGTAGGACTTTTTCGAACCCAATCTTTATTTTTGCCAAACCAAACTGCTGAACTAAATAAAATAATAATTAATAAAAATATTCCAGCAATTTTCTTTTTTATTTTGTCTGGACTTTTCGCAAAATAAAATACACAAGTTAAAATTGAAGCAATAATTAATCCAATCGCAGAACCACGAGTTTGTGTTTGATACAAAACATACAAATTAACAAACATTGCCAAACCAGTAATAATTTTCCACCACCACTGTTTTCTTTTTAAAAATAATAATAAACTTAAAAAAAATTGAGCTAACGAAAACGCTCCTAAAAACGCGGCGTTTCCAATTGTTGCTGACAATCTGCCTTCGCCGGAATGAATTATTTTTCCAAACAAAAAGAATTCTTGCACTTGCGCGCGTTGAAAAATTGCATACAAATCAACAAACAAACCAACTCCAACCGCCACTGTAATATAATTTAAAATTTCTTTTTTAGATTTAAATGTCCACGATAAAAGCAAAAAATAAATAATTAAATGCGCGATTGTTAAAAATCCTTCTCCCCTTTCAATTGTTCCCCAAAATGTTTTATAAAAATCAACTCCTGTAATTCCTGTGAGTAAAATAATTCCTCCAAAAATAATAATTGCCCAAGAAAGTTTATTTAGTTTAGGTCTAAATTTTGGCGCGATCATTATTAAAGCAACATAAATTAAAATTGCGATTTCAACAGCAATTCTAAAAAACATTGTTTTTGTAGTGATAAAAGGAAAAATAAATTTTGAATTTATCAAAAGCGGAGTAACTAAAATTAAATACAAAATTCCTTTTAACGCCCAGTTTAAATATTTGGAAATTTTTTGATTTTGCATAAAATAATTATAACATATTGTTGAAATCTTGACAAAAGTGTATAATTAAAGTAGCTTTAATAATTATTTTATAAAATTTTATGAATAATATTTATCAAAAAATTAAATATTTTATTTTGTTTATCGGAGATATTGGAATTCTTTATCTTTCTTTGTGGCTGACTTTATTAATCCGTTATCAAGAATCTGTAAGCCCAGAAAAATGGCAGCAGCATTTTTTGCCTTTTACATTAATTTTTGCAATTTGGTTAATTATTTTTTATATTTCTGGAATTTATAGTTTACAAATTGCAAAAAATAATACAACTTTTTATTCAACTTTATTCAAAGCATTAGGTTGGTGCGTTGGAATTGCAATTGCTTATTTTTATATTTTAAAACCAGGAATCGCACCTAAAACTAATTTGTTTTTAGAGTTAATTATTTTAATTGTTTTATTTGTAGCTTGGCGTCAAATTTTTAATTTATTAGTTAAAATTAAACCTTGGCAAAATAATATTTTAATTATTGGATTAAGTGATTTAACTTTAAAATTAGCAAAAGAAATAAATTCAAAACCTCAACTTGGATTTAAAGTAGTAGCGATTATTTCAGATAATTCGCAAAATTTGCATAATTATTCGCAAGATTCGCATTTAATAGAAATTATTAATCCCCCTCACTCGTTTGCTGGTCTTGTAAAAATTAAAAAAATTAAAAGTATTATTACTGCTTTAAATCCTCATCAAAATCCTGAGTTAGTAAATAAATTATACGAATGTATCCCATTAAAAATTTCTTTTTGGGATTTGCCAAGTTTTGTGGAAAAATTTACAAACAGAATTCCAGTTGATACAATTGGACAGATTTGGTTTTTGGAAAATTTAAAAGAAAGCCAGAAAATAATTTTTGAAATTGTTAAAAGATTTATGGATATTTTATTTTCTATTGTTTTGTTAATTTTATCTTTACCTTTTTTACCTTTTATTTACGCAATTGTTAAATTAAATAGTCCTGGAGATTTTTTATTTACGCAACAACGAACTGGAAAACGAGGCAAAAAATTTTTAGCTGTTAAAATTAGAACAATGAGTAAAAACGCAGAAATAAATGGACCACAATGGGCAATAAAAAATGATCCAAGAATAACTCGCAGTGGCAGATTTATGCGTAAAACCAGAATTGATGAAATTCCGCAATTAATAAATGTTTTGCGTGGCGAAATGAGTTTTATTGGTCCGCGACCAGAACGCCCGGAATTTATTGAAAAATTGGAAAAGAAAATTCCATATTATAATGAAAGATTACTTGTAAAACCTGGCTTAACTGGTTGGGCGCAAATTAATTTTCCTTATGGAGCAAGTGAAAAAGACGCTTTGGAAAAATTACAATATGATTTATATTATATTAAAAACCGTTCATTTATTTTAGATATTTCAATTTTATTGAAAACTATCAAAACAGTTTTATCAGGTGGAGGGCAGTAAATTAAGTAAAATAGTTACTTAGTAAAATAGTAAATTATATTTTATGTTTATAAAAGAAAAAATTTATAGATTTCTTCGCAAATCTGAAAAATATACTAAAACTGATATGGTGTATTTGGCTAAAGGAGGTTTTTGGTTAACATTTGGACAGATAATTTCTTCTCTGTCTGTTTTTTTATTAGCAATTGCTTTTGCTAATTTATTGCCAAAAGAAACTTATGGCACTTATAAATATATTTTGTCTTTACTTGGACTTTTAGCAATTCCAACTTTATCTGGAATGGGAACTGCGATTACTCGTTCTGTTGCGCAAGGAAATGATGGCTCTTTTTTACCGGCTTTAAAATTAAAAATTCGCTGGGGCTTATTTGGTGGTTTAACAAGTTTAGGATTATCTGGATATTATTATTTTCAAGGGAATATTGAATTAATGTTTGCTTTTTTAATTTCCGCTATTTTTATTCCTTTCATGGACTCATTTGCATTATACGGATCTTTATTGCAAGGCAAAAAAAAATTTGAAGTTTCTTCAAAATATGGAATATCTATTAAGATAATTGCTTCTTTATCAATTTTTATTACACTTTATTTTACAAAAAATTTATTTGCAATTTTATTTGTATATTTAGCAAGTTATACTTTATTAAGATTAATTCTTTTAAAATTATCTTTAAAATATATTGAAAATAAAAAAGAAGATCCTGACACGATCTCTTATGGGAAACATTTGAGTTTGATGAGTGTGATTGGGGTAGTGGCGTCACAAATTGATAAGTTGCTTGCGTGGCATTTTGTTGGTCCAGCAGAGTTAGCTATTTATTCTATAGCTGTAGCTATGCCCGAACAAATTAAAGGAGTGTTTAAGAATGTTGGCATTTTAGCTTTACCAAAATTTGCTGAAAAATCTAGTGAGGAAATTAAAAAAAATATTTATAAAAAAATGTGGCAATTTTTTATTGTTTTAATTTTAATTGTCACAGCATATTGGTTTTTAGCACCTATAATTTTTAAATTATTATTTCCACAATATTTGGGTAGTGTTTTTTATAGTCAGGTGTTTGGATTAAGTTTGGTCCTTTTGGCCTTTATAAATTTAGGCGATGTCTACTTAAAATCTCAGCATAAACAAAAAGAACTATACAAAATAAATATTTATAGTTCTATAATCCAAATATTTTTATTATTTATTTTTATTTATTATTTTGGTTTATGGGGTGTTATTTTTGCCAGAATTTTATATAGATTAATTTTAGCAATTTTATATCTATCTAAATTAAAATGATATAATTATTTTTTTTCAGCAAATAGTATTAACCTCCCAGCTGATTTTATTTTTGATCTATTCACCCATTTAGGATAAATATTTTGATTATACCAATTACTAAGTTTAATGATATTATACAAACGATTATGTAAAATTTTATATAAAATATTTTTATACCATACCAAATCATTTTGCCCTATTATTTTAATTATTTTTAAATTACTTCTTTTAAATATGTGTCTCAAAGTTTTATCGCTGAAATGTTGAAAATGTTTGTTTATTAATTTTGTATTTGTCGACGGAACAGTAACAATTAATTTGCCGCCAACTTTAATTCCTCCCAATATATTCTTTAAAAAAATATTAATTTTGTATGGTTGAATATGCTCCAAAACTTCTATCAATGTAATTATATCGTATTTATTTTCTGGTAATTTATTTTGTGTTAAATCGTAAACAAAAAAATATTTATTAATTTGTCTTTCCTTCGCTAATTTGATTGCTTGTTTTGAATAATCTAACCCTTCAACATTTTTAAAACCTTTTTTGCTTAAATAATTAACAAAAAAACCATCACCGCAACCAACATCTAAGACTTTTTTATTTTTATGATTACCAGAAACTTCAATCGCCAAATCCAAATAGCCAAAATACTCCCTACCTCTATAAGAATCCTTTTTTATATTCCAATGGTAAGAATTGATATACTGTTTTTCTTGTAACAGCTGTTTGTCCATTTATTTTTTTGTAATTATAAAATGATAAGTTGAAATAAAATATTTTATAATACTATAAATAAATTTATTTTTAATTTTTTTTCTACGAGTATCTTCTATTTTAAAATCATACTTTTTAAGCAATTTAATTATTTGATAATAAAAATAATAATGCATTTCTGACAATTTTTGAAATCCTGCTTTTGAGTAATGTTTTTCTTTGCCGATTATTCTTATTATTTTATCAGCTAATTTACGAGGTAGCCAATTAATAAACCACAAATGATAATGAAAATCATAAATCCCAAAACGATTGTGAAAACTTACATACATCTGCCCATTGTTTTTTAAAACTCTGCAACATTCTGCTAATAATTTTTTTGGATTATTTATGTGTTCTGTTATTTCATTGCAATTTATAAAATCAAAATAATTATTTTTAAAAGGTAAATTTTCCGCCTCACCTTGAACTAAATTAATATTTAAATTATTCTTTTTTGCTTTTTCTTGTGTAATTTTAATATAATCAAGATTTTTTTCTAAACCAATAATACTATAATTATTTTTTGTTAAATAAATTAAAAAATCTCCTTTGCCACTTCCAATATCAAGAATTTTTTTACTTTTTAAATTTATTATGTGTTTTTCTAAATTTTTAAAATGTTTCATTTATTTTACAAAATTAATTATTTTTTGCGCTCTTTTCTGCCAAGTATAATTCTGAACATCTTTTAAAGCTTGGGTTGAAATCTTAACACTTAAATCTTGATTCTGCAATAAATTTTTAATTTTTTCAGCTAAATCTTTTGAATCATCTGGTTTAAAAAAAATTGCATTATTTTTATTTAAAACTTCTTTAATTGAAACTAAATCAGAAGCAATAATTGGGACATTTGAAGCCATATATTCAAAAAGTTTTAATGGTGAAGTCCAGGATGACTTTATATTTTTAGCTGAATTAGGTAAAACTAAAATGTCTGCTGATTTTAAATATTTGGGAATTGATTCTGGTTTTTTATATCCTAAAATTAAAATTTTATTTTCTTTAATTAGATCTTGATTTTTATTTTTAAAATTTTTAATATCAAAATCTGTGCCACCAACAAATACAATTAAAATATTTTTATCTAAAAATTTAGACGCATCTGCTAAAATTTGCACGCCTTTCCAATTATATAAATGCCCTGCATACAAAATTATCTTTTTATCTGCTGGCAAGTTTAATCTTTGTCTCCCCTCCTTTTCAAGGAAGGGTTGGGGGTGGTTAATATTTTTAAATTTTTCTAAATCAACCCCATCAGACGCAACCAAAATTTTATTTTCATTCAAACCTAATTTTACAAGCTCATTTTTTAAACCTTGAGAAATAGTAATTATTCTGAAACATTTTCCCCAATATTTTAAATAATGTCTTTTATTTTTTGGTAAAGTGTGCGCTTCCCAAACAACTTTTTTAGAAAATTTTTGTAAAATTGGTAAAATATATTCGTCGCGAGTGTATAAAATTAAATTTTTATTTTTATTTTTCTTTAAATATTTTTTTAAATTATAAATAAAAAATAAAATTTGAAATTTAATGTAAATTCCTTGAATGCTTGTGATTAAAAAATTAGGATCAAAACATTTTAATTTTATAATTTTAAAATTTTGTTTTACGCTATAAAATTCAAAAGCATCTATATTTTTAAATATCTTGCTTTTTCTAGTTGGCAAAATTAATTCAACATCATTATTTTGCACACTAAAAGCTTCACACATTTTCATAATTTGAATTCCATAAGCTTTTTCTGTTGGAATTCTTGAGTTAGAAATATATAATATTTTCATTTTTATTTTAATTTTAGCTTAAAAATTGATTGAAAAACAAATAGATTGGCCGGCAAAAAATTTTTAATTTTTTCTAGTTTATTGGGATACAAAATATTATTTTGGGTCATAATTTTAAAGCCACTCTCTGCTAGCAGTTTTTTAAAACCATCATAACTTAATAAATGGATATGACTCTGATCGTATAAAATTTCTTTTTCTCCATATTGGCCAAATAACATCCTTAATCTGTTATTCCAAAGTAAAAAATTAGGAGTAGTCATAATACAAAATCCGTTTGTTTTCAAAATAACCTTTATTTTTTCTAAAAATTTTTGCTGATCAAAAATATGTTCTATAATTTCAGCTGCAATAATAATATCAAATTTATTTTCAATAAAATCTTCTGGCCAATTATTATTTTCAATATCTAAAACTAGTGCTTGATCAACATAATTTACAATTTTAGATATATTGTTTTCAGAAATATCTACTGCAACAACATAATTATCTTTTTGTTTCAAATCTTTGGATAAATAACCACTTGCGCACCCTACATCTAAAATTCTTTTATATTTTAAATTCTTTCCAATCAAACTTAAAATCTTTTTTCTTCGTAATGAATTCATTCCGTAATCTTGCTTTTGCTCATAATAATTTTTCACAATGGAAGTCATAAATTATTTAATATTTATTTTAATTAATTTAAATAAATATTTTTATTATCTGCTGAACAATATATTGTGGGGTTAATTTTTCTTGATATAATTTATATAAATTTTGACTAATTTTATTTCTTAATTCTTTATTATTTTTTAATTCTAAAATTTTATTTGCTAAATCTTTTTCATCTTTTGAATTAACTAAAATTATATTTTTATTTTCAATAAATAATTCATTTAAAACTTTGTGATTTACAGTAATAATTGGTTTAGCGCAAGCTACTGCTTCATAAATTTTATTTGGAATTACAACTTGCGCTTTTTTATTATCACCAAAAATTCCTAAACAAATATCTGCTTGATTAATAAATTTAAACACTCCTTGATAATCTGTTTCTGGAAAAAATTTAATATTTTTTAAATTTAATTTTTCAGATAAATTTTTTATATTTTCATATTTACTATTAAATCTAGTCACTATTTGAAATTCAATATCTTTATATTTTTCTAAAATTTTTGCAGATTTAATAATAGTTTCTAAACTATAAAATGGAACAATGTAGCCGTGCCAGTGAACAATAAATTTATTACTAAATTTATTATTATTTTTATTAATTAATCCACAATCGTTCTCTGATCCAACAAAAACTCTAATAAATTTATTTTTATTTAATTTATATTTTTCAACAAAATAATTAATCTGCGCTTGAGTGTCTAGTAAAATTTTATCAGCTTTTTTGCAAGAAGATTTATCAAGCCACGCGTAATATTTGGCTTTAAAACTTTTTGATGAACAAATTTTCCTGTCCTCAACATTAGTTAAATACAAAGAAGTAAAAGCATCAAAAATAATTTTTTTATTTGAAATTAATTTTGCAAACCAAACCAGCGTTTGGCCCCCCATCATAACTAACAAAATATCATATTTATTTTTAACTTTTTTATGCTGTTTATACAACTCTAAATATTTTTTAAAACCTTTTTTTCTTGTGTGACATTCTAAAACTTCAAAATTATTTTGCTGAAAACCTTTTCGCAAAACTCTTACACGAGAATAATCTGAAATATAATTTCCAAAAAAACAAACTGTCATAAAAATAAATTTTTAATCTTTTTTAAAAATATAATTATTTTTGCTAAAAATTTGCCAAATCTATAATCTCTTACATTCACATCTGAACCGGATTTACTTTTATAATTTCCAACTGCCGTGTTAAAAATAACTTCTGCAACTTTTTTAGGATTCATTCCTTGATAATTTACCATTGGAGTGGCAGTTAAACTTGGATTAACAATATGAACTTGCAAATCCTTTCTTTCTAAAGCTATTGATTTAGTAAAACCGCGCGCTCCAAATTTTGTGGCTGAATAAACTCCTGCTCTGCTTTTACCAATAGTACTAAGATTACTGCCAATATTAATTAAAGACTGTTTAAGATGTGGTAAAAATAATTTAGACAGCTTGATTAATCCTGTTAAATTTGTTTGAATTTGTTCATCAATATCAGCTAAACTTTGTTTTTTTAAATAATTCATTTTAATCACGGCAGCATTGTTTATTAAAATATCAATTTTAGAATATTTATTAAGTGTGACATTAACAACCTGTTTAATATTGTCTTGATTTTTTAAATCAAGCTGTAAAATTAAAATTTCATCAGCGCCTAATTCCTTACATTTATTTTTTGTTTCTTCAGCTCCTTGTTTGTTTTTATTATAAGTTAAAATTAAATTATATTTTTCTTTAGCAAATCTAAAAGCAGTTGCTTGACCAATGCCAGAACTTGCGCCAGTTATTAAAACTGTTTTAATTTGATTTTGCATTTTTTATAATTTCTATAAATTTATTAATAACAACTTCATAAGTATAATTATCAATTACTCTTTGTCGCGCAGATTGACCAAACTTTTCACGCAATCCATCATCTTGTAAAATTCTAATTAATCCATTTGCTAATTTGTCTACATTTTTACTTGGCGCAACAATTCCTGTTTGTTCATTTAAATTAATAAAAGGACTTGCTCCTGCATCAAAACTAACAACTGGTAAACCGCAAGCCATTGCTTCAATAGTTACTTGCCCAAAAGTTTCAAGCCAAACTGAAGGCATTACAAAAACATCTGAAGCATTTAAATATTTAACTAAACTTGAAAATGGTTTTTTGCCAACTGCTTGAATGTTATTTTCTAATTTTAATTCTTTAATCATATTAAACATTCTTTCACTTTCGCCTCCCCCGCCAATAATTATCAAATTTACATTATCAACTTCACTGCGTATTTTATCAATTGCGTTAAGCAAATATCCTAAACCTTTTTCTGCAAAATTAATTCTTCCAATAAAAATAATCACTTTTTTTCCTTTTATATTTAATTCTTGTTTTAATTCCTGTTTTTTATTTAATGGTTTAAATTCATTTGTATCAATACAAACTGGTAAAATTTCAACTTTTGAATTTTGCAAATTCATTTGCAAAGCTTCGTTAGCTGCAATTTGACTTACAAAAACTACTTTATCTGCTTTTTTATAAATCTCATCTGCGTATTTCTTTTGTGATTTTCTATCTAATAAAAATTCTAACAAAATATTTAATAATTTATTTAATTTAATTTTTTGAAAAAATTTGTACCATTTTTTCTTATTAAAAATATCCTGCGCAGTTCTATTAAAATGCCATTGCCAAGTTGTGATTTGCCGGAAAATAAATAATGATTTTAATTTATTTTTTATTTTAGCTAAAGCATACGCGGTTTCTCTTGCCTGCCAAACAAAAAATACATCTGGTTTATATTTTTTTTGAAAACTTAAAACCATTAATTGAGTAATTTTTAAATACAAAAATCTTAAAATTTTATTTAAAGGAAACAACCAAATTTTATTCCAAAGAGGCGGAAAGTATCGCAAAATTTTTACCCCATCAACTTCATTGCTTCCTTTTTTAAAAAATGAAATCCACGGAGAAATTACAAAAACCTCGTGTCCAGCTTTTACTAAATAACGAGTTATTTCAATAAAATAGTGATAAGTGCCTAAATGTTCGCCTATTTCTTTTTCAGTTCCGAATTTGTAAGCAACAAAACAAATTTTCATAAAAAATATTGTCATCCTGAGTCCCGAGTACTCGGGAAAGGATCTGTTTAATTATATAATTTTACAATCTTTTTAATTAAATTTTCTAAATTATGATTTTCAATAATTTCTTGTCTTAATTTATTTTGCAATTTATTTTTTTCCTCATCTGGCATTTGATAAATATTTTTTATTTTATTAATTAAATATTTTGTATCTTTTGATGAACAAAATAATTGTTCAGGCAATATTTTTTTAAAAGCAATATTTGAAGTTAAAACAATTTTTCCACTTGCCATTGCCTCTAAAATTACTTTGTCAAGTGAACCAGTGTCTGACAAATTAATAAACAAATCACAATTTTGATAATATTTAAAAATTTCATTTTGCGACAAAGCTCCAATAAAATCAACTACTGAATTTATTTTTTTTTCTTTAACCTCTTGAATTAAATCTAAATAATATTTTTGTTGCGAAATTAAACCCGGCGCTCCAATAATTTGAAATAAAAATTTATCTCTCAAATCTGGCTCATTCAACTGAATCTGCTCCGCGATTTTAATTAAAATATCAATATTTTTTGACGGACTAATCCGTCCAACAGATAAAATAATAAATTTTGAATTTTGACTTAAATTTTTGACTTTTGACTTTTGACTTTTGACTTTATCAATGTTAATTCCGTGCCCAAAAATATTCACTGGTCTTTTAGTTTTCATTTTAAAACTTTCTTTAGAAGCTGAAACATATTCATCTACAAATAATCTGCTTAATTTTAATTGCCAATCAACTGAACTGTGGGTGTACCAATGAATTAATTTTTTTCTAAAAATTTTAGTAAAACAACCAACTAAAACAGGATAAATCGGCATCATATGAGTAAAAACTCCATCAACTTTTGGCAGATATTTTAATAATTTTAATTTTAAAACAATAATTCGCAATAATTTATTTTCTGGCAATTCTATTAATTTTACATTTTCAGGCAAATTTTCTGTTTTTGATTTTTGCCAAACCAAAATATATAAAAAATCAAGCTGACGCGCCAACTCATTTACCCAATCTGAAACAAACCCAACTCGTGGATCCTGTGAATCTATTTTTCTGGTAAAAAATAATAGTTTCATCTATTTAAATTATAGCGGACTTTTAATATTTTTCAAACTGGGATTAGTTACTTTTGTATAAATTTGAGTTGTTCTAATATTAGCGTGCCCTAAGAGTTCCTGCACATAGCGCACATCTACTCCATTTTCTAACAAATGAGTAGCAAATGAATGGCGTAGAGAATGAAAGGTAGCTGGTTTTTTTATCTTAGCATTTTTTAAAGCTTTTTCAAAAACTTTTTGCGCTGTCCGTTCACTTAATTTTCCTTTGCGTTCACTTTCAAAAACATAATTATTTTTTTTATTTGCAACAAAATTTTCTAAATCTTTTTTTATTTTTTCAGGCAAAATTGTTATTCTGTCTTTTTTGCCTTTTGCTTGTTTTAAGTGGATTGTTAATTCATCCAGATTAATATCTTGAACTTTTAAATTTATTACTTCACTAATTCTCAAGCCAGCTCCGTAAGTTAATGCAATCATTAATTTATGTTTTTGGTTTTTTATTTGATTTAAAATTTTTTTAATTTCATCATGTGATAAAACAACTGGCAATTTTTTATTTCTCTTAGCAAATTTTAAATCTATTTTTTCCTGCGATTTTAAAATATCGCGATAAAAAAATTTAATTGAGTTTAAATAAAGATTTATTGTTTGAGGTGATTGTCCTTTGGTTTGTTTAATAAGTAAAAATTTTTTTATCTTTTCAATTGATTTGAATTTTTTTTCACTTAAACTTAAATTATTAGTTAAAAAAATAAAATAATCTTTTAAACAACCCAAATAACTTTTTATAGTTTTTAAACTATAATTTCTTAATCTTAATTCTTGTTCTGTTTGATTTAAATATTTTTTAAAATCAATTTGCATATTTTTAAGAAATAAAATATAATTAATAAGAAATAAAATATAATTAAATTGTTGATAACTAACTATTGATTATTTTTGAATTAATTATATCACTATTCGTATAAAACACAAATAAAGGTCGTCTATGCGAAAACAATACGGATATACACTAGTTAGGCGACATATTACTCGCCCAGAAAATATATTTATAATTTTTTATTTTTATAATAGATTTCTTTTTGTTTTTTTTAAGCACATTAAAAGCAGACCTTTATTCAAAGCCCGCTTATGTAGAAACACGAACCACGTTTACTCACTCTTTTCTTCTTGCCCGCTTTCTTTAATTTTTGCGATCAATTCATTTTGATAAGTATCTGCCAAAGCGTTGATTTCCTCAAACCATCTCTTCCACAGCTCACCTGCTTTTTCCTGTGCTTGTTTATGCCAATCTTTCACGTTTTGCACTTCATCGTTCTCAGCGGCTAATAACAGTTCTTCAAATTTGGCGAACAATGGATTACGCACCTTCTCGTCAAAATAGGACATCAAGGTATCTGCTGCTTGCTCAGAACTCTGCCCAATTTTCTTGACAGTGCTATCAATCTCGCTCATCATCGTGTCTACATCACCAGCAAAAGACAGCCCTACACCTTTCAGCATCACCTTGATTCCCTCCAATTGATCTTTGAAAATCAGCTTGGCTATCCTTTCTTTCTCCTCTTGTGGCAATTCAGTTTCAACCAACTCTTCTATTTCCGGATATTTTTGTTCTCCAAGTTTTTGTTCAAAATTAGTTTCCATAGTATTAGTATATTTAAACGATTTAATTTGACCTTTACTTTATTTTTACACATTTCATCCGACCTGTCAAAAAAACAAAAAGAAATCTATTTTTACATTAAGGAAAATTATAAATATATTTTCCGGGACTGCGT
>Ga0265594_1000180_pt1 | contig 50264 bp, 44 predicted proteins | sample saktaG_11_FD_190147 | JGI IMG/M metagenome (GOLD analysis project Ga0265594, IMG submission 190147) | Saline water microbial communities from Sakinaw Lake, British Columbia, Canada - sak_2011_5_24_80m | ecosystem: Environmental > Aquatic > Non-marine Saline and Alkaline > Saline ...
GCAAACCTCTGATAAATTGTGAGTAGGGATGTTTGTCGCCATGCCCACGGCAATCCCCAAAGAACCGTTCAATAACAACTGAGGAACGGGGGAAGGTAATACTTGAGGCTCTTTTCTGGTGCCGTCAAAATTCTCAACAAAATCAACCGTATTTTTTTCAATGTCTTTTAACGTTTCTTCGCCGATTTTGGAAAGACGGCATTCGGTATATCTCATTGCCGCCGCAGGATCATTATCAATTGACCCAAAATTCCCTTGACCGTCAATCAAGGGATACCTCAAAGAGAAATCCTGGGCCATCCTGACCAGAGAATCGTAGAGAGCCTGGTCTCCGTGAGGATGATACCGACCCAGACAGCTTCCCACAACCGTAGCTGATTTTCTGAACTTAGCATTGTGTCTCAACCCTTCCTCCAGCATCGTATATAAAATCCGGCGGTGAACTGGCTTTAGCCCGTCTCTGACATCCGGCAGAGCCCGGGAAACGATTACCGACATCGCGTAATTAATGTAAGACTCCTGCATTTCCTCGGTAATTTCCCGCGGTTTTACAAGGCCGATGGCGACAGATTCAGTTTTTTGATTATTTTTTTTCAACATTAAGAATCAAGGACTATTATTTTTGCCTCCTCCGGAGAAATGTCTTTCTTTTTAATGGATAATTTAGATAATGAGTCCAGTTTTTTTATTCCCATCACCTTAAAAAATTTGTCTAATCCGTCGAGCTTTATTTTCAATTTTGGCAATTGGTAATGCATAGGGATTATAATGCTCGGTTCAATCTGAGACATTATTTTCACCGCTTCTTTGGCGGAAATCGTATAAACCCCGCCTACGGGAATCATCAGAATGTCAACCTCTCCTATTTTCTCAATTTGTTCCGGCTGTAATTCCTTCTGGCCCAGATCTCCAAGATGGCAAAGCTTTAAATCCTCGGCCTCTATGGTATAAACTGTGTTGGTCCCTTTTTCTTTCCCCAGAGACGAATCGTGAAAAGAAGAAATTCCCTGAACAAAAACCTCTTTTATTTCATATTCTCCGGGCCCCTGAACCAAAAAGGGATTCCCTCCGACCGCTTTGACATTGTTATGATCATAATGCTGGTGAGTAACCAATAAAACATCCGCCTCAAGTTTGGGAAGCTTCAAACCAATATCCTCGGAAAAGGGATCAATAACGATGCTTACTTGATTGTTCTTTCCCTGACTGGTAATTATTTGAAAACAAGATTGCCCATGCCAAATAATCTGCATAATGTTTTATTTTATCACATTACTTGCAAAATTTCAAAGATTATTGTAGATTGAAAAACATGCAGACTTGATAGTCAATACTCAATGAAGCTAAAGCTTCATTTCGATCTGCGTTTTTACTTCGTAAAAACTTGATGAAAGATTTACTGGAAAAAAATAATTCAATAAAACCGGCTCAAATGGGGAAAATTGTAGAAGGAAAAATTATTGGCAAAGCAAGATCTGCGGTTTTTTTAGATTTGAGCCCTATGGGAACCGGTATAATTTACGGCAGAGAGTTTCAAGAGGCCAAAGAAGAAATAAAGAATTTAAAAATCGGCGACTCTCTTTTTGCTAAAATCATAGACTTGGAAAACGAAGAAGGATATATTGAGCTTTCCTTAAGTCAGGCCTCGGACGAACTGACCTGGGAAAAACTGAGAGAACGAAGAGAGAAAGATAAAATGCTAAAGGTTAAAATTTTGAGCGCAAACAAGGGCGGACTCACTTCGGAAGTTTTCGGCATTCCTGCCTTTCTACCCGTTTCCCAGTTAATGCCTGAAAATTATCCCAGAGTAGAAAAGGGCGACACTTTTAAAATCGTCGGAGAGCTTCAGAAATTTGTCGGCAAGGAAATGGAAGTTAAAATCTTTGATTTGGACCCAAGACAGGGAAAATTGATTTTATCGGAAAAAGCCAAAGAAGACGGAAAAATAAAAGAAATTTTGAAGAATTTTAAGATTGGCGACGTGGTTAAGGGAGAAATCACGGGCATTACCGATTTCGGGGTTTTTATAAAATTCCCTTCCTCCGCCAAAGCTGCGAAAGGCAAAGAAGAACAACTTGAAGGGTTGATCCATATTTCAGAATTGGACTGGCAATTAATTGAAAATCCGGCTGACGTCGTAAAAGTAGGAGAAACCGTTCAGGCAAAAATTATTTCCATTTCCGATAATAAAGTTTCTTTATCTTTAAAAGCCTTAAAGGAAGATCCCTGGAAAGATGTCGAGAAAGAGCATAAAAAAGGCGACGCTGTTGAAGGTAAAGTAACTAAGTTTAACCCTTACGGAGCTTTCGTTCAAATTAATCCGAAAATCCAGGGACTTTGTCATATTTCCGAATTCGGAACCAAATTAAAAATGGAAGAGATGCTTAAAATAGGCCAAATCTACAAATTCCAAATTTTATCCATAGATCCTCAGGAGCACAGAATGAGTTTGAAATTAGTCGATGAAGCCAAGGCTTCATCTCCAGCTTCGGTTGCTCAATGAAATAAATATTTCATTTCGACGTTCGGAAGATAAATATAAATTGAGTGAGAGATGAGATTTGTCTCATCAAACTAATAAATTAAACCTTGCCAAAAGCAGAAATCTGTCTTTCTTGACAGATTTTTTTATTTTGTGTATAATATAAACATGTTCTTTCGAAAAATAAGGGATAGGAAATAAACAAAAGGAGGAAAGAAAAAATGAACAATCAGCAGCAGTCCCAAGAACTGGTTCCCTGCCCCGGATGCAAGGGCACCAAAATAAAGGGAATGGCCCTTTGCCACGACTGCAAAAAAGAGTTCGTGGCGGAAGCGGCCGACATCGCCCTCGCCGGAAATCCAGTCCCAACGTATGAGGAGTGGATAGAAAAACGGATCCGGGCCAGGATTCCAACCCTTCAGACCGCCCTGAAAACAGCCCAAGAAAATCTCGGCTCTAGCCAAAAAAAAGCCGAAGGAAAACTCCAAGAGCTGTTGATGGAACGCGTCTCTGGGCAGGATCTGGATCCTGAAATTCTTGCAGCGGCGAAAGCAAAGCTCAAAGAGAAAGAGGGGGACAAAATTTGGAAACTGGTCGGCGGAGCAACTGTCTATCGGGAATACAAAATTTCAAGTTCCCGGCTTCAGGAAGCTCATCGCCTGATAAAAGACCTGGAGACCAAGAAAACCCCCTCCCCTCTGCTGGAGTACGGCGAGAAAATCCTCAAGCAAAAATGAATCCTATCTCTTTTCCCACATGACCCTCGTGCTTCGGCCCGGGGGTCATATTATTTTTATTCTTGATTCTGAAAGATTTTTCTGTTAAATTAAAAGAGTAACATAAAAACTCGGCGGTCGATGAAATTAAAATTTCATCTCCACCTTCGCCTGCTTCGCAGGCTCGGTCAATGAAGAATTTGTTGAAAAATTTCATAATCATTCTATTGGTTTTTCTGGTAATCTCCAGTATTTTTGCCTTGTTCTCCCAACCCTTTGAAGAGAAGAAAGAATTGTCTTTGACTCAGCTTGTTGGAGAAATCAATCAGGGAGAAATAAAAAAAATTACGGTTTTGGGCAATGATCTTGAAATAAGTTATCAAAATGAAACAAAGGCTTTCTCCATAAAAGAAACCGAAACCGCTCTTTCGCAATCTTTAATAAATTACGGCGTGGACAAAGAAAAATTAATGACGGTCGAGATTGAAACGAAAGAAAAAAAAGACACTTGGGCATGGCTGATGCCGTTATTGTTTATACTTCCGCTTTTGGTTTTTGGGTTTTTCTTCTGGATGATTTTCCGCCAGGCAAGAGGAGGAGCAATGCAGGCTTTTGATTTTACCAAAGCCCGAGCCAGACTGTTCGGAGCCGAAGGCCACCCCAGAGAGAGGATTACTTTCAAAGATGTTGCCGGCCTGAAAGAAGTGAAAGAAGAATTGTTGGAAGTGGTTGATTTTTTAAAGAATCCGAAAAAGTTTTTGCAAATGGGAGCCCGAATCCCGAGAGGTGTCTTGCTAATGGGAGCTCCGGGGACAGGGAAAACGCTTCTGGCTAGAGCAGTGGCGGGAGAAGCTCATGTCCCCTTTTTCCATATTTCCGGCTCAGAATTCGTGGAAATGTTCGTAGGAGTCGGAGCGGGAAGAGTAAGGGATTTGTTTTCCACTGCTAAAAAGGCGGCTCCGGCCATAATTTTTATTGACGAGCTTGACGCTATCGGCCGCCACCGAGGAACAGGCATGGGCGGGGGACATGACGAAAGAGAACAAACTTTAAACCAAATCTTGGTAGAAATGGATGGATTTGAAAGAGAAACAAAATTAATAGTTATGTCTGCTACAAATCGCCCGGACGTCCTGGATCCCGCGCTTTTAAGGCCGGGAAGATTTGACCGAAGAGTGGTTTTAGATTTGCCGGATATCAATGACAGAGAAGAAATTTTAAAAATCCACTGCCTGGGAAAGCCTTTGGCTTTAAATGTAAAATTACGGGAAATTGCCGAGCGCACCCCAGGCTTTTCCGGAGCTGATTTGGCTAATGTGGCTAATGAAGCTGCAATTCTCGCGGCAAGAAGAAATAAACAACAGGTTTTTCAGCAAGAACTCTTGGAATCAATTGAAAAGGTCCTACTGGGGCCCGAAAGAAAAAGCCATATCTTATCAAAAAAAGAAAAGGAAATCGCCGCCTATCATGAAGCCGGACACGCTTTAGTTTCCGCTTCCCTACCGGGAACAGAGTCAGTTAGAAAAATATCCATCGTTGCCCGAGGAGTGGCAGCCGGCTATACCATTAAAATGCCCAAGGAAGAAAAAAGTATTAAAGCAAAGTCGGAATTCTTGGCGGAAATTGCGACTTTATTGGGAGGGTATTGCGCTGAAAGATTAAAATTCGGCGAAATAACCACGGGAGCTTCAAATGATCTGGAAAAAGCTTCCCAGTTGGCCAGAAAATTGGTCAAAGAATATGGCATGTCTTCCTTGGGGCCGATTTCTTTTGGCGAGAAGGAGGAATTGGTGTTTTTGGGAAGAGAACTGGGGGAACAAAGAAACTATTCTGAAAAGGTGGCCAGTCAAATTGATAAGGAGGTGGAAAAATTTATTAAAGATGCGGAAAACCAGGCGAAAAAGATTCTGGCAAAAAAGAAGAGCTTGCTTGAAAAAATTGCCAAAACTTTAATGGAAAAAGAAACCATTGAAAGAGAAGAATTTGAAGAGTTAACAAAGCCGTCTTTGCCAAAGAAAGTTGAAAAAAGGAAATCACCGACTAAACAAGATCTCTCAACAAAATTAAAAATCAAACAGATATAACGAGCGCCCGTAGCTCAGCGGCAGAGCAAGGTCCTTATAAGGCCGAGGTCGCAGGTTCGATCCCTGCCGGGCGCACCAGGGGCGGTTAGCTCAGTTGGTTAGAGCGCTTCACTGACATTGAAGAGGTTCAGAGGTTCAAGTCCTCTACCGCCCACATGAACCCCGTTAGAAATTCCCAGATTAACGGGGTTGAGAAAATAAACTGGCGTGAGGAAAAGAGCAATGAAAATTTCTAACGGGGTGAAAATTATTTACGAAGACGAGGATTTATTAGTTTACGATAAGTCTGCCGGGGTAAATTGCGATGATTTTCATGAAAGAGTTCATAGGCTAGACAAAGATACTTCGGGAATATTTTTAGTAGCGAAAAATGACAAAGCCTTGGAATTCTTTCAAAGACAGTTTAAAGAAAGAAAGGTTGAAAAAAAATACATTAGCCTGGTGGTAGGCCATTTGAAAAATCAGACGGGCGAAATAAGAACGCTGCTGGGCCGCGCGCCAAGCGACAGAAGGAAACAGAAAGTTTTCTTGCCCCAGGAGCCCGAGACCAGGGACAAAAGGGAAGCCATCACCTGCTATAAAGTATTGCAAAGATTTAAAGATTATGATTTGATTGAAGCTGAACCCAAAACCGGCAGAAAACATCAAATCAGAGCGCATTTTGCTTATCTTGGCCATCCCATTGCCGGAGACAAGCTCTACGGCTTTAAAGGCCAACATACGCCCCAGGGCCTTAAAAGACAATTTTTACACGCCAGCTACCTCAAAATAGAATTGCCGATTAACCAAATTAAAGAATTCAAATCGGAATTACCCGATGAATTAAAAACCAAACTTCCGCAGAAGTAAAGGTAAGGATGAGATTTATCTCATCGCATAACAATTATTCATTTTATTTATCATGCCTACCAAACTAGAAACATCCGATAAAAAACAATTGAAACAAGATTTACCCGACATCCGACCGGGTGATACGGTTAAGATCCACCAAAAAATAAAAGAAAAAGACAAAGAGAGAATCCAAATTTTTGAAGGGCAAGTAATAGCCAGAAAACACGGCAAAGGAATTACTTCAACGATAACCGTCAGAAAAGCAATTTCCGGCGTCGGGGTTGAGAAAATCTTTCCCGTTCACTCGCCGATTATTGATAAAATTGAAATAATTAAACGAGGAAAAGCGAAAAGAGCAAAGCTTTACTATCTGAGAGAGGCTAAGGGAAAAAGAGCAAAATTAAAGAAAGAGGAAGCCATTACTGAATAAAAATGCCCAGGTGGTGGAATTGGTTTACACACACGTTTGAGGGGCGTGGCTCGTAAGAGCGTGCGGGTTCAAATCCCGCCCTGGGCACATACATATCGGACGGCTAGCTCAATGGTTAGAGCATCGCGTTTACATCGCGGGGGTTATAGGTTCGAATCCTGTGCCGTCCACTTGCCGCGGTAGCTCATTGGTAGAGCATTTCTCTGAAAAAGAAAGGGTAGGTGGTTCGATTCCACTCCGCGGCACAAAATTAATGCGGGTGTAGCACAATGGTAGTGCATCTGGTTGCCAATCAGAGCACGTGGGTTCGATTCCCATCACCCGCTAAGTTTTTACGAAGTAAAAACGCAAGCAAAGAAGAGAGCAAAACTCTCTTCGCCAGCTCAAGCGATAGCTCGGAAGTCAAAGAGCGCATAGTGCTCCTTGACTTCACTTCCTGATAGGCGATGAGATAAATCTCATCTTTACCCTTCGTCGAGCGTATGCTCGACTCGGGTTCTTGACATTTCTTGCAGGATAAGGTACCATGATAAAATCCCCTAAAAGGGGGTTTTAAGATGAAACTAAAATTTTCCTTATTTCTTTTTATCGGCGTGGGGATTTCAGTTATTGGCACCCCTCTTTTGAACCTGTCTATCCAAAAAAGCGAGGCTGAATTGCTTCTAGGAGAAAACATCCTTTTCCAAGAAGAATTAGCACTTCTAAATGGAAATACCTTATTGCCAATTTCCGACCCCTCTAACCCGGAACCAAAAGTTGTAAAATCGTTGTCAGTAGTCGTTACCGCTTACTCTTCTACCCTCTGGGAGACCGACGACACGCCTCTTATCACCGCTGCCGGGACTCAAGTCAGAGAAGGAATTATAGCGAATAATCTCTTGCCTTTTGGTACGAGAATCAAACTTCCGGAGCTTTATGGCGAAAAAATATTCGTGGTTGAAGACAGAATGAACAGCAAAAAAGGATACTATCACGTTGACATCTGGTTCCCTTCTTATTGGGAAGCCAAGAACTTCGGAGCTAAAAGAACTTATATAGAAGTGCTGGAAGGATAAACTCATCATAAAGATAAAAAAACAACCGAGCACCTAAATTTTACGTACTCGGTTTTATTTATGTCTGGAACAGACCTTAATTTAAATAGTTCCTTAAATAAAAATTTCTTGATTTAATTGCCAACCGACTTTCGAAGGATAGTTTTGTTTTAGGTAATGTCGTCTCTTTACAGATCTCCATTTTTCAAAAATTCGACGCTTACGAGGAAGATATAAAATTGGATTATTCTCGTACATAAATTGAGCGAGCTTCTCGCAATCATCGATATAAAAATGAGTGCCAAATTGAACCATTTTCTCCTTTCCTCTTTTATCGGTCGTTTTATGAATTGATTTTGTCGGTATGCCTAAATTTTTACATAACCGTTTATTGAATTCGGTGAGGAAGGGCAAACTGGTACTCACAAATCCAGCTTTAATTTGTGGGACCTTATTAACTTCATAAATATAAACTGTTCCGTCTCCATCAAAAAATCCTCGGACAAAATCGAAGAAATATTTCTCTGGAACTTTTATTGGGTTTAAATTAGATGTTTTTCTAGGTAATATTCCCAATCTCATTAAATCGCCACAAATCTCTCTATTGCAAATCTGGATCTGAGAGCAAGACATCTTCTGAGAATTATACTTTGTACTTATAGGATGATTGGAATCTAACTCCTTTTTTATACTTAATAAATGTTCTTTATCTTTAGAGGTTATATTAAACGTGTAGCTATTCTTTCTATTTTTTCTTTTGCAGACACAACCATCAGCAACAATAAAACCTAAGATATAACTCATTTCTGAGGTCCAATTTTTAAAGAAGTTTTTATTTATCTCTAAACTAAGCATAAAGTTGGTGCCGGGAGTGGGAGTCGAACCCACACGACCTTACGGTCAAGGGATTTTAAGTCCCTCGAGTCTACCATTCCTCCACCCCGGCGTGCCATTTCTTGAGGCGGCGGTGGGAATTGCACCCACGTATAGCGGTTTTGCAGACCGCCGCGTTAGCTATTTCGCCACGCCGCCACTATCCTAATTTTAATTAACTTTTAACTTTTTTCAATGACTCTTCTCTTTCTCCAACTACCGAGTCCGCCAAAGCGAGCGAAAAGATAAATCTCTTCTTTATCTTTGCTCGACTACGTCTCACTCGATGGACGAAGATGGCGAAGAAATTTATTTTTTTAATTTCAAATTCTGTAAAATTTCCTCGACTCGGCCGGCTTCGACGGTTTCTTTCTCTTTTAAAAAGATTATTTTGGGAATAGGCCTCATTTTCAACCTTTTGTTTAATAGTTGCTGGAGGTGCCAAACTCGGGAGTTCAGCCTATTGAGCGCTCTTTCCTGCCCCTTTTCCGGTATGCAGCTTACGTATATTCTGCTTTCATTTAGATTGGGACTTGTTTCAACCCTAGTTAGAGTCACCAAAACACCCGAGGAGAACTCAACTTCCCTCAAGACAATTTGAGACAATTCTTTTTTAATTAATTGGTTAACGCGCGGAAGACGGCTAGACACGTTTTGAGTCAAAGAGGATAAATCCTCTTCTTCACCTTCGCCCATCACCAATGGATTGATGAAGGACTCAGTGATTGATTATAATTGAGCTTTTCTTTTCTCTTCCGTATAAAACAACAGGGTATCTCCCTCTTCAAGCTGTACATCGCCCTCAAACAAAATTCCGCATTCTTCTCCTTTCTGGACTGAATCTATGTCTTTTTTATTCCTCTGAAGATTAATCATTCTTCCTTGACCAATTTTTTCTTCGGCTTTCCGAGCGCCAGCGAAGGAGAAAGAAGAAGATTTATCTTCTTCGCGCACGCCCCTAAAAACCTCTATCAGGGCTCCTTTTTTTACTTCTCCTTCTGCCACCCTTCCGCCAACAATCTGGCGGTTTTTTTCTGCCAGGAATTTAACTAAAACTTTTACTTTGCCCAACTCCGTTCTGACTTCTTCTGGCTCAACAATTCTTTCCATCGCCTTGCGTACTCCTTCCACCAAATCATAAATAACGTCAAAAGCCAGTACTCTGACTTTCTCTCTTTTCCGAGCGCCAGCGAAGGAGAAAGAAGAAAGTTTACTTTCTTCGCGCTCTAATATTTTTCGAGCGACTGAATCTATTTTTACTCTAAAACCCAAAATTGTTGCCCTGAAACTTTGTGCCAATTTAACGTCGGATTCATTAATGTTGCCAGCTTCTGATTTCAAAATCTTTAAAATAACTTTTTCTCGGGGTAAAGATTTTAAAATTCCCTCAACGGCTTCGGCGGATCCTAGAACATCTGTTTTCAAAATTAAATTTAAAATTCTCTGTTGATCAGTCGCCTCCATGACCTCCGGAGCTTTTTCTTTTTCCTTAAAAGATTTAATATGTTTTTCAGCCGCCTTTAAGTCCTGAAAAACTTTAAATTCTTCACCCATTTTCGGCGTTTGATTAAAACCGAAAATAATTACGGGGTCCGAAGGTAGGGCCTTTTGGATGGAAATTCCCTTAAAGTCATCTATATTTTTAATTCTAGCGAAAGCCGAGTTCGTACCGACCACATCTCCTACCCTTAAAGAACCATCGGTTAAAAGCAAGGTAGCCGTAGGCCCTCTTTTGTTATCTAAATACGATTCAATAACCACGCCTTCTCCCGGCTTTTCAGAATCGGTTTTTAATTCTTCCATCTCCGATACCAACAAAATTAATTCCAAAATTTCGGGAATGCCTTTTTTGGTTTTGGCGGAAATTTCCAGCGAAGGAATTTTTCCGCCCAAAGACTCAACCAAAAATCCCTCTTTCTGCAGCTCTCTTTTTACTTTTTCCGGGTTAGCCTCCGGTTTATCAATCTTGTTTAAGGCGATAATTACCGGAATTTGGACTTCTTTAATGCTGGAGATTACTTCTTTGGTCTGAGACTTTACTCCTTCTGCCGCATCAATAACTAAAATCGCAATATCAGCCACTTTCGCTCCTCTTGAGCGCATCTGAGAAAAAGCCTCATGACCTGGCGTGTCAAGAAAAGTAATTTTTCTACCCTGATCTTCCACCTCCCGAGCGCCAGCGACAGGGGAAGAAGTGGATTTGTCCACTTCGACCTGATAGGCGCCGATATGCTGGGTAATGCCACCCGATTCTTTTTCGGTAATCTTAAAATCTCTGATTGCTTCGAGCAAAGAAGATTTCCCATGATCAATATGTCCCAGGACCACCACGATTGGCGGGCGAAGAGAATAATGAATCCTCTTCTTCACCTCTCGCTGCGGCTCAGGTGGCCGAGTTGTTGTTTTTTGATTCTCTGCCATATTTTTTTGCTGTTTCAATTGCTTTAATTTCTTCCTGCGAAAGCGCGTATTGGGAAACACCGGCTTTTATCGGTTTTCCGTAGACCCTGTTTCCCTCTCTCGTATAAAAACTGGTAATTACCAAACCGTCATCATTCCCGTCAAGCAAGGCGATGGAAAAACTCTGGTCTCCTCCGACTTCGGAAAAAGGGTTGAATCTTATAATTCCAATTTTTTGAACTGAGAATTGGTGGTCTTTCTTTAAATTTTCAAATTCTAAAGAAAGTTTTTCGAAATTGCCTTTCAAATCTTTAAATTGCTTTAAAATCTCTTTTAAATTCTTTGGTTCTTTTTTCTCTTTTTTAAAAAAATTGAACATCGAAATAAATTAAACTTGTTGAACATTTTTCGCGGCGGAGGGTGCAGGACTCGAACCTGCAAGGGAATAATCCCACGGCTTTTCGAGAGCCGCGCAATAGCCATTCTGCCAACCCTCCAGACAGTGGACCCGATCGGACTTGAACCGACAACCCCTAAGATGCCATCTTAGTGCTCTGCCAATTGAGCTACGGGCCCGAAAATTGGGGCAAGATTTTTCGTTCAAAAATACATCATTTCTTGCCCCTTCTGGAATGTTTGGTTTGGTAATCACCGAGTTCGAGCAAAGCATCCTCTATTCTTTGGTTAAACTCTCTTAACTCCTCTCCCGCTTTGGGCCTTAAAGGACCATTCGGGTGACCGAAATCCAGTATCAACTTCGTTTTTGGATTTAAAAGCAGTTCAACCAGCCCCCGAAGGACAGTCAGAGTATGCGGCTTTGCCGGCGGCTCGTCTCCGCTGATACTGCTCCAAAAAACAATGATGGGAGCGCCTGTATCGAGTGATAAACGAGCAGCCCCTTTTTCAAGCGGCGTTGCCAGTTTATTACCTTCCAGACTTTCTCGCAACTCCTTTTTGTTCTTTTCGGCACTGGTGGTTCTGCCTCCCTCCGGAAAGAAAACAGATATTCCGCCGCCGCATTCATCGGAACGTTTTTTTATCTCCTCAAGACTCTTCCCTTTTATTCTTATTAAACTGCGGCCAACAGCAACCATATAAGTTTTTCCAAAGACCGCAAAAAAGGGTGATTTCCCGAAATTTGTTTCGTCGGCTGTCGTTACCGGGAAATACCTGATGGGGTTAAGATAGTGCTTAAACTGGAAATAAAAAATTATGATCGGAACCAGAAACGTGTCTTGAAGTTTCGGTAGGGGATGGTTGCCTGCGAAAATCAGCCTTTCCTCATCCCAAGGGATAGAACCGCTTACATTTACGCGGAGTTTGCCACAAGCCTCAAGAAGCCAGAAATAGAACCTGAAGACAGGGGTTATAAACCAGACAACAAAGGTATGCCTTGCATAGTTAAGATCTTCGGCTAATTTGTTGATGGTCCTTCTGGCTATGAGCAGACCGATTACAAGAATAGAGAAGAACAATAAACCGATCGCCAGTAAAAGCAGCCAGACATTCACTTTTATCACCTCCTTTCTCCGATACTGTATCTTTACAGCCAAATATGGCTGATTATTTGAAAGAACTAAAAATTCATTTTGGTGCCCCTGACAGGAATCGAACCTGTATCTAGGGTTTAGGAAACCCTCATCCTATCCGTTGAACGACAGGGACAGTAGAGATAAGGATATCATATTTTTTACTTGTTGACAATAAAATTCAATGATAAGATAGAAAAAGATTTAAAATTTTATGGAAAAATCTCCTATTATCGATATAGCCAAAAGAGTTTGCCCGGCAGTAATCACCGTTGTTATTTCCCGCGATCTCCCCAAAATAGAGGGATTTTATTTTTTCCCTTACGGTGGCCAACAATTCGTCGTCCCTAAAGTGGAAAATGGTAAAAAAGAAAAAACGAAAATCGGCGGAGGATCCGGTTTTATTGTCTCCCCCGACGGTTATATTATCACTTCAAACCATGTGGTTGCTGAGAGAGACGCCGACTATACCGTGATTTACGAGCCGAACAAAACTTATCCAGCCAAAGTGATTTCCAGAGATCCGATCAGTGATGTGGCCATCCTAAAAATCCAAGTTAAAAACTTTCCTTTTTTGGAATTGGGCGATTCAGACAAAATTGAATTGGGAGAAACAGTAGTGGCTGTCGGCAACGCTCTCGGCGAATTCCACGATACCGTTAGTACGGGAGTTGTTTCGGGATTATCGCGTTACATCTCTGCTTTCTCCGGTTTGTCCCGGCAAGCGGAAATGTTAAGAGGTCTGATTCAAACCGATGCAGCCATTAACCCGGGAAATTCAGGGGGACCGCTGGTCAACATTGAAGGGAAAGCGATCGGCGTCAACACTGCCATGGTAATGGGAGCTCAAAACATCGGTTTTGCCATCCCTATTAACTATGCCAAGAAAGACCTGGAAGAAATTAAAAAATACGGAAAGATCAAAAGGCCTTTTCTCGGGGTAAAATATATTATTTTGAACAAAGAAATCAGCCAGAAAGATAAACTGCCTGCGGATTACGGAGCTTTGATTGTCAGGGAAGCTTTGGGAGAATCAGCCATAATTCCAGGGGGAGCGGCTGAAAAAGCCGGACTGAAAGAGTTTGATATAATTTTAGAATGCCAGGGAGAGAAAATTACCGAAGAAAATCCACTCTCTCACATTCTTCAAAAATGCAAGGTAAATGAAGAAATTTCTTTAAAGGTTCTACGGAATAAAAAAGAAACTCCCATCAAGGTAAAACTGGCAGAGAAAAAATAAAAATACAATAAAAAAACAGCTCAAATGTAATCGGGGCTGTTTTTTTTGCTTCTTGGTGGGCGTACGATGAGATAAATCTCATCTTTGCCCTGCACTCAGTTTTGCTTCGCTTGGGCGATCGACGGGACTTGAACCCGCAAATCTCCGCGGCCACAGCGCGGCGCTTTAACCAGTTAAGCTACGACCGCCATAATCTTTATTAAGCCCTGGTGCCCCTGATAGGAATCGAACCTATATCACCTGCTTAGAAGGCGGGTACTCTATCCATTGAGCTACAGGGGCGAAATTTTTACGAATTATTCTGTCCGTTCAACGCCCAAGCGCAGCGAAGGGGCAAGAAGAGATTTATCTCTTAGCGTACGAGGGCGAACTTTTTACGTTTCCAGTTTATCTTAAATTTTATTTACGGTCAACTTGAAAATTAAAGAAAAATCTATTAAAATAATTGTTAGTTAATCCTTTAGCGGGGTGTAGTGTAATGGTAGCACGAGTCCTTTGGGAGGATTTAGTCTGGGTTCAAATCCCAGCACCCCGACATTGCGGGCGTAGCACAATGGTAGTGCATCAGATTTCCAATCTGACCACGTGGGTTCGATTCCCATCGCCCGCTCAAGTGAGCTTTAAGCGAACGAAGAGCGAAAGATGAAGGCAAACCCGAAGGGGAAAACTTCATCGCCCGCTCAAGCGAAGCGCAGAACCAAGATGAAGATTTATCCTTATCGCACGCGCAAAGATCAAAGAATATTCATTCTTTTCTATCTTCGCTAACGCTTGATCAAAGATGAGATTCACCTCTTCGCCCGCTCAAACACAAAACGGCGATCTCCGCCGTTTTTGAAATTCCCCTGTGGCGGAAAAATGAGAGCGAAGCGAGCCAAAAAACCGAAGGTTTTTTGAGCCGGGGGTCGGGGGAATTTCTATTTGGCGTGTTCAATCACCCTTAATTCTCTTATCACGTTGACTTTTATCTCACCGGGATATCTCAATTCTTCTTGAATTCGCTGGACGATGGCTCTGGCTAAATTTCTCGCCCCCAAGTCGTCAATCTCCTCCGGTTTGACAAAAACCCTGATTTCTCTGCCTGCCTGTAAGGCCCAAGCCTTTTCCACTCCTGGAAAACTCAAAGCGATTTTTTCCAGATCTCCCAATCTTTTCAGATAGTTCTCCAAGGTGTCTTTTCTGGCGCCGGGCCTGGCTCCCGATATCTGATCTGCCGTCTGAACGATTATGGATTCAATGGTTGAATAAGGATATTCTTCGTGGTGCGATTTCATGGCGCCAACCACTTCTTTTTCAACTCCGAACCTTTCCAGGATTTTAATGCCAATGTCAACGTGAGAACCTTCAATCTGATGATCAACCGATTTCCCGATATCGTGCAATAATCCCGCTTTCTTGCAAATCGAAACGTCTGCTCCAATTTCCGCAGCCAAAGCTCCCGACAAATGAGCCACCTCAATTGAATGAAGTAAGGCATTCTGACCGTAGCTTGTCCTGAATTTCAACCTGCCCAACAATTGAATTATCTTAGGATCAACGCCTAACACCCCTGTATCGTAAATCGCTGTTTCTCCGGCCTCCTTTATCTGTTTTGAAATTTCAACTTCCGCTTTCTGGACCTGCTCCTCTATGCGCGCGGGCTGTATCCTGCCGTCTTGAATCAGTTTTTCAAGCGCTGTTTTGGCAATCTGCCGACGAACGGGGTCAAACCCAGAAATAACCACGGCTTCTGGAGTTTCATCAACAATAATTTCAACGCCGGTTAATCTTTCCAAAGTCCTGATGTTTCTTCCTTCTTTGCCAATAATCCTTCCTTTGATTTCTTCTGAAGGCAGATTTAAGGAAGTAGTAGTGATTTCCTGAGCCTGGCTTAAAGCCAATTTCTGGATGGCAATGGTTAAAAATTCTTTTGCTTTTTGCTCGTATTTCTCCCAACCTTCTCTTTCTAGTTTTCTCAGTTTTTCCAATATTTCCTGCTGATATTCTTTTTCCAAATTTGAAATTAATTCTTTTTTTGCCTCTTCTTTAGAGAGCTTGGCAACTTTTTCTAGATTTTCTATCGCCTCCTGTCTTAACTTTTCCAAACTTTCCTTTACTCCTCTTAATTTCTCCACTTTTAAATCAAACTCCCTTTGATTTCTTTCAAAGGAGGAAAGCTTCTGGTCCAAAACATTTTCTCTCCTTAACAAAAGACGCTCGGTCCTTAAAACCTCATACCTTCTCTCGTCTATCTCTTTTTGGGCCCCGTCCAAAATCTGCTGGGCCTTTTGTTTGTTTTCGGAGAGAATTACTTCAGCATCTTGTTTCGCTTTGAGAACCTTCTTTTGAAGCTTGGCTTCCAGAGTACCAGCTTGCTTTTTGGCGATTGATTGACGAGCATAGTACCCCAAAACAGAACCTAAAGATAGGATAACTATGCCTACGAAAAGTAGGATATATTGATTCATAGAAGTTGTCGAAATTATGATAATTCAACATAATAAATCTGTCTTGATAATAGCAGTTTCTAAAAAAAAGTCAAAAACACTCCGCTGGCACAGGGCTAAATTTTAAACTCTTTTTAAAATTTCGAGGTATTCTTCCGGCTCAATGCTTAAAATTCGTAGATTATTTCTAATAATAAAAACCGGCAGTTCTGTCTCACGAGGAATAACTACCGGACGTTTTAAGCCATCTCTCCAGTAAATTCGATGGTCGCCTTTTTCTCTTTCGAAGCGACATCCTACAAATAAAAGAAACTTTTCAAATTTTTTCCAGCTGATAGGCGCTAAATGAGCCATAAACTATCTCGCCACCACGCGAACAGATTGCGACTCCTGAGAAATTACTACTGGCGGATCCCATTTCGCTTGAACACGCTTCCACCCCAAACCTCGTAAAACTTCCCCTAAAGTGTCTTTTCTAATAAGTTCTTCAAAAAAAACATTAACGATTTCATTAAATCGCTTTTTTGCTTCATCATAGCTTTTCCCCGACGTAGACAGATCAAGGGCGGGCGTATAAGCCACGTATTTTTTATCTTCCCTGAGAACAGAAACAGGAAGTTTAACTTCTAACAAAAGCTTTCTCATATATTTTGATGATAACAAAATAAGAATATTAAGTCAATTTTTCTTTGAATTTGGCTTAAGGTATTCTAAAATCCGGCAAATATATTAACAACCTTAGCAAAAAAATTCTTAAGCCAGATAATTGGGGATACTTCTTTGTATTCGGGAAGAGGGAATCTGATCTCAACGGTTTTTGTCGCAGAGCAGGAATAACTACTGGAATCGGTCACGGTCAATGTTATGTCTTGATCCCTTTGACCCGGCGCTGGAGCAGAAAACGTGACCTCAAGCTCGCAGTCAGAAGTAGTATATCCCTCAAGCAGTTGGGCGATATCCGGCAGAACCCAAAAGCAACTAGGTTCGCCTTCAACATAAAGGGTAGAGCTATTAGCCAAATCAACAACCACTTCTTCATATATTTCCATTTCTTCGCAATCTTCTCCGTCGCAAAGGAAATCAGCATAAGGCCAACAATGGTCATAAGTTACAAAAGAACTATCGCTTGTCCAGCCCGACCATTCATCGCCCGTATAGCTTGCTCTTACCTGACCATAATAGGTAGTGCCACCAAATTCAATATTGTTATACGGCTCCTCGTCACAACAGTAAAGACAAGGTAAAGATGGAGCCCAGGAAGTGCTATAGGTAGGATCTTCGGTTGAATAAGAAACTAAAGGATCTGCCGGGCCGCTACAATCTGAATTGCCGCAAAGCTGGATCTCGTAATAGTAAGGTTCTTCAGGTTCTTGGGTGTCATCAACCCACCAAGAAAAGGTTGGAATCCTAGATTGACTGCAAGGGGTAAAACTATTATCAAAATTGGAAATGATTGGCGGTGGAGCAAAAGAAGTTATTACTTTGTAATCCGACTCTTCGCAAACGCCTTCATTCGCACAATTAAAACTTATCCAGCCGATAACCATATCTGACCAAGCATAACCTGAAAATTCGTCATTGCTAAAATTAATAGAAACTCCGTAGTCTGTGTCTCTCATTTTAATCCAGCCTTCCCAGCCGTCTCCGTAAGATAAAGCTCTTGCCCAGCCGGAAACCTCGCTGCTATCGGTATCAACTTTAACTGAATAATCAGGCACATCAGGATAGGAACCAGAAGGAGCAAAATCTATCCAGCCGATGTTCTCTGACCAGGCATAGCCAGAAAAAGTGCCATCTGAGTCAATATTCACTCCGTAATTTATTCCACCTCCACCGGTCGTATTATTAAAACTAATCCAACCAATGTTTTCTGACCAAGCCCAACCAGATACATTATGCTCGGAGCCAGCTTTAACCCCTCCAGCAAAAAGCAAACCAAAAACCGCAAATAAGGTTATCGTAATCGCTAAAAATTTTTTATTCATAAACCGAGCTTTCGCGTAGCTAAAACGAAGGTAAAGAAGAATGAATCTTCTTCGACTAAAATAGCACACGTCCTTATTTCCCTTTTTTTATTTTACCATAACAGAAAAAGACAGCAACTCAATAGCAACTGTGGAAAACTAAGAAAAATAGCTCAAATTCTTTATATTCTATCCCCCCAGAACCTAAACCCTAATCGTTAGAACAACGAGGGTTGACCCTTGGCAAGGGGAACTTATTAGAAAATTCAGAAACATCCCTATCTTCCCAGCATCAATCGTTATTGGGGGATGAACTCGACTTCGACATAGACCTGAGTACATCCACAGTAACTTGGGTTTTCTCCCTTCAAGGATACACCAGCTTGCAGAGCATTTAGTTGTGCCCAAGTCCAAGAACCACCCGTTTGGGGATTTGTTATATATTGGGTACTGTAACTGTTCCAACCACTGGGTAGATCGTTTTCTGAACCATCATAGACTATTCCGCCAGTTTTGATAGCAGTCTTTCCATAACCTTTGTTCCCCCATCCACCCACTATCCAGACCTTTATCCAGTTTATAGTCCCAGCCTGAGTAGTATTATTAAGATTATAGAGGTCTCTGTAATAACTGGTTCTATATTCCTCGACATTAGAGGTATTGCCATCTGACGTCTCTTCATCTACCTGCGTCCAGTGTGGATCATCCCAGGGTGGCTGGCTTATTCCTGCAATACTAGTTTCATCTCCAGCAGCATTTGGTCTCAAGTATACGATACAGGTTTTACAGGTCCCGCTGTCACACTTTCCATCAACTCCGCTACACCCATATGTGCCGGCTTTACACGCCGTTGTTTGACCTGTACAATCCCCGCTGGCATTACATGCATTGCAGATAGGACAGTTGCGTTGCGCGGAAGTATAATATCCGCAAGTATAGCCACTTCCTTTACAGTTACCGGTTCCGCAACCAGTTGTGTCACATTCACTCCATAGATCCTGGGTTGAGAGTTGATTGACACAGACACCACTACCGTCACATCTATAACAGGTGCCAGCGGCATTATCACAACCAGTATCCCCAGTATTCACAGCATAATATTCGCAAGCTATATCAGAATCAGCACATTTCTGGCAAACAGGACAGCCACCGTCACCTGAAGACTGAACGCCACAGGCAGCGCTACTGCCGCTGCAATAGTTTGACGCACAGCCATCGCTAGCAGTTGTACCTTGAGCGCATTCGTTGTCAGGATCATTTGTAGTACCAGTTACATAGCCACAATAGCCAGCTCCGAGATGAGATAACAAGCCACAGGTCTGACAAACACTACCAGTGCAGGCGCTATCACAGCAATAGCCATCCACGCAAAAAGTCGATACGCAGTCCCCCGGCAGAGTACATACATTCCCAACGGGCTCACCCGAAGCTAGTTTCTTCCATGCAGGAGGTACATAGACTTGAACTTCGTTTGCCGTGGCATTATAAATCATCATCCCAGTTGCGGGAGATAAAGCATCTCGCTGGGTTGTAGTCAAAAGCGGCAACTTCAAATAGCTCGACGGACCCGTAATTTCTAAAGAGCTTCCTGTCTTGGAAGCGCCGCCAGGATCAGGATAGAGGCCATAGCCTGGCACCTGTCCCAAAAAGCCACCAGCCGCAATTGAACCTTCCTTTTCTTGAGTCTCTGACCCGACATTAATCGGAGCTGAGACATTGTCTTCTGGTGGGATTTGCTCTGGCTCTTGCCAAGCAGCCAAGGCATAGCCAACTGCCAGGCTTATTATTAAAACACTAATGAGTGTTAAAATTGGTTTTAATTTAGCCATAGATTAAATATTAAAGCTTTTTAATATAGGCTACTTCAAATTCGGTCTTACCCCGGATGTTTCCTTGCCCGCCAATTACAATTTTATCACCTTCTTTTAAATATTTCAAACCATCTTTACCAGTCGCTTGGAACCGCAGATTCGCCTCAAAGATTAAAGTGTCATCGCTAATAGTGACAGTCAGGGTTCTCGGAGTTTGGTCGGCAAAATTACTGCCTGAACCAGCTATTGTCAGAAGGCTTTGTTTAATTTCTGAGATTGTCCCTCCGGTACTAAAAACTTGGGGAGGAAAAGTTGCAGTAATCAAGGGCTCCTCTTGGCCAGTTTCTTCGTCTACAATCTTTATCTCGCCTACGATGCCCGCCCCAGCTTCTTCCGGTGTAGGAATTTTAGGAACGATTTTCTCTATAGGAAGCTGCTCTGCCTCTGGTCCTGCTATCCAGACAAAATAGACAGCCAAACCAATGCCAATAAGGATGATGACAAGAGCAATTATTAAAATTCTTTTCAAATTAGTTGAAAGATTGAAAATTTGAGATTTAAAGTTATCTGTCATAGGGATGGTTCCTTTTTTTATTTTACCAAAGCCAAAAGAGAGAACAAGTCAAGAGCTGTGGATAACTAAAAACTTTGTATGGCTTTTAAAACCTGACTGTTTTCAGATAAGTCTGCCCACCACAAGATTTGCTGTTTTTGCAAATGCATTACATTTCCCGGTCCAAAGAATAAAGAGTTTAAGGGTTTTAACTGGGGAACAGAATTTGTTTCTTCCTGAACGGTCTGGACAAAATAAGCTTCTGTCAGTTTGCAGCAGGGAAAAGTTTGCAATTTTCCGTAATAGACATCTCCATTTATTAATTGAACTGCCTGCCATTTTTCAGACCCAAAGGGAAAAATCTTTTTGCCAAAAGCATAACCGAGATAGATGGAAACTACAGCCAATAGGATAATTACCAAATAAATTATAATCTTTTGGGAAAGTTTTGGAAACTTCATACTTTTCTTATACTTGTTGTCTTATTTCCTTCAAGTTTGCTAATCCGACCTTTTATTTTTATGCACCCGGTTCGCAAGGGTATTCAAACCAGTTTTGTAATCCGGTCCATTCATTCACGCCGATTATCAAGAAAAACGAGCTGATCAATAAATAGGCTCCGTAAATTATAACCAATCCTATGGCCACGCTAGTCAACAATCCTTTGGCCTTGCCGATTTTAGCCGGATCTCCGGCTGCGGCAAAAAACATTGACCCTCCGAAAACCAGCATTAAAGCGGCTATGGGCGGCACGAGTTTTTGTAAAACAAATTTAACGATGTTATCAAGCAAAACAAAAAGATGACAAAGCTCGCAGTCGGGCTGCCCTTCCCCGCCGCACGGAACTAAAGGCTCTGCTTGTATTTTTCCCGGTATTAAAGAAAAAAATAACACTGCCAAAACAGACAGTATTAATAAATTTTTGAAAACATTTTTTTTCATCTTTACTCTTTCGGCTTGATGACCTGGTCAATCAAACCGTATTCTTCGGCTTCTTCAGCCGACAGATAAAAGTCCCGGTCCGTGTCTCTTTCAATTTTTTCCAAAGGTTGGCCAGTATGTTTTGCCAAGATTTTATTTAACTTTTCCTTGATTTTAATGATTTGCTTGGCCGTAATTTCAATTTCTACAGCTTCTCCGGTAACCCCGCCTGCCACCTGATGCAATAAAATCTGGGAATTGGGAAGGGCAAAGCGCTTTCCTTTTTTCCCGGCAGCCAGCAAAGTGGCCCCCATGGAAGCTGCCAGACCTATACAAACAGTGGAAATGTCCGACTTAACGTACTGCATGGTGTCATAAATTGCCATGCCAGCGGTAACAGAACCTCCGGGAGTATTGATGTAAAGCTGAATGTCTTTGCCAGGATCCTTTGAAGCCAGAAACAGCATCTGGGCGATAGTGGAATTGGCCAAAGCGTCGGTAACGGGACCAGCCAAAAAAATTATTCTGTCTTTCAGAAGCCGCGAATAGATATCATACGCCCTTTCCCCGTATTGCGATTTTTCAATAACCGTAGGAATTAAGTTCATATATCAAGTCTTATTCATTAATATAAATAATATATATGTAAAGACACAGATGAAGATGAGATTTGTCTCATCGCCTGATTTAAATATAGTATTTTAATATTTTCAAGTCAAACACCAAGCTTCCATTCATAATTTATAACAATATATATGTGGAAGCGAAGGTGAAAAAGAGAATTTATTTTCTTCGCCTTTAAACTCTATCTTGCTTTTTCATAATATTTATGTCAGCTTTGAATTAGCTTTTTAAATTATTAAAAAGGAGGTGAAAAGATTTGTCTTGGGTGCAGTTTTTTCAAGGTTTCTTTATCCCTTTCCGTCCAGAAATAACGATTTCTCTTTGGGCGAATAACGGAATCCCTTATTTGCAAACATTCCTGGTCGCTGCCTGCTGGACATCAATCACTCTAACAATAACTTATTTTGGTACGGATGTTTTAATCCGCCGCTTATTGAAAAAATGGTCTTTTCTGAAAAAAATAGTTGGGAAATGGGAAGCAGGCAATAATTGTTCCCAAAATAATCATTACCTTCATCGGAAAATAAACAAATTGAGCCTCCTGAAAAAACTGCTGATTATCCTTCCGCTGTCATTTCTCCCTTACACTTATTTTGTTCCCACTTTGGGTACGGCTGTTATCGTAGCGGCGAAACTCTTGAATATCAGATATCTCATCTTCGTACTCTTGGTCGGCAACCTGTTCCGATGGAGCGTAATAACTCACCAGCTCTACCAAATCTTCCTTTCACCTTAAATGGCCTCCTTTTTAGCAAAATTGAGAGGCCATTTTTTTATACTAAAAATCCCACAATCAGCAAAGCGACAATATTTAATACCTTGATCATTGGATTAATTGCCGGACCAGCCGTATCTTTATAAGGATCTCCTACGGTATCTCCGGTTACGGCTGCCTGATGAGCGAAACTTCCTTTTCCTCCCAGATTGCCTTCTTCTATATATTTTTTAGCATTGTCCCAGGCAGCTCCGCCAGAAGTCATTGAAATAGCCAAAAATATGCCAACAATAATTGAACCAATCAAGAGACCACCCAAAGCTTCCGGCCCCAAAAGAAAACCAACCAAAATCGGAGAAATTACCGGCAATAAAGCAGGTAATAACATTTCTTTTAAAGCGGCCTTGGTAACTATATCAACGCAACTTGCGTAATCCGGCCTGGTCGTGCCTTCCATCAACCCTTTTATTTCTTTGAACTGCCTTCTTACTTCTTTTACCACAGAGCCCGCAGTTTTTCCGACTGCTGTCATTGAAAGAGCGGCAAAATAATAAGCAATGATTCCTCCCGCAAAAAGACCGACCAAAACTTTAGGGTCTTCCAAGAAAAACTGAACTTTTCTGCCCAAATCCAGCAATTCCTGCGTGTAGGCTGAAAACAAAACCAAAGCAGCCAAACCGGCAGAAGCTATGGCATATCCTTTTGTCACTGCTTTTGTCGTATTGCCGACAGCATCTAAAGCATCGGTCGTTTTCCTGTTTTCTTCCGAAAGCCCCGCCATTTCAGAAATACCGGCAGCATTATCGGCAATGGGACCATAAGAATCCAAAGCAATAATTAGACCAGTTAAAGAAAGCATGGCCACGGCAGTCAAAGCCAAACCGTACATTCCTCCCAAAGCAAAACTGATTAATATGCCAGCACAAATGATAATTACCGGCAAAACTGTTGATTTCATGCCAACCGCCAAACCAACAATAACATTGGTGCCTGCGCCTGATTGCGAAGCTTCGGCTATTGACTGAACCGGAGAATGTTTTTTGGAAGTGAAAAACTCAGTGATCAAAAACATAAAAGCGGCAATCAAAAGTCCGATGAGAGCTGGCAAATAAAGATTTATTGTTGCTATTTTTAAGCTTTGGCTGAATTGGAATATTAAAGGCAAGAACCCCAAAGCAGACAAAATGCCAGCTGCCACCAAGCCTTTATAAAGAGCGGCCATTATATTTTGGTTCTTACCCAATCTGACAAAAAAGGTCGAAATGATTGAGGCTAAAATGGCAACGGAACCCAGAAACAAAGGCAGGAAAACAGCTTCAGGAAAATTGGGGAACAATAAATTACCCAGTACCATGGCAGCCACTATCGTTACCACATAAGTTTCAAAAAGATCAGCGGCCATTCCGGCGCAATCTCCCACGTTATCTCCTACCTGGTCGGCAATGACTGCCGGATTTCTCGGGTCGTCCTCGGGTATGCCCTTTTCCATCTTGCCAACCAAATCAGCGCCAACATCAGCGGCTTTGGTGTAGATTCCTCCGCCCAATCTGGCAAAAACCGAAATCAAGCTGCCGCCAAAACCCAAAGCAATCAGGGACTTTAAGTCCTGAGTAATAAGATAAAAACCGGCAACAGAAAGTAGCCCCAGCCCCGCTACCAAAAATCCGGTAACCGACCCGCCTTTAAAAGCCAAACCCAAAGCGGATTTCAAACCCGACTTGGCAGCCTCTGCCACCTTGACATTGGCTTTAGTGGAAACAACCATTCCCATATATCCTGCAAACCCGGAAAAAGCAGCGCCGACCAAAAAACCGGCAGCCATCTTAAACCCCAAGAATATCCAGAGAATAAAAAAAATAACGGCAGCCACTAAAGCGCAAGTTCTGTATTGCCTTTTTAAAAAAGCCATTGCTCCTTCTTTGATCGCCTGGGATATTTCAATCATTTTACCGGAACCGGACGACGCCTTGTTGATTTCTTTGACTAAAAAATAGGCAAAGAGAAGAGAAGAAATGGAAACAATTATTGGAACGGACAACATATTTTTACTTTTTTATTTTTTACTCTTTTGTTTTTTTAATTGACCTTTTCTTTTTATTTTCTTTTTTATCTTCTGGCTTTTCTTCTTTTTGTTCGCCGGCATCTTTTTCCTTTTCCTCCTCCTGTCCAGATTTTTCCGGCTGAGCTTCGCTGTCTTCGACAACAGCTTCTGCCTGTTCGGGCGGCTTAACGTCTATTTTCCAGCCGGTCAGTTTTGCGGCCAATCTTACGTTCTGGCCGTCTTTACCGATAGCCAAAGACAACTGGTCTTCCGGCACAATGACCCGAGCTTTGTTCTTGGGCATTATTTGTACCTCTAAAACTTTAGCTGGAGATAAAGAATTGGCGATATATTTTTCCGACTCCGGAGAGTATTCAATAATGTCGATTTTTTCTCCGCCTAATTCGTTAATCACAGCCATAACCCTTGTCCCTTTTTGCCCCACCATAGAACCAATAGGATCTATCCCTTCGGTCTCCGTACTGACCGATATCTTGGATCTGGAACCTACCTCTCTGGCGATTGATTTTATCTGGACCTGGCCCGAAGATACTTCCGGCACTTCCAGCTCAAAAAGTTTTGAAATCAATTTGGGATAGGCCCGAGATAAAATTATGGCCGGACCCTTTGGCGTTTCTTCAACCTTCAAAAGAAAAACCTTGAGCCGCTGCCCAGGACGATAAAATTCTCCGGGCACCTGTTCCTCTCTCGGCAATATCCCCAAAACCTTGCCCACATCCAAAAAAACATTTCTTCCTTCAACTCTTTGGACAATTCCGGAAATTATTTCCCCTTCTTTGGACTTGTACTCGCTGAAAATGCTTTCTTTTTCCGCTTCCCTGATTCTTTGTAAAATAACCTGTTTTGCGGTCTGGGCGGCAATCCGGCCGTAATCTTCTTTCGTCTCCAAAGGAGTTTCTAATTCCTGGCCGGGTTTAAGTTTGGAGTTTATTTTTTTCGCCTCTTTCAACATAATGTGTCTTTCCGGATTGAACCTGATTTTCCCTTCATCCGTTATTTTTTCATCCTCGCCGTCCTTGTGCCTCGTCGGTACATCCGCCGGAGAAACGAATTTCTCTTTTAATTGTTCCAGCTCTTCTTCGCTATAAATCATTTTCTCATCCACCACTAATTTTACCTGCCAAAACGAAACTGCACCCGACTCAGGATCGAGCTTGGCTTTGATCATCTGTCCCTTTTTCCCGTAATCTTTTTTATAGGCGGCGGCAATTGCCATTTCGATGGTTTCCAAAACCTTTTCAGCCGAGATGCCTTTTTCCTCGGCGATCTGGGCAATGGCCGACATGAAATTTTTTACGTCAAACATCGAATTTTTACGCAGTAAAAATGAAGATGGAGATGAAATTTATTTCATCGTTCATCGAATTTTAATTTATAAGTCAAAGAGGTAAACCTCTTTTCCAGCTTCGTCCGCCCGAGGCGGACTTGCCAAATGAAGATGGAGATGAATTTTAATTCATCGACCGTATATCCTCTTCGACTATATTTTTAGGCGATGAAGTTTCCCCCTTCGGGGTTTGCCTTCATCTTCAACCTTCGCCGCGTCAGACGCGGCTCGGTTAAAAAATGCCCGCAACTTTTGCGGACTAATTTTAGTTTAACAAAATTAAATCAACTGTCAATAGGGTGGAAAGCTACGAGTACCGCTCCCGGTCCCGTGTGAGCCGCCACTGCCGGAGAAACAGAGGAAACGAAAACAACTTTTGTTCCCGGTATTTTCTCAATCTCTTCTTTCAATTTTTGAGCTTCTTGCGCATTATCGGCATGGGCAATAGCTACTCTGATTTTTTTGCCGCGGCTTTGTCTTGCAATTTCTTTGACTAAAACTTGAGAAATGTTCTTGCCTAAACTTGCCCTGAAAATTATTACTTTTCCATTCTTGAATCCAACCACAAATTTAATACCTATTTTTTGAATAAAATAAACCGGCCTTACGAAAATTTTTGGAAGTTTGAATCTTCCCCCCGCAACCGCGTACCTGAAATCATCAATGCATCCCAGAAGAGTAACCTTAGGACAGAATCCTTTCAATTCTTCCTTTATTTCTTCCAAGTCTTTCCCCAGATCTATCAATGCCTGAGCTTTTATTGCCACCAGTCCTTCGCCGACCCCAGCCGTAAAACAATCAAAAACGTAGATGTTAAGCTTTTCCGGTTTTTTGTAAATGCTTCTGGCGATTCGGGCAGAACTGTAGGCTCCCGAAAGTTTACTCGATACGGTGATTACCATAATTTTTTCAAATTTTTCAAAAGCTTCCTGATAAGCGGAAAGAAATTCCTTGAAAGAAGGAGCGGAAGTAGTAAAGGAGATCTCAACAATATCGTGTTTTTCCAAAAAATCTTTTGGCAGATCAGCAATCCCGTCAACCACCAAGCCGAGCGCGCGGCGAGGCGAGTCAAAGAACATTCTGTTCTTTTCCACCCTTCGCTGCGCTCGGGTAGCTGAAGATGAATCTTTATCCATGTCTTCGACCACCCGAGCCACAGCGAAGGGCGAAGAAGAGCATAAAAGCTCTTCAACCCTTGATCCAAACTCCGGGAAGAGCCTGAATTTATCCTGAACTGATTCGGGCTCGTTGGTATGTATATGTATCTTAACCTTGTCTTCCAGTTCCAAAACTTCCAAACTATTGCCCAATAAAGATAATTCCTCTTTCAAATCTTTAATATTAATTTCCGGGGTCTTTCTGAAACTTGAAACAACTTCGTACCTGTATTCTAAATTTCCTTTTGTTTCTGCCAAAAAAACCTGGGGAATCGTTTCTGCGTTAGCCGCAATCGAAACTCCTTTTAAGCTCTCAATCCAGGCCTCCAGAATTTTAACGAAGCCCAATGCCCCCGCATCAACCACATCGTTCTCTTTCAAAACCTGCAATTTCTCTTTTGTTTCCTTTAGGGCAAGCAAGCTTTCCTTGTACGCTTCTTTCAAAATTTTAATAATATTCTTTTCTCTTTTGATTTTGGCAAATTCAAAAGTTTTGGTGCCCGCAGTTTTTATCACGTCCAGAATGGTTCCCTCAACCGGCTCAGTGACAGAAGATCTGGCAGCTTTTATCCCTCTTTTCATCGCCAGAGCCAAATGAAAGGCATCAATTGTTTCCAAGTGTTTTATTCTGTCCAAAAGTTCGATGAGGTAACCGGTATAGATCATGCCGGCGTTTCCTCTGGCGTTAATCATGGCTGCTTCTTTGATGTCCTGGGTTAATTCCCGAAAGGTCGAATAATTTTTTGGAGAAATCACTCCTTCAATCCCCAATAAGGTAGCGGCTAAATTATAGCCCGTGTCTTTGTCTGCCACCGGGAAAACATTGATTCTGTTAATCTCTTCCTGATGCAAGACAATCTTCTTGGAAGCGGCTATCATCATTTTTTTAAAATCGTCGGTAGCAATTTCCATAACCACTTTTTCTTGATTTTTAAAAACCCATTTTTCAATCGGTTTTTTCGCCATCTTTACCCCGAATTTCGCCGCTCTCCAGCCGAGTTTGGACGGAAGCAGAAAAGGAAAAGCCAAAGGTTTCGCTATCCTTTTTATCCTCAAACTCCAATTGGCCGTATCCTCATCAAAAAAAAGACGGCTGGCAATTAAACTCTTCTTGTTTTCCACTGTCCCTATCTCTTTAAGAGGGCTTAATCTCTTAATTAAGATCGGTACCAGAGACAAAATGGTAAAGACGCCAGCTGTTTCAAATTGATTCAAGTAGAAAGAAATAAGAATGGCAGCAGCTAAAAACAAAAGCGTGCCAATGGCTGCGTCCCAAATCAAAGCCAGTATAATCAAGGGGACGATTGAGAGAAAAAGTATTTGCGGAGAAAACGCCAGAAAAGCTCCGATAAAAGTGCCGATACCTCTGCCGCCGGCAAAGCGCAAGAACAAAGACCAATTATGACCGGCGACTGCCGCCACTCCGGAAAAAATTTGAATCTCTACGGAAAAACCCAAGGCCTTAGCTCCGTAAACCGCCAGATAACCCTTTGCCAGATCCAAAAGCCCGGTCGCTACTCCCTGCCATTTGCCAACGTTTTTAAAAACATTGGAACCGGAAGTTTTTCGCCAACCGATTCGCAAGACATTTTTCCCGGAGAGCCGAGAAATCAGATAGCCAAAAGGAACGGAACCTAAAATATAACTGGCGATTACCCAAAGAATAGTCATTTTACCGTGGACCCGCCGAGAATCGAACTCGGAACTGTACAATGCGAATGTACCGGTATGCCATTTACCTACAGGCCCAGTGACAATACTTAATTTTTCGCAGTCAGCTCCGCTGACTGCTCTCTAAAAACCCTCGGTTTTTAGTATTTTCCTACACGGGAGACCCGGAGGGTTCTCCCAACCCCTCTCCGATATGGTTCGCAAAATTTAAAATATCATCTGGTCGGGGGCGAGGGGATCGAACCCTCAGTCGCACGAACCCGAATCGTGCATGTTACCATTACACCAGCCCCCGCTAATCCTAACTTTATGTCACCCAATATTTTTTCTTTGTCATTTCATCTCTTTTCATCTCAATTTTATCCCTTTCTTCTCTCGCGAATTTTACTAAAGAACTTAGCTTCTCGACGGACAATTTCCCCAGCATTCTGATTTCCTTTTTCAAAAATTCTTTCTTGTTTTTCTTCGGATCAGACAAAACATAACCCAACAAAATATCCAGAATTTGTCCTATCTTTGGCCCCGGCTGGATTTTTAAAATTTCCATCACGTCTTTCCCACTCACCTTGAGCATTTTAACGGAAATCGGGTCACGGCTGACTTTCTCAATAATATATTTTAAGTGCCTTAATTTATACGGTTCAGCCTTGGGAACGCCCGAGCCAATTCTGTCGGCCATTCTCAATTGCAATAATTCTTCCACATTCTCGGGGCCGACTTTCAAAACCAATCTCCTGACTGAAGATTCTCCGACTTCGCCGACATTATAGTAAAAAAGGTGACACCTGACCAGCTTTACGATTTTTTCAATATCTTTTTTGGGGAATTTCAATCTGTTTAAAATCTGGGAGGTCATTCTGGCCGAAAGAACCTCGTGACCGTAAAAGGTGGCTTCAGACCCCTTACCCCTCTTCGCCCTGGGCTTGGCGATATCGTGGAATAACGCCGCCAATCTGACGTGTTTGTTAAAATTCTTTTCAGCTGCGAAATCCAGAGATTTTAAGTTGTGTTCATAGCAATCATATATATGATGTTTGTTCTGAGAGACACCGTAACCCTCTTCCAGCTCGGGAATAATATATTTTAAAAGACCTAACCGCCTTAATAACTCAATGCCTCGGGCCGCCCTTTCCGACATAATGATTTTTATCAATTCATCCCTGATTCTCTCTTTGGAAACAACTTGAAGCAAAATCGCATTTTTCTTAACGGCTGCGGCAGTATCAGTTTCAATCTGCCAATCTCCTTTCAAGGTGGCAGCAAATCTGACCGTCCTCATCATCCTCAAGGCATCCTCTGCGAATCTTTCTTCCGGATTGCCAACCGCCCTGATAATGCCGTTTTTCAAGTCCTGCTGCCCGTTAAAAGGGTCAATAATGTCCATCTTATTAAGCTTCTCTCCCAGTCCGGCGGCAATGGCGTTTACCGTAAAATCTCTGCGAGCCAAATCTTCTTCCAAACTCTTTGCGGACTTAACCTCGTCGGGATGTCTTTTGTCGGTGTATTTCGCCTCCTTTCTGTAGGTGGTAATTTCAATCTCTTTCAATTTCGGGTTTTTGCTTCCGGTCTGAGCGGTTACCGTCAAAAATTTATTTTCATAAAAACTTTTTGAAAACACTTTCTGAATTTCTTCCGGTTTTGCCGAAGTTGCCACATCCCAATCCTCTGGTTCAGATCCCAATAAAACATCCCTGACGCAACCACCTACGACATAAGCTTCAAAACCGCTCTTTTTCAGCTGCGAAATTATAAATTTAACTTCTTTTGGAATTCGCATAATATAACTTTATCTTAAAAACTTGTCTTTTTCAACCACCGAGCTTTTGCGAAGCAAAAACGAAGGTAAAGAAGAAAGTTTACTTTCTTCGCACGGTATGATATTATTGGCAAAGAGCATACAGCTCTCTTCTTCACTTTCATTTTTACTTCGTAAAAATTCAGTTTTAAAATATAGAGCCCCCGTGGCGTAATGGATAGCGTAAGGGCCTTCGGAGCCCTGGGTGAGGGTTCGATTCCTTCCGGGGGCACAAGCAAGCCCCCATAGCTTAATTGGTAGAGCAGATCCCTCTTAAGGATAAGGTTCCAGGTTCGAGTCCTGGTGGGGGCACCAAAAATAATTATTAATTTTAAAATCTATGCTTACACCAGAAGAAAAAACAAAATTAATAGAAAAACACAAGCTGCACGAAATAGATACCGGCTCTCCCGAAGTGCAAATCACCCTGCTGTCAGAAGAAATCAAACAACTGCTTTTGCATTTGAAAAAGCACCCCAAAGATTTTCATTCTAAAAGAGGGCTATTGAAAATGGTTTCTAAAAGAAGAGCGCATTTGAATTATTTGAAACAAGAGGATACGAAAAGATACAACAGCATAATCAAGAAAATAGGGTTGAAGAAATAAATTATGGTCATCAAGCATCCCGGACAGCGAGTCGCCGTCTTAATCGACGTTCAAAATCTCTATCACTCGGCAAAGAATCTTTACGGAGCTCGTGTTAATTTCGGAGCCATTTTGAAATTGGCCGTTTCTAACAGAAGCTTAATCAGAGTTTTGGCCTACGTCGTCAGAACAAAAACCGGGGAGGAAAAACCGTTTTTTGAAGCCCTAACCAAATTGGGGATTGAAACCAGAGTTAGGGATTTGCAGGAATTTTTCGGCGGCTTGAAAAAGGCGGACTGGGACGTAGGCATTACGGTTGACGCCATCAGAATCGCTCCCAGCGTTGATACTATTATTTTGTGCTCGGGAGACGGCGACTTCATCCAATTACTGGAGTATCTAAAGAATCAGGGGAAAAGAACTGAAGTCGTCGCTTTCGGGAGGTCATCCTCTTCCAAATTGAGAGAGATTACCGACGAGTTTGTTGATCTGGAAGGAGACCCGGAGAAATATTTATTAAAAAGTTATGGAAAAATTAAAAATTCAAAAGCATAAAGAACTAAAAAATGAATAGAGAAATTTTCAAGTTAAATATCGGTGGCAAAGAATTAAAAGTTGAGGCTAGAAATTTGGCTGAACAGGCCTCAGGCGATGTTCTGGTCCAATACGGAGAGACCACTGTTTTGGCCACGGCCTGCATGTCAAATTACGACAGAGAAGGGGTGGACTTTTTCCCCTTAACGGTTGACTACGAAGAAAGATATTATGCTGCCGGCAAGATTCTGGGCTCAAGGTACATCAGAAGAGAAAGCCGACCTTCGGATGAGGCCATTTTAACTTCGAGATTTATCGACAGAGCAATAAGACCAAGATTCCCCAAGTATTTAAAAAGAGACGTCCAGGTGGTGGTTACCTGTCTTTCTTGGGATAGAGAAAACGACCCAGACATCATCGGGTTATTTGCCGCTTCCCTGGCTCTCTCCATTTCTGACATCCCCTGGTCAGGTCCCATAGCGGTTTTAAGAATTGGCGTTCAATCGGCCAACGAAGGAGGGGATTTCATTCTTAATCCCACCTATCAGGAAAGAGAAAAAAACGATTTGGATTTGGCCATAGCTGGTTTGGGATCTAGCGAAATTTTAATCAACATGATTGAAATGGAGGGGAACGAAGTGAAAGAAGATATCGTCTTAAAAGCGGTAGATTTTGTCCAACCCGCTCTCAAAGAGTTGCTTAATTTCCAAAAAGAAATTGTAAAGAAGGTGGGGAAAGAAAAAATCAAAATTGAAGAACCTGCCAAAGACCCGGAGCTGGAAAAAGAAATTAAAGATTTTCTTGGAGATCGGCTGGAAAAAGCTATCTTACAAGAAAATAAAATCAGCCACATGGATCAAGCTAACGACCTGAAAGAAGAATTGGTTTATCATGTCCAGGGGAAATATCCCGGTATGGGAAAAGAGAACTATGCAAAAGACTTTTTTGAAGAAGAGATAAACAGATTGGTCCATGAAAACGCAATCAGATTTGAAAAAAGGCCCGACAATAGAAAGATTGACCAAATACGGGACATCCAATGCGAAGCGGGATTGTTGCCCAGAACCCACGGTTCCGGTCTTTTTGTCAGAGGGCAAACCAAAGCCCTTTCTATTTTAACCTTGGGAGCGCCGGGAGACGTCAGGTTATTGGAAGGCATGGAAACTATCGGAAAAAAAAGATTCATGCACCATTATAATTTTCCTCCTTATTCTGTGGGCGAAATTAAACCAATGAGGGGCCCCGGCAGAAGAGAAATAGGCCATGGCATGTTGGCAGAAAAAGCTTTAATGCCGTTGGTCCCCAGCTTCGACGAATTCCCTTACACTATCAGGATAGTCACTGAAATTCTTTCGTCTAACGGATCAACCTCAATGGCTGCCGTTTCAAGCAGCTCTTTGGCTTTAATGGATGCCGGAGTGCCGATAAAAAGACCGGCCGCAGGAATCGCCCTGGGATTAATGTCAAACAAAGAAGGAAACTACAAAATCTTAACCGACATTCAGGGTCCGGAAGACCATCACGGCGATATGGATTTTAAGATAGCTGGAACGGAAAACGGAATTTGCGCCATCCAAATGGACGTTAAAATTGAAGGAGTCAACAGGGAAATCATAGAAAAAACTTTGGAACGAGGTAAGAAAGCGAGACTTCAAATTTTAAAAGAGATGGCCAGAGTGCTTTCGGGACCAAAACCGGAGCTTTCGCCCCATGCGCCTAGGATATTAATTTTACAAATAAATCCTGTTAAGATAAGGGAAGTGATCGGTCCAGGCGGAAAAGTGATCAATGAGATTATTGAAGAATGCGGCGTTTCAATAGACATTGAGGATTCCGGCAGAATTTTTGTAACGGCGGAGAAAGAAGAAGCAGCCAGAAAAGCAGTGGAGTGGATAAAAAACATCACCCATGAAGTAAAGGCAGGAGAAATTTTCCAAGGAAAAGTTAAAAGAATTTTGGACTTTGGAGCTTTTGTAGAAATTTTGCCAGGGCAAGAGGGCCTCGTCCACATTTCCCAACTAGCCCCTTATCGGGTTAACAAGGTGGAGGATATCGTTAAGATCGGGGACATTATCCCGGTCAAAGTGATATCTATCGACGAACAGGGGAGAATCAATCTCTCCTTAAAAGAGGCAAAAAGTAGATAATAAAACATAATTAAAAGCCGAGTCCCACGAAGTGGGACGAAGGCAAAGAAGAGAGTAAAACTCTCTTCGCCAAACATAATAAAGTATAATTAAATGGAGGGAGAAAATAGAAAACAAGAACCCAAAAATCAGCAAAAAATTAGGACGATGCAAAAAGACATCGCCAGGCTGAAGGGTTTGGAAGACCAAAAAGAGGGAATACCCGTTGCGGAGCCAGAGGAAGAAAAAATTGAAATTGGAAAAATGAGGGAATTGGCAAGAAAAAAAGCGGAAGAAAAAAAACTACAGGCGGAAGCAGAAAAGAAAATTGCCCAAGCCGAAGGAGAAAAAAAAGAAGAAGAGATTGCAACAGAAAAAAAAGCGGCTACGGAAGCGGAAGCGGACAGAGCAAAGAAAGAAGAGGAGGAAAAAAGGCTCACGGAAGAAGAAAGGGAGAAAAGAACGATGGAGGAGACAGAAAGAATAAAAAAAGAAAAGATTCTGGCAAAAAAAGCAGAAGAGGAAAGATTGGCTGATATTGATAAAGGAATTGGGAACATCGACCTGAGAAAGAAAGAGATAAATAAAGAAAAACAACAATTTTTGGAAGAAATTAAAAATTTTGAAACCCGATTAGAACCAGTCTCCAAAGAAGAAACGGTTATTGAAAATAAAATTCGGGAGGTTGAGGAATTGGAAAAAAAAGCTTCTCCTGAAAAGCAGAGCCAGATTGAGAAGAAAAGATGGGAGATAGACACCAAAAGGCGAGAGATCGAAAAGGCAAAATGGCAGATATTGGAAGAAATTGAAAAGGTGGAAGAAAAAATCAAAGAGGTTGAATCGAAAATTCAAGAAGCGTCAAATGAACAGGACCAATTAAAAATGGAAAAAGGAAAAATTTTACAAAAAAGGCAGGAAGAAGAACTAATCAAGGAAAAAGCCCGCCTGAAAAATGAATTTTCCCAATTGGATGAAGAAAAGAAAATAGTAAAAGATAAAGAAAATGAACTTTCGGCAAAAGAAAAAAATGCAGAAACCGAACTGGAAAAAATCTTAAAGGAAGAAAAGATTACCGAAGAAGTAATCCAGGAAGTAGAGAAAAAGGAAAGACAAACCTCAGACCTGAAAGAACAGAGAAAAATTGAAAAGGAGAGATGGAAGATTGATGATGACAGGAAAGATTTAGAAAGCAAAAAATGGAGCCTGGAAAAGGAAAAGAAAGAATCATCAACCTTACTGGAAGAAATACAAATTCAATACCGAGAAATAGTGGAAAAAGAAAACCTTTTGAAGGAGAGATTAAAAGAAATAAATCTGCAGCTCAAAATTCCGCCGGAAGAAGAGGAATTCTCCAAGTCCGAATACACACCCACAGCAAAAAAAGAGGAAGAAGAAAAAGGGAAGAAAGGAGAAGAAGGGGGAAAAAGGGAAGAGCCCATTGAAAGTATTAAAGAAGAAACAACCTCCCAGTCAGAAAAAAAAACGGTGGAGTCGCTTGAAAAAGAAATGATAGAAAAAGAGGAAGAGGAAAGGAGAATGATCGTCAAAGAGGAAATGAAAAAGAGAATTGCCGAAGCGGCAGAGAAAAGAAGACAGGAAGAAATATTGCGAGGAGAACAAACGGAAACAGACAGAGAGTTCCCTCCTTCCGAAAATTCGGAAACAAAAAGTGGGGCACCCGAGACTTTTATTTCCATATTGCCCGAGAAACCCTCTCTTTTTGAAAAAATTTCAATCAGGCTGATGATAATCGCCATTCTTTTGCTTACAGCCGGATTTTTTTACTGGCTATTTACGAAAGAAAAAATCGAGCTACCCGAACAAGAAATAATTCCACCAGAAGAAGAAATCATTGAGACTGAAACACCGCCGGCAGAGGAAGAAATAATTGAAAAGCCGGAAATTATAATCCCCGTTTCTTTAATCCAGACCGAAAGCACAGAAACTATAAAAATTGCGAGTCCTTCCGAAATTCCGGCCTTACTCGCTCAACTCTTGGAAAAAGATTTTGGGGCTGAAGGTCATACCAGAATTTTATTTGAAAACACAAGCGAAAACAAAATTGTCGGCCTGAAAGAATTTCTGGAAACTTTTGAGGTTGAAACACCTGAAGGTCTTTTGGAAAAATTGGACGACGACTTCACTCTGTTTGCCTACAGTAAGGATACGGATAACCGTTTGGGATTCATAGTCAGAATAGAAGAAAAAGACAATCTTACCAGTTTAATGCGCTCCTGGGAGGCAGAAATGGAAAAAGACACCGAAAAACTCTTTGAAACCTTAGGAAGAGAGAGCATCGGCACTCCTCTTTCTTTTAAAGGAACTACTTATAAAAACGTCGCTTTTCGTTATATCTCTTTCCCTCAGAACAATTTCGGCATCTGCTGGGGGACATACGAAGACAGCCTTATTTTCACTTCTTCGGGTGAGAGCATGATAAGAAGCATTGATAAGTTACAATTATGATGGAAGAATTAAAAAATAAATTAGAAAGGCAAAAAGAGGATATTGAAAAACAGCTGGAGAAATTCGCTACCGAGGACAAAAAACTCAAAGGCGATTGGGATACCCGTTTTCCCCGTTTTAACGGCGGCGAAAGAGGACATTCGGCTTTGGAGCAGGCAGCTGACGAAGTGGAAGAATATACCACTCTTTTACCCATTGAGCACAACTTGGAGCTGCGCTTAAAAAGCATCAATTCGGCCCTGGAGAAAATCAAAACAGGCAAATACGGGATCTGCGAAAAATGCGGAGAAAAAATTGCCATCGAGAGGCTGGAAGCGTATCCTGAAGCTAAAGTTTGTACCAAATGCCAAACTCCAAAAAAGGTCGACTAGTTATATTTTTAAAAAAATAAATAACCATTATGGATGGAACCTTTCTTGGCCATTGGGCGCTAATCATCGGTATAATCCTGGCTGTCATCGCCGGCTTTACCGCCATTCCTTCCCTGCCAGTCGTTCTCTTTATCCTTGGTTTGATCGTTGGCCTTCTAAACATAAAAGGACGGGAAAGCACTCCTTTCCTGGTAGCGGTGATCGCCCTGTTGCTTATCGGAGTTGCCGGTTTGCAGCTCGGAGGAGAAATAGTAGTTTCAATCTTGAATAACTTCATTGCCTTCATGGCTGCCGCCGGTCTGATTGTCGCCCTGAAGCAAGTCTTGACTGCCGCCAAACCGACTGCCTAGAATTGAATTTCTTCAACACGGACTGGAACTTAAAACCGCCTCATTCTTGAGGCGGTTTTTTATAAAAAGATTTCGCAAATTTTCTTTACCTGGCAAAAGGATTTCTGGCGCCCCTAACCTCAAAATGAAGATGACATCCGGTCATCCCTATAGTATAACCAGTATTCCCCATTAATCCTATCCTGGCCCCTACGGAAACTTGCTGCCCCGCGGAAACTAATATGCTATTGAGGTGACCATAAAAAGTAACTACTCCGTTAGGATGTAAAATTCTCACATAGTTGCCGGCAACTCTATCGTATCCTACCCTCTGGACTGTGCCTCCGGCAGCAGCGATAACGGGTTTTCCGCAGCTATATCCCGAATGAGAAAAATCTACGGCAGTATATCCATAGTACCTATCATAATACCCATGACCTCCTTGCGTGATTATGTAAGGAGAATAAACCGGAGCGATAAACCTCCCCTCAGCCAGAGGAACGCCGGAAGAAACTTTCTGCTGTGAAGTAGGCATTACGCCACCAGGTATAACAAGAACGTCTCCAATGTAAATATCATCTTCGTTGACAAGTTCATTAAAAGCTACTATTTCTTCCGCCTTTGCTTTATAGACTTGAGCGATTTTGGAAACAGAATCTCCCTCTTTTATAATATGGACTATTCCCGAAACCGGCAAAATAACTAATCTTTGGCCTGGTTTTATTACTGATTTTTCAGTTAAATCATTTGCCCAACGAATTGTATCGATTGAAATGCTAAATTTCTCAGCTAACGACCAAAGGCTATCTCCTTCTTCAACTATATATTCTGTAATAATTGACTTCGACTCCTCCGCTTGATAGCCAGCTACTAAAGATCCCAGAACCTGGGAAGAAAAAGTGGTCGGAGGAGTAGAGGCTAGAAGCATTGAACCGCCTACTAAAATAAATTGAGGGGATTCCGGCGAAAACTTTTTTGTCGAGCCGACAAATAAACCATCCTTCTCCGCTCCCTCAAGGCCCATCATCCTGGAGATATCGGCTAAATAAAAATCGCTTTTGCCAGCGAAAGAGTTTACGATTAACCCTGCCCCCAGGGAAACAAAAATGAACAAAAATACAGCGACTACCCCCATACAAAGACAAGGGCTCTTCAGAGACCGAGCTTTTGTAGAAAGCGAAGGTAAAAAAGAGGGCAAACCCCTCTTTGCTAACCTAAAAAACCTTTTATAATAGGGATCCATATAACTTTTTCCAGCTTAATCTTTTGGGCGGAAAAGTCAAGAGCTTTATCCACACCCTATGAAATCATGTTAGAATGGTTTAATGAATTTAAGTTCAAAAAGAGATCTTAAAAGCCTACTCAAGAAGCATTACATTCAGCCCTCAAAAGGCTTGGGCCAGAATTTTTTGGTTGGCAAAGAGATCATAAAAAGGGTTATTGAGGCTGCCGATTTAAAACCAGCTGATACTGTTTTAGAAATAGGGCCAGGATTAGGGACATTGACTCTCGAATTAGCCAAAAAGGCAAAGAAAGTAATCGCGGTGGAAAAAGACCAAAAAATGGTGGGGATCCTCAAGGAAACTCTGAAAGCTTTTGAAAATGTAGAGATAATTCAAAACGATATTCTGAAGATCGAAGAGAAAAATCTCTTCTCTCCCTTCGCCCGCCATTTGGCGGGCTCGGTAATTGAAAATTATAAGATTGTCGCCAATCTGCCCTTTTATCTAACGGCCCCGGTAATCAGGAAATTTCTTGAAAGTAAAAATCAGCCAAAAGAAATGATTTTACTCGTCCAGAAAGAAGTAGGGCAGAGAATCTGCGCCAAGCCGCCGGACATGAATCTTTTGGCGGTTTCCGTGCAAATTTACGCTGAAGCAAAAATTATAAATTACGTATCAAAAAAATCTTTCTGGCCCCAACCCAAAGTTGATTCCGCCATTATCAAGATTGTTCCCCTTGAGATAAAAACCTGCAATCATAGAATTTCATTACGGAAGAGAAATTTGTTTTTCAAAATTGTTAAAGCAGGGTTTTCCCAGCCGAGAAAACAGCTACTTAATAATTTGTCCAAGAAATTGGGTATTGGAAAAGAAAGAATAAAGATTTGGCTTTCAGAAAACAACATCCAACCGTTTCAAAGAGCTGAAACTTTAACTGTTGAAGATTGGACTAAATTAACGGAAAATTTCGTCTCTTCTATAAATCTTCTCTATTAATCCCTGAAAAAATAGAACTGCCTTCATCTGCCACTTTTGTTTTGCTTAATTGATAATAGATCTTATCTGGCCAAGAAGAGTATTGCGTCTGCGCCCATTCGCTGAGCTTTTGGGAACGATGCTGTTCCAATGATCCTAAGGCAATTTCTTTATAGGTGCGACCGGTAGCAGAGTCTTTCTCGCTGATATCTATAAAAATTCCATTCTCATTTTTGGGGTCTCTTTGATAAAATTTCAGGGGCTGCCACGGCAAAAGTCCGTCTTTTAACGTTTCGGAATAAACCTCTGGATTAGATGCCAATTCAAACGCCTCTAACGCGAGAGAGATAAACGCTTTATGCTGACAATGCTCATCTGAGGTTGTGTTTTTGGTAATAATAATATGAGGTTTGATTAAACGATAAAAATAAATTATTTTTTTGAGGGCTTCTTCTCTGCCCCATTTGTCCAGCGCCTCTTTTTCTGAAACGCAATATCCAAAATCTTCCAAGTCCAGATAATAAATTCTGTTCACGCCCAAAATTTCTCCCGCTTTTTCTATTTCTTCTGTCCGTATCTTTCCTAAATCCTCGTAAGTTGCGTCTATTTCGTTTTCTCCTCCTTCGCCTCTGGTAGCCAAAAGGATATAGGTTTCAGAATTGAATTTATACTTAAAATAAGCCAAACCTTCGCTATCTTCATCATCAGGATGAGTTGCTAGAAAAAGAATGCGGACTTCTTCCTTGCTTTTTGGATCGTCAATTATGCTTTTTCTGCTTTTTATCTTTTCTTCGAGGGAATAAAGGTTCAAAATAATATCCCTTGTATACGTGCTTAATTTCCCCTGATCTTTTTTCCAATCGTTGAATATTTCCTTGAATAAAACGTACGCGTAAAAAGAAACCTCCTGATCGGGAAATTTCCTTAACCAGAATATGGGTAAATCGTAAAAAGGCTTAATTTCATATCTTCCGGGAGAAGAAGAATGATAAATGGTTAGCGGCGAAATATAGTTTGGGTTAGGAGACACGTATCCTTTTTGCTCAATATCTGAATAAGCTGCAATTAATTCGCCCACAGAATCAATCAAAGAATCAAGAATATTTTGGCGAGTAATCTCATCTATTTGTCCAAGATCGAAGGATTCATAAAAATCTTTAGTTTCTTCTTTCTCTTTTTTAATGTTATAGAATATTTCTTCTCCTGCCCTCTTTTTTAAAAACTCAAATTCTTTGCCTGTCATATAAGCACTGTGCGTGTAAATATTAAGACCATCCTGATTGACCATGCCGCCTTCGTGTTGCCCGGTTACAAACATAGGTATCTTAGCTTGCTCTTGAATTTCATCTATAAAACCCTGGTTACGGGCATGTATCCCTCCTATATTATGCTCTTTAAGTACCTCCTTCCAATTATCAATTTCTTTTTCGTCACGACCAAAATAAACATCCGTAATCAGTTTTTGAGCAATCTTTTCTTCAAGAGTCATATTGTTTATAAGATGGCTTAAAGGAACGCCAAAAATTTTTTCCTTTTCTGCCAATACCCTCGTCACCGAATCGTCTATTTCTTCCTGGCTAATTTTATTTTCATCTATTGCTTTTTTTACCGCTTTTATTGTTTCATCAATAACCTCCTTTGCTTCTGAGGGTGAGGAAACATAAAATAAGGCGACATCGCCTCCTGCGGCAAACACCTGACTTATGATTTCTCCGATATAAGGATCGGCAATACCCTGTCTAAAAGCGTATTCTCTGATCGCCTGCATGGCCAATAATTCATCAACGATAATTATTCCTTTAAACCCCAATTCCTCCCGCAAAAGTTTTGTCTGGACCTCGTAAGACAATGAGGCCGGCTTTTCGTCCAAGGAAAGATAAATTGAATGGTTAATCATTACCCAAAAATCATAGTCTTTTCCAACCAAATTCATGAAGGGTATTAATTCCCTCTGATAAAGATCTTCTTTTGATATTTCCGTCTCGGGCAACCAAACATGGGCATCTGAACGAACACGACCCAGGCCCGGAAAATGTTTTATGACCGGGATGAGACCGCCTTTATTCATTCCTCTGATTACGGCACCAGCCAATTCCGCAACAATTTCCGGATCCTCTGAATAAATTCGCTTTTTGCCTGTCAACGGCATATCAAAATCCTCAATGTCTTCAGCAACGTCGACCACCGGAGCAAAATTTACGTTATATCCTTGGCTCCTCATAATTTGTCCAATATTCTCCCATTCCTGTTCAACATCTCTAAGATAGGCTTGAGGGCTGGAGGGCATGTCCCAGAACAGCTCAGAATCCTTAACAAAGCTGTTTAAAAACTCCGTCTCCTCTTCTGCTCTCATTTGACTATAATATTCTTTTAAGGCAAGGGTTTTTTGATCTTTAAAATCAGAAATATTTTCTTCATAATTCGGTTCCCGGGAAAAAACGTAGGGCAAATAAGGAACATAAGAATAAAAACTTTCATCAAGACCGCCGGAATCGTGAATAAGATAATAAAAACTGCCCAAAGAATTCAGCCAATCGTCATTATCGCCTGATTCTAATTCGTTTAAAGCCGAAAAGACAAACTCATTGGCCGCCTGATGGTCCTTGTGCGTGTCCAGAATATGGGGAAGATAAATTTTCCCAGGCTGGTATTTTTTTAAAACCTCTTTTATGTCTGAAATTAAATTTTCTTTTGTATAACCCTGTTTCGCCAAGTGATACGTAATCCTATAAGGGGAAGAAGTGGTGTTGGTAGCTTCCGACAAATAATAATCGTCATAAAAATTATTCCATAAAGAAGAAAGCCCGCCGTCCGGATAGCTTAAAAAAACCAAATCATCTTTCTCCAGCCCTAATTTGCTTGCTGCTCTTAATGCTTCTTTTTGGCGCTCTTCGCCCAAATTGATGTAATCTTCGGGTTTGAGTTCGTCGGGCTGCTTTCCCATCCAAGCCGAAAGAGACTGCGTATAAGCATCTCCGTTTGTCAAAAAAACAATCTTGACGTTTTTACCATCTTCAATCGCCTTGAGAATTGTTCCGCCGCAGCATAAAACTTCATCATCAGGATGGGGAGAAAAAATTAAAATATCGGCCTGGAGTTCTTTTTCTTCTTTGAGCAAAAAATAAAAAGAGAGAAAACCGAAAGAAATAATAATTAAAAATATTAAGAATTTGTTTTTAAAAAACGGCTTCATTTTACTATTCTTCAATAGTACCATGGGAAAAATATTTGGACAGACTCGATAAAAAGACTTAAAATAAAACAATGAATTCTTCCGTTAAAAAAAGTATTCTATTTCTCTCTTTTGTCGTTTTAGTTTCTGTTCTTATTTTACTTTTCCCTGATGCGTCTTCGGCGCAGACAATTTATTACACCACTGAATGCGGCGAACAGTTTAGCATCGGAAGCTGCTCTAGCGTATACTGCTCTACTTGCTGTTCTGAATACAGCTGCTGGCCTTGTTGCCCTTGCTGCACCCAATGCAGCTGCAGCGGCAGCTGGAAAGAATACAAAACAGACACTACGGGATGTGGACCAAAGACTTCGGTAAGAGAATGCAGAAGCGTTTGTGGTCCAGCCACTGCCTGTTGCTCTTGCGGTCCCTGCCAGACCCAGTGCGACCCTTGGGAAACATGTGAAGAATGCGGAAGTTGGCAAAAAGCTGAAAGAAGTTGCGAGGTAACGAAAGCAGGCCTAAATATGCCCGATTGTAATAAGTGCGATAAGGACTGCCTAGATGAACCAAGCAGCCCTCAATATTACGACAATCCAACATATCCCACCGACTCTTGTAACCCAGAAACAGGGAAGAACCCAACAAACATTTTTCTCCCCGTAAAATTAGACTGGGACGATATTGAAGGATGGAATGACGGATGGAAAGCCAATAATTGTCAGTCCTGCTCGGCAAGTTGCCCAAGCGGATGCATTTATCCTGACGAGTGCTATGAAATACCTGAATGTGTCCAATCTTACGTTATTAAAATAACCGGAGATATGAGAGATCCGGAAAAGTTAAAAGAGATAGACGAATTAGAAAAGAAATTAGAAGAAGAAACTGATCCGGAAAAAATAAGAGAATATACAGAAGAAATAGAGAGGATAAAAAAGGAAGAATTGGAAATCAGCTCCTACGAAAAGGTTTTAAACAAATCTGAATTCATCCCGTCTTACTCCTGTATGTTCAAATCAAACCAAGCATACCAATGGCAGGTTAAAGCTTGCTGCGACGCCACAGGGAAAATAAACTGCGGAGCTTGGAGCGAGCTTTGGAGTTTCACCGCCAATCCGGCGCCTGAGCCGAAACTGCCTTACGATCCTGACTGGCAAGGACCAGAAAAAGCAGAAAATCTTTCTCAGGAACAAAGCGAAAAGCTGCAGTGGTGCAAGATAGAGGACAAGACACGCTATGAAGAAACTACAATTTTCGGAGAAAAATATTACCGACCATTGTCATATAACGCCTTAATTTATTATCTAGAAGAAGATTCGTGCCATCCGCAGTTAAGCTTTGGCGAACAATGCATTCCTAGTGTTTTATCGCCTGATGAGGCCCGAGGAGAAAAACTACCGCCTGACGAGTTTACCGATTATTATAGCGTCTTCTTCACCAAAGAAACTCCTTACGCTTGGAAAATAGCCGCCTGTAAAGACGCTCACGGCTTTGAGTGCACGGATTACAGCCAATTATGGAAATTTACTACCGGAGATTGGGCATTGAGCGCGTTATTAAGAGAACCCTCAAACAGCGCCACAACTCCCGTAGGACTGCCTGTGTTGCTTGGCTGGACCAGCAGGGGAGCGAATTCTTTCAACTATGAAATTATTGGCGTAGAATCGGGGACGACCAATATAGCGAACATCACGTTAGACTATCCGAAATTAAATCTTAATACCGTCTATCAGTGGCGAGTCCAGCCTTGTGAATCTTACGACCCGGAAGATTGCGAAGAAGACCCTTGGTTCGGTCCTTGGACTTTCAAAACCACTGGGCAAGCGCCTCAGTTAATTTCCCCTCTCGGAAACGACATTCCTATACCAGTTAACTTTGAATGGGAAGCAGTAGGAGGAGCGAAATCTTATAGAATTAAAGTCCAGGGAGTTACCCCTGACGAAGGAATCCCCATTGATGAAGAACCTAAGTTTTCTCTTGATTACCCCGACTTAAAACAGGAAACCAATTATACTTGGCAAGTGAAAACCTGCGCCAAAGAAGGAGGAAACGCTTGCGGAGGATATAGCAGCCCTCAATCTTTCAGGACGTTTAAATTAAGTACGCCTACCGGTCTTAATCCGAGGAACGAAGGGGAAATTTATACCTATCAGTCCCTATACAACATTTCCTGGGAACCGGTGGCAGGGGCAAGATTCTACCAATACGAAGTTACCTTTACCGGGGTTAATCCGGAAGACCCGAAAGCCGGGGAATGCCAAGCATTAGCCGGGGGAAAGGTAGTTTCAGCTCCCGATAACATTGTCTCACGATCTTCCTCTTCCTTACCCTTAAGCTGTTGGGGAGATTATCAATGGCAAGTGAAAGCTTGCTTGGATATTTCCTGCGAAGAGAGCGGAGATTATTCCCCTCTTCAAGCTTTTAAATTTGTAGCCAAAGAAGCGCCGGCGGAAGCAAGAGGGTGGGGACTGGTCCCCTGCGGCAGGACTACTGATGACCCAAACACTACCTGGAGAGACGAAACCGAACATTGCCAAGTCAAACATATTTTTATAATGTTTTTCCTGGTTATTGATTTTCTTCTATGGAAAGTCATTCCGCTTATTTTGGTCTTGCTGTCCTTGGCCAGCGGAGTGATATTTTATTTTTCGGCAAAATTAGAAGCTGCCACCCCTCTCGCTAAAGTGAAGTCTGTTTGGAAAGCAGCCGGAATCGGCCTTGCCATTATTTTCCTTGCCTGGACAATCGTTTCCTCCTTCTTAATTTTATTCGGCTACCAAGTGGGGGTTTTCGGCCCCTGGTGGCAGATATTCTAGGGCGACGAGGACGAAGTCCTCATCTTCACCTTCGCCCCGCACAACGGGGCTCGGTATGAAATTATCCGACAGAACGTACATATTAATATTGCTCGTTTTAATTTTAGGACTCAGCTATGTGAGCTATGGGCAATTTAAAAGATTCAGCCGGTCTTTAGGCGAAGTCAAGTTGCCAGAAATTGAAATACCGGAAACCAGGTTGGAAGATTTTTTTCTTCCGGCAGATGAAGGCGATCAGGAATGGGTTTCTTCGGACGGGAAATTAAAACTGACTTATCCCGCCACCTGGACAGAAGCGGATGAAACTTTTTTGGGATATCTTGATCAGGCCGGAATAATCTTAGAAGAGACTGAACTTTTGTTTTTCGCTCATCGGCTTGATCCAGAAAAACAGGCCGTGGCCCTCCTGCTAGTAAGCAAAACCAAGGGACAGAGAAGTATAGAGGAAATTACAAAAGAAATAAAACAAAATATTGAAGAACAAAACGGCAAAATAGAGATTGAAATTTCGGAGCAGGATAATCAAATTATCTGGCTGGAAATGGCTTTAGAATATCCGAACCAACCGAATTCTTATTCAAAAGGAAAGGCTATCGTTAATGAAAGCGGAACTTATTTGGTTATCTTCAGCAGCTATCTGGCAGACTGGCCGAAATTCGAGCAGGAAGCGGAAGAAATTCTTGATTCAGTTCAGTTTGTTTTATAATCTCATTTATGATTATTGCCGCAAAAGCTTGACCATTTCCTCCAAACGTTGTGAAACTTGGCTAAGCCAAGTTTTCCACAACATAACTCTATTGTTGTTTTTTACAGGGGATGAAGAGATCCGATGTTTTGGGCGTTCATTTTTGGGCTTGATTTTTTTATTATATTTATGCATAATATGAAATTATAGAGAAAGGCTATCGTAGTTTTTAATTATTAGAACTTATTAGAACTATGTATGTTAAATTAGAACCGTTCGGTTGGAATATTTATGGCGAAACGATAGGCGGTGCTTGGTTAAGTTTAGTTGAGGCAATCGTTAAAAATGGAACTCCCAGTGAAGATGAAGATAGAAAACGATTGAGTTTACAGAATATTCGAATAAAGTCTGCAACGCAATCTTTTCCCGATCCTCTTATTGAAAAATATGGGAACAAAAAGAATGTTGATGAAATAATCAATCTTACATTTGAAGAAGAAATAATGCACGACTTTGATGTCGTGCCTTCGTTTAGCCCGGGCAGTAAAAGTTATTACGCGAGATTAAAAGATTGGGAGATGTTAGATTTTGTTGTGGCAAGATTAGCTGAAATTCCAGAATCGAAAAAGGCAGTCATGAGCTTTATTAGACACGAAGATTATCAAAGAGTCTTGGAAAGACCGAAAGATGACTATTTACCCTGCATAATCACCGTCCAATTTAGACTTATTAAAATTAATGACGAAAGAGGATATCACATGAACACATTATTTAACGCGAGATCAATAGACGCATATCAAAAGGCTAATGGTAATTTTGCTGCAATTTCTCTTTTATCAAAAGAAGTAGCCGCGCGGTTAACAGAAAAGTTAAAAACTCAGATTTGGAGTGGCCCATTAGACGGATTTTTGACGGACGCTCATATTTACCAAGAAAACATTGAAAAAGCGAAAGAGATAATCAAATTATATAAGCACTATGACCAAAATAGTGAATAAACAAGGAAAAATAAGGATTAAAAGCAAGGAGAACGAAGACGTGAAACTGCTTAAAATATACGATAATATCTTAAAGGGCAAAAGGGGATATGTTGTTAGAATGCCCAAAAAAGGCGAAAGCGTTGTTGCCTGTTTGTCCGGCGGGCAAGATTCCGTTGCTAATATAGGTATATTATTAAAAGAATTCAAGTTGAATGTTTATCCATTTTTCATAAACAGAGGCCAATCCAATTATAAATACGAAAAGAAGGCAGCAGGCTATTTTAACAGATTTTACAAAAGGAAGTTCCCAAAATTTTACCATGACTATAAAGAAATAACCGTTATGACGCCGGGAATGGAGTACAAGGATTTACTAAGAAAAACAAAAAGAATGGTGGATAATATTCCGTTAAGACATAACATATCTTATCCAGCGAGAGGACCAATAGTATTTTTAACTGGGATGGAATATGGTTATTCTTTAAAAGCAAAAGGGGTTGAGATAAAGACAGTATTCGCTTCTAATATGAGTTCGGATTTTTCATACCATTGCTCTTTGACTTGGGTTAGATTAATGAATATACTATTTTGCCAAATATTAAATGATTGGTCTTGGCAGTTTATATCATTGCCCATAGAAAAGGAATTTGGAAATTATTTCGATAAAGATGTTTTTATAAAATGGGCTTATGAAAACGGGGTGCCGATACACAGGGCAAGAACATGCGTTAAATCATTCGATATTGAATGCGGCGATTGTCCTACCTGTTGGGACAGACGAAGGGGATATAAAGAAGCGGGAGTAAAAGATCCGACAAAATATAGATTCCCAATGTCTCAAAAATATCCAACATATTATGATCACGAAAAGGAAGAAAAATATGAAAAAAGAAATTGAAGTAAAGATTGAAATACCAAAAGATAAATTAAATAATCTTTTAAAAGGATTACTTCTAATTTTAAAAGCCAAAAGGCTGCCTAGAATTATACAAAAAACTTATGGATTTTTTACCCCCGATGGTCTATCCATCAGAAAAGGAATTTTCCCAAGAATAAGAGTTGATAATGGGATTTTCAGTTTAACAGTTAAGATCAAAAAAAATCAAAAAGGTAATTATTTTCAGAGAGACGAATATACTATTAAAATCGATGATCTCGAAGATGGAAAGTCCATCTTAAAAGCGTTGGGATATACTGACATCAAATATTTCTTTAAAATAAGAACGCCCTTTTATTATAAAAAAGGGATCGAACTGTTTCTAGATAATGTTCCTAAATTGGGTTATTTTTTAGAGATAGAAACTAGCAAGAAGGAAATTGAAAAAATAATTAAGATATTGAATCTTGGAGAAGAAAAAAGAATTACAAAATCTTACCTCGGTCTAATCGAGGGAAGGAAAAGGAGGGAATAAAGTGTTCATTTACATTGGCGGCGTTCCAGCATCGGGCAAAACAACAGTTATTAAATTACTGGAGAAAAAGGCCCTTCGGGAGAAAATCAAAGTGGAGAAAATGATTGGATTGCCTATTTTATGCGATTTGGCTGACGTAAAAACAGAAGATGAATTAAGAAAATTATCCGAAGAAAGAAGAAAAAAATTAAGACCCCTAATGTATGGTATTATCCGCTCACGGATGAGGCAAAAGCCTGATACGCTTTGGATTTTCGATGGCCATTTTTGTTATTTTGACTTGGATGGTAGAAAATTTGGCGTAAGACCAATTCAGTCTTGGGATAGAGAATTGATGATTGGAATTGTAGTTTTAACCGCTCAGCCCAAAACCATTCTAAAAAGGAGGGAGAAAGACGAGAGAATAGATAGAAAGCTTGACATAGATTTTATCAGAGAGGAGATTAAAAAAGAGACTAGAATAGCTCAGTCTCAGGCGTCGAAGCTAAAAAAACCGATCAAATTTATAGTCAACGAAGATGGTAATGCCAATATGAGTGCGAAGGAAATATTACACTTGATTAAGAAATGGAAAAGGAGGTTATAAATTATCTATAACCTCTTTTTATTTTGCCAGAAATTAATAAATCTTACCAGCGTGCTGGAAAGATCGTGGATGAGACGGGCCGCAAAAACTTGACCATTTCCTCCAAACGTTGTGAAACTTGGCTAAGCCAAGTTTTCCACAACATTAATCTAAAGATTCATCTTTACCTTCGCTTCCACATATATTTGCGTGAATTATGAATGGGAGCTCGGCGAGCGAAGAAGTTTGCCACTCAAAGAGCGCTCCGCGCTCTTTTCGAGCTTCGCTTGCCGAGCGAGGCGAAGCCGAGCGAGGCGAAGAAGAGGATTTATCCTCTTCGCCTCTACAGAAGCTTGACCGGCGATGAATCTAAAGATTCATCTTCACCTTCGCGCCTGCGGGCGCTCGGTTCTTGACAAAAGCGGAAAAAGGTGTATAAATATAAGCAGATACCCTATTCCAACTTTCGAATATAAATAAAAGGAGGGTAAAATGTTTAAAAAATTAATACTGCTCGTCCTAATTGCTTTGCTTGCTATACCAGCCCTAACGGCTTGCTCATCTAAAGCGACGGGGGAGATAACACCTCCTGCCGTAGCCGCCACCGAGCAAGAACCCTCGAACCCGACAAATACTCCAGCCGCGACTCCGACGCCTGCGACAACGCCCCCGGAAAAAGTTTCCGAGAAAGATCCGGAAAAAGCGATTCCTGTACCGGAATTCATTGAACAGGCCGAAAGCGGCAGATATAAAATGGGCGACAAGGTTCTAGTTTCCGGAACAGTAGAAAAAGCTTGGCTCTACCCGGACGAAACACTACTCGTCAAATCTTCGCCCGCGAATATACTCTTTTTAGGGCCGAAAACAAACAGACTCTATGTAAGGGTTGACCTCAAGGAAGAAACGAAGTTGAAAATCGGAGACAAAATAATTGTTAAGGCGATATTCAACGCCGTAACTGCAAACTATGTATCGACCCTTGACGCTGTAGTCCAATAAGTAGCAAAGCAAAACCCGGCAAAAGGGCTCTTCCAGTTGAAGGGCCCTTTTCATTTGCTCCGAGGAAACCTCGCAGTCCCCTTGAAGTCTTTGGTTTTCTCCAAAGAAAACTTTGGCTCTTTTTTTTGTTACAAAGTACATCTCTTGACAAATATTTTTAGCGGAATATAAATTAAAATAGCACTCTAACAACTGAATATTGACTGGAAGGATGCAAAAATAAAAAAGAGGAGGGTAAAAGAATGTTAAGAAAGGTAATGTCAGTTGGTTTGATTTGTCTGTTCTTGGTGGGGGTAATAAGTTGCGGAGGCAAAATAGAGCCAACTCCAACAGGTGGAGTGTCGCCAACAACATCCAAAGAGGAGAAGCCAGCAGTCTCT